>Ga0265592_1001111_pt1 | contig 12164 bp, 16 predicted proteins | sample saktaG_7_FD_190141 | JGI IMG/M metagenome (GOLD analysis project Ga0265592, IMG submission 190141) | Saline water microbial communities from Sakinaw Lake, British Columbia, Canada - sak_2010_1_5_120m | ecosystem: Environmental > Aquatic > Non-marine Saline and Alkaline > Saline ... | reverse complement strand
GCACAAAAGGGCAATCATTTGACATTCTGCTGCAAGCTTGTTAGAAATTTTCTCAACCATGAGGCGTTTTTTATTTTTGATTTTTGTACAAATACTTTTTTTGTCATCTTTGAACGCGATGATTTCTGGTGGGTTTGTTGAACAGTTAGACCAGTTGCGCACTCGCTTTGGTGAGATTTCCGTACAGTTGTTTTTTGGACGTTACTCATATGATGATGAATGGAATAATCTCATGGATAGATTCGTTCATTTGGGTGATGTTGCACGATCAGCGGTTTTGGTTGGGCGGTTTATAACCTTGTCCGATCCACTTGCAGGCGCGCGTGTTTTGCAGGAACAGTTGGATGCGCGTGTGTCGGTCGCCTTGAATCAGTACCTTAAAAAGTTAGCTAACGATCTGGAAAACTATCGTGTTAGGAGATTGCGTTGACATTATTTTTTTTAAACTTATCGAGATAAAGTTTAAGGTGTGAGGCATGTCTAAGAAGTACCAGGTATTTGTACGTGTGGTGGTTATCCCAGGATCATTTGTTGGGGTGCTATCTGGCATGATTGAGCCAGCTATAATAGGTGCAGGGTAGATCGTAGTCTTGGAATCGACTGATGGACGTATGGGAGTACTGGATAGTTCGATTGTTCGTTCTCTTGCATCTTCCGTGCTTAATGGTGCTCTGGCAGATGAGTGGAAGTGTGATGTTGATAGCGGCGTTGCTTCAATACTGTATCGTCTTCCGGTCGGAGGAGAAGTGTTAGTGAACTTTGCGCGATTACTAAAAACTCCCCGAGCTGCGCGTTTAACCGAGGCTTTGCGGCTTCCAGATAAAACGCAATATGAATTGTGTTTATTATGTGAATATTTATCGTGCGACGGATTATTTGAATATGGGTTGCAAGATACGCAAATGCTTTATGCCAACGTTTGTCGAACGCAAGAATATTTGGAAGGATATGGTCACCCGCCATTATTTGCGCATTTGTCATGTTCACCAGAACGTCTTTTTTCTTTAGCGGCACCGTATACTATTCCCCAGCCACGAGATCTTCCAATGCCGGATGTTTTTATTGTGCTTGAGGGTCATGAGAGAGCTGCGGCTGTTGCTTTTCATCCTAATGGAAAACGGTTGGTGAGTTGTGATTGGCTCTCCAAGACAAATTTTTGGAAGGTGGAAGAGGGAGATTTGGCAAGTAGTGAAGCTAATGGCGGTAGACGTATTGCTTTCAATAATGCCGGTACACAAATCGTTCGCGCTGAGGATGATGGTATCAGCCTTCTAGATGCAAATGGGAAGGTGATGGGACGTATTCGTACGGGAGAGTGTGTTGTTGCTGTTGCATTCAGTTCGGATGATCAATTTATTGCTGGGTTGGTTGGTGATAATGCCGTGGTTCATGTGTGGAGTGTCAAAACTGGTGTGCCAATATATACATTGCATATACCATCAAGCCGTGTCCATGGCATGGCGTTTAGTCCGTGTGGTTCCTTGATAGCGACTGGCGATCATGGTGGTCTAATTAATCTATGGGACGTTGCAACCGAAAAATCCGTGGCTCAATGGAAAAGTATTGCTCACGATGAATTAGTGACGTCTATGGCATTTAGTCCCGATGGTAAATGGTTGGTGTGCGGTATTGAGTCTGGTACAGTAGTGCTCAGTGATGTCGCGACGCATCGTGTTTTACGCACATTACAAAACCCCATTACTTTGGCGCAAAAAATAAATGCCGTAACCTTTAGTCCTGATGGACAAATAGTAGTTGCGTGTACGGATGACCATCGGATAGAGATGTGGGATGTTAAAACTGGCCAACATTTAAGAAAGGTTGTTGATCATTCCGCGGGAGTATATGACGTTGCTTTTAGTCGAGATGGGCGATATTTGGCAAGTGGAGGCACGGATGGTACGATTATTGTGCGTGATGTGAGCCGTGGTTTAGCTGAAGCGCAGTTGTTATTACTTATTAAAGCTGGCCGTGCACCGCAGATGCATACACAAGAGCAAGCGGAGCGTTTAGAAAAAATTTGTAGCACGTTGCCACCTGATTTGCAAAAATTTGTTTGCAGCAAATTAATCGCTGTTTCCGAGCCAGTTACACTACAGCTGGATGCTCAAGAAACTGCGGAGCACACAGATACTGGTGCCGCGATTATTCACCAAGCTTCTGATGGAGCCGAGGCCTCTGCATCACGTTGCAATGCGCAATTGAGCCGTAAATATAAAGTGGTTGAAGAGTCTACTTGTTGCGGTAGTATTCTTTAGTTGCTACACAAAATCAAGCAATAGTTTTATTTTTTCTTCTACTTCTAAAAGTATGTTATACGAGGCTTGTCCAATTGGTTCAATAAATCTTTGTGTGGAAACCGATCGCACATGCTCTGGCATTATAAATGATTCAGTTTTGAGTCCTGATTCGTGATGTGGTATTTTTATGTGCAACGAAAAAGTTTTAGATTGGCTTGTCAGTGGGACGATAATAATCAGTTTGGCCAAGCTTCTATTAAATTCATTGTTTGAGATTACGAGGCATGGTCGAGTTTTTGCTTGCTCATGTCCCAATACAGGATCGAGTTTTACCAACCAAATTTCACCACGTAATGGATTATTCATCGTCGAAATTCCAATTATCTGATGCTTCCCATAATGCTCGTTCAGCAAGCACTTCTGTCCATGCCTTTTTATCTTTTCTCAGTTCCTTAAATTCCTGAACAATTTGTTTCATAGTAAGCTCTTTATCAAGTTTGTTTATTGCTTTTTTGACTATATCCTGTTTGGACATTTTTAATGCTGATTTGAGACGGCCAATTTGCGTGTCAGTTTTAGGACTTACTCGTATCATTTTGCCCATAAATGTTCTCCAAAATTCTTTTTTTGTATATAAATTAGTATACAATTTTGCATGCTAAAAAGTCAAGAAAAAAAAGAGCTGGTTTTTTAGTCCAGCTCTTTTCAAAATTACTACTAAAACTTATTAAAGGTGTTGGATGCGTTGGATGACGCGGCCGATGATTCTAAAGTGATCTTTGCCTCTAACCAACGCTATTGGAGCGTTCTTTTGGTTAATTGACTCAAGAACTATAAAATCATCGGTGTATGCAACACGAGTAATGATCCGCATTGGTGTTTCGTTTCCGTATTCCACCGCCGCTATATCACCAGAGCGTGCCCATGTTTCCGGAGATACGATTAAGTGATCTCCTTTAACAAACGTAGGCGCCATCAAATTGTTATCAATCAAAAATGCAAACATTGCAGTGTCGGTGCTATTTAACACTGTTACAAATTCGTCTTTATGTCCCGTGGTCGTTTGAATCAATTGATTATTGTATGGGGACGGATTTGCTGGAATATCACCAACAATTGGTACAATCTGAACTTTTAATTCTGCCGTTGATTTTTCCGGCATCTTGATATTTTCTTCGATATTATCAGTTCGTTTGCGTTGTTGTATAAAGAGCTCAATTGGATTAAGTTCAAATGCAATAGCGAGTTTGCGAAGTGAATCTTCATTCCATCGTCTCGTGCCGTTTTTTATATGCGTTAAATAACTTTCAGACATACCGGTTTTTTCGGCTAAAACTTTTGTCGTCCAGCCTTTTTCCCGTAAAATCTCTTTAACGCGCAAAGCGGTTGAGCCTTTCATTGTCGATCTCCCATATACCTTTGAATTTTGTAATAATCTGATCTAAATTATAGCGTATATCATAAGTATACCTATAGAATAAAATTTGTCAAATGGAAAAATTATCACCCCCGGTAAAGCGTAAAAGAATTCCACGAGCAAAGTCAGCCATCGAACGGGCTGTGTGGCAGCTGCAAGGGCTGGTATGTGGTGTTGACGAGGTTGGCCGTGGTTGTTTGGCTGGTCCGGTAGTTGCTGCAGCCGTGGTTTTGCAGCCTAAAATGTCGTTTATGTTGCTCAAGGACTCTAAGCTTTTGACCAAAGAACAGCGTGTGCGTGCGGCTCGTTGGATTAAAGAGCATAGCTGGTATGCGTATGGAGTGGCTGATCATGCTGAAATTGATTTGGTTAATATTTATCAGGCTACGTTGCTGGCAATGGAACGTGCGGTGATGAATTTGTGTGTCACCATGGGGATGTTGCCGGCCAAAATTATCGTTGATGCGATGCCATTAAAATTTCAGGATTTGTCACTCAGATCAGTTTCATTGGAATATTTTCCTTTTGCTGAACAGCAGTCTATTTCCGTGGCAGCAGCTTCTATTTTGGCAAAAGTGAAGCGTGATGCCATGATGAACGATTTTGAGAAAATTTTTCCGGGTTATGCACTTTCACTTCATAAAGGGTATGCAACCAAAAAGCATCGAGGATGTATACTTGATTGTGGGCGCAGTATAATCCATCGTTGTTCTTTTTGTGATGGACTGAGTTTGCATACCGATGCTGAAAAATGGGAAAAGTATGAGCAAATTAATATCTTTTGCGGAAGTGATCGAGAGTTGCCTGACGCATTTTAGAGCGCAGTGTTGGGAATATGGTCAGGTGCCCGCTTATGGTTCTTTGGTGACTGTTGAGCAGGACGAACTAACTTTTTATGCACTTGTTCATCAGAGTGCTACTACCGTTGCCGATGGTTCTTATGCTGTTCAGGCATATAAAAAAACCGAAGAAGAGTTGCAGCGTGAGCAGCCGCAAATTTTTGAACTATTAAAAACGACGTTTATTGGGCTGACTGTCGCCCACAAACTTGGCGAAAACATAAAGCACACATCAGCGCCGGTTCCTACTAGGATGCATGCGTTTGTTCGTTATGCTACCGATGAGGAATGTGCATTTTTCACGCGCGACTATGGTTATCTCTCGGTTCTTTTTGGCCATGCGCCGCAGGTAAATGTCGATGAGCTCTTACTTGCCTTTTTAATTATTTTGCAACAAAAAAAATTGATTATCGAAAGTGATCTTATCGTACTTCTGCGTACTTATTTATTGCTTTGTGGCAATGACTATAGCCGTGTGCGATTTTTGGCACAACGCATCCACGGTTCATGCTAAATAAGAAATAGTCTTGGGTGACGTCCTTATTTTGTGGTAGGATTTGGTGCAGGGAAATTGGGATTTGTTTGTGGTATTTTCTGTGGGGACAAAATCATGAAAAAGTTGTTATTTTTGTTGTGGGGTTCATTATTTCTGTCATGTTCTATCGGTGCTATGCAATCAAATGTGCGTCAAGAGAAGGGTTATGGAGCTCGTGCGTCTGTGGATCTTAATGGTATCCCACAGGTTGTTGTGTTGTGTACGAATGGCGTATCTGGTCGCCAGAGTGATTGGTATTTTCTTCCTTCCGGTAAACTTATAATTATTTTTCGTTAGCTGCGTTAATATGCTTCGCAGTGATTTGAATGATTTATTACTTTCGTATTTATTACTTTTCACTCACAAAGGGTTTTCTTGTGCATAACATATAGTTGTTTTTTCTTGTGTTCTGGGGTGCTTGTGGTTAAAATAAACAAAAATACAAAAGGGTTATTTAATGAATAAGTTTTTTCTGTGGTTATTGGGTACCGTTGGTGTTTGTGTGGCATATGGCTGGTTTACCTATAATGGGCTCGTAAAAAGTAATGAATCGATTAACAACCAATGGGCACAAGTTGAAACACAATATCAGCGCCGTTTTGATTTGATTCCTAATTTGGTTGAATCGGTTAAAGGGGTTATGAAGCAGGAAACCAAAATATTTGATGAACTTGCGCAAGCTCGTACACGATATGCCGGGGCACAAACGATTGATCAAAAAACTGCGGCCACTAATCAGGTAGAAGGTGCATTTGGACGTCTGCTTGCGATCATGGAGAACTATCCACAACTCAAATCGTCAGAAAATGTACAAACGCTTATGGCGCAGCTTGAAGGAACAGAAAATCGCATCAGTGTGGAACGTAGACGTTACAACGATGAAGTCAAAGTATATGATATAAAACTCAAGACCGTACCTACCAAGTGGTTAGCACGTTGGTTTGGTTTTTCTGAGCGGCCCTATTTTGAAGCAGTCAAAGGTTCAGAACAGGCTCCTCGGGTAAATTTTGCAGACTGATGTTCAAATTTTTATCGTGTTTACTGTTTATATTTTCTTTTACGCTTGATGCGTATCACAGCCCCGGCAAGCCCACCGGATTCGTTAACGATTTTGCTGCAATTTTAACAGAACAACAACGGGAAGCGTTAGCAACAAAGCTCGCACAGCTTGAACGTGAAACTGGCGTTGAGTTTGCGGTGGTCTTGATCGAAAATCTGGGTGGCGATACAATAGAAAAGTTTGCCGTAAAATTGTTTGAAGAATGGGGGATTGGCAAAAAGGGGCATGATAATGGGTTATTACTACTCATAGCGCTTGCTGATAGAAAAATGCGTTTTGAAGTTGGTTATGGTCTGGAAGGAGTTGTTCCTGATGCTATTGCTTATCGTATTATCAATGAGAAACTTAAGCCTGCATTTAAACAACATGATTTTTATGGTGGTATCGCTGAAGCTTTTCAGGAAGTTGAGTTGCTGCTCAAATCTGAAGCAGAGACGCCAAGCTCAGCGGCATCAGCGCTTTCATGGTTAATGAAAAACTGGGCTATTCTTTTGGTAGTTTTTCTTATTGTGGTTAATTTGCTTTTTTTCATAATTCTCGCAATTGTCAAAAGAACCAGTAAGGTTTGGTACGAACGGCTGCGATGTTATCGTTATTATTTTTTTCTGTTTAATGTCAAAAGAGGCACCAAAGATGGCTCCGGTTCGGGTAATGGCTTTGGTGGCTTTGGCGGCGGCAAATCCGGTGGTGGTGGTAGCAGCGGGGGCTGGTGATATTTTCGCCACTTTTTTGATTTTGTGCATTGTCTTAATTATTCATTTCATAATTTAATTTTATAAAAAAATTGCAAAAAGTGTTTATTTTGCTAATATATAAAGACAGAGTTAATTATATTCAGGGGGAAGACTATGAATATTCGTTTATTTTCGCTTTCGGCTTGTCTTTCGATGGGCGCTGTGTCTAATATTTGCGCTAATCGGATTCCACTGCTGTGTGATCAACTTGTTATGCATGATGAGCACGGTAATAAAGTGATTTATGATTCTAAAGATAAGAAACTTTGGGGTATTCCAGATATTCCGATTTATGATACTGATATCTATGGTTTTGTTACAAATGCGTCCGAGTCACCAATGCAATTTATCAATAAGTGTACGTGGGAAAGGCACATGGAATTAACTGGTCATCGATTGAACTGGCTTAACCATGGTATGCTGCCTTCTGGTTTTACAGCTAAGGATATTTATGTGTACCAGCTTGCAGAAGATGGAACTTATCATTTTCAAGAGAGACTAAGCTCAACTACGCAGATTTGCAGAAATGTTATTATTCCACAGGAACTCCAGCAGCTTGCCGACACACAGTCTCTTGGGCTGTCATTGTTGGCAAATAGGGTGCAAAGAATTAGGCGTTCTAGCCTTGATGGGAGCGTGTGTTTGGATGAAAATGATCGCCAGTTTATGCATGACATCCTAACAGTTTTGTTCGGTATGCAATCTAGCAATAATGCGCGTGACAGAAATTACCATTAAATAAATACAAAGTGATTACTTAAGAGCAATTGTTTTGGGAGGAAACCTATGAATATTCGTTTATTTTCGCTTTCGGCTTGTCTTTTGATGAGCGTTGCACAAGAGATTTGTGCTAATCCGATTACCCTGCGTGACAAGTGGGGGCGTGAGTCGGTTTGTGATATTGAAAAAAATAAGGAGCTTTTGGGTATTCCTGGCGTTTCTATTGATGATACTGATATTTATGGCTTTGCCGTAAATACGCCAGAAGGACCACGACTGCAATTTATCAATAAATGTACATGGCAAAAATGTATGGAGCAGAAGGCCAACCGTAAAAACTGGTTAGAAAGTAGCGTGTTGCCTTCAGGTTTTAATGCTCAGCGTGTTTATGTGTATAAGCTTAAGGACGGTGTTTATCGTTTGAGGAAGACGATAAGTGCGGCTTCGCAACATCGCAGAAATGTAATTGTTCCGGTACAATCACGCAGTTTTGATTTTTATGGATTTAATGATGATACTAGTCACAACGCGATAGATAGTGCACGTGAATCGGAGTTGGTGCGAAAAATGTTGCATACGCTTCTTGTTTTTGTTAACCAAGGCCGTCATGATGAACGTGCTATTCAGTTTATGAGGGATGAAGCGGCTGCGCAATCTAGTAATGATGCGTAATTGGGTGACAGAAATTATCATCAAATACAAACGTCAAATTATGCGCGAAGATGCCAGAAATAATGGGAGCCGGTCAAATGACGTACCACAGAATAATGACTCGGAATCAGATTCAGAAAGAGAGCTTGACGGCAACTATCCATATGAGAGTGACTGTTAGGTTTAGTTAAACACTTGGATTAAAGTGTAATGTGCTGTTAAACTTGTGCTTTTTAAGTTCTTTATAGGCATCGGTGATTATCGTTATCACCGGTGCCTTGAGAAAAATAGATTTACGATATATTCCCTGAATCTTTGCAACCGGTGGTTCAACTGGTCCTAAAATAGTCAAATTATTTTTTTTGAGATTTTGTATAAAATTAACGGCAGTCAGCGATTCTCTGATTACTACCGCTTCGTTGCGATGAATAAATTCAATTTCTGCAAAGCGTCCACATGGTGGATAGTTTAACAATAAGCGTTGGTCTAATTCTTTTTCAGAAAATTTAAGATAATCTTGTTCGTTTATATACTCAAAAATCTGGTGTTGCGCCATTGCTTGTACAATGACCTGACTATCATGTCGCTCGCGCCCCGCACGTCCTGCTACCTGAAGCAGTTGTTGGAGCGTTCGTTCTGCCGCATTGTAGTGTGGAAGATGTATATTTAAATCAGCCCACAAAATGCCTACCAATGTTACGTTAGGGAAGTGATACCCTTTGGTAATTGTTTGCGTGCCAACCAAAATGTCTATTTCTTGATTGTTAAATTGTGAAATAGTGGCCAGCCACTCTTTTTTTTTGCGCGTGGTGTCCAAGTCTGCGCGTGCTATGCGTGCTGATGGATATAGTTTTTGTAAAATGTGCACTGCTTGTTGTGTTCCGATGCCCTTTTTGAGTAGTTCTTTCTCGTGACATTGTGGACATTCTGTTGGAACGCGTTTGTGTGCGTTACAATAATGACAGCGCAGAGAAATGTCATTTGCTGTTGGACCACTATGTGGAGTAAGACTTACGGAGCAACGTGAACATTTGAGTGAGTTGCCACAGTTTTTGCATTGTACAAAAAAACTAAATCCACGGCGATTTATAAAAATAATTATTTGTTCTTTTTTTGACAATCTATTGCTAATAGCCTGGTCTAATTCTTGGCTTATCCAAAAATTCCTGCGTTTTTGTTTTTGAGAAAGATAGACGATATCTATTTTTGGGAAAGCACCTTTATATCGTTTTGTTAACGTAAAAAAATTCCAGTTGCGTTTGTGAACATTATAAAGCGAAGTTACTGATGGTGTCGCTGATCCTAAAATAATTGGTATTTTATATTGATGTGCACGAATGAGTGCAGCTTCTTTTGAACTAATATGTGGATGTTTTTTTTCTTGGTAACCAGTTTCATGTTCTTCATCAACAATAATTAATCCCAGATTTGCTACTGGTAACATAATAGGTTGATGTACACCAATAATTACTAGTGGTTTTTGATCAAGTAACGCCCGCCACAAATTATTTTTTTCTGGTTTATTTGAGGCACTATGAAAACTAAAAATGGGTGCGTGTGTTAGTGTTCTTTTAAAAATATGTTCAAATTCTAACGCAAGCGAAACTTCGGGTAACATAACAATAACAGTTTTATTGTGTGTTAATGTACCCAAAATTAATTTTTTATAAATTTCTGTTTTACCTGAGCTGGTAACGCCGTGAATGAGTGTCGGTTGATATGAGCTTTGTTGTAGATGCGGCATGAGCGCATTAACGATTTGCTCTTGCTCATCCGTCAATCTGACTGGTTGAAAATTAATTTCTTTGGGTATATTTAGTTCGGGTTCGGATGTTTGGTTGAGCGAAAGAAATTGTTGTAAGCGCCGCAACAGAGAAGTCGGCTCAAGTTGGTAATAATGTGCCAGTGTTTGTATAAATTTTTGATACTGATTGTCATGTGGTAGTTTTTCAAGCGCGATAATATTTTTTATGGTGAATGGCACATTATGCCCGAGATGCTCACCCTCATCTATAACAAGTCCGTAGATAATACGATTTTGCAGTGGCACTTGTACAATAGTACCCAAAATAGATTCAGATGAATCTAAAACATCTACTTTATACGTGAGTGGTTGTGGAGGGCCGTTAAACGGTTGTACTTTAATAAACATATTCTTGTGAGCTTGATGATATAAAAGTTTAGCACGTATTAGAGGTTTTTGATGTGCATTATTTTTAAACTCTGGTGTTGGTAGTTCATTTTTTGTCAGGATAAAATTATGCATAAGAAGGGATAGGGGGATGCAACGTATAGGTATTTATTTAGTTGTTTTTTATTGCATACATGCTGACGCTATTAGCCGTTTGGAGCTGATAGAGCAAAAAGTACGGGAGCAACTCAGGCGTCATCCAGAGCAACTTAATTTGTCCCCTGAATTTATAGAGGAAGAGCTTACGCCGCAGGATATTACGCTCATATTGAGTCAACTTTCACCGCAACAACAACGCTCATTGCATGATCTTATTATCAATTATCGCCATCTGAGGGATATTCCGTTTGTTGTGTTTAATTTTATAGAATTACGTATTCTTGATTTGAGCCATAATAACTTAATTTTCATGGCACCTGAAATTGGCAAGCTTACGAATTTGGAGTTCGTTAACTTGGATGATAATGAGCTTGTGGACTTACCGCCAACATTTAAAAAGCTTACTCATTTGAATTGTCTTATTCTTTCAAATAACTTTTTGGAGCGCATTCCCGATGAAATATTTCACCTGACTAATTTGCATACGCTATGGCTTTATCGTAATCGTATTCACAGGGTATCACGTAGGATTGGCAACTTGGTAAATCTGAGAAGCTTGTATTTGAGTGAAAATGATATACAGAGATTACCAAAGGAGATTTTCAAATTGCGTCATTTGACAGTATTGCTAATATATGACAATAAATTACAAAAATTTCCGATTGAAATAGGACGCTTGGCGACTCATTTAAGCCTTTTGGACGTTACGGAGAATGAGCCACCATTTTCTGATATGTACAAAAAAGAATTGTGCAGTATATTGCCAACAACATCGATTGTGTTTTGATTTAATAGACCTCTTTTTAAGCCGAAATTTTTAAACTCTGAGTTTTCCTTCGATAATTAGTTGTTCAAGTATGCGTTTGATGAAATGTAGTGTTTTAGTGTTGATTTTCGCTTTTCTGTGACAGAATTTTGATAATTCTTTGTGATAATCACACTGTTGTGTACGATCAAGGTCTTTAAGAAAAACAGTTGCCAAGTTTTTATTTAAATATGGGGAATATAAATTGTCTGGTCTACTTTCTACGTAATTGCATGCACAATCATAACAGTTGAGATTTAAAATTGTTTGAATATCTGTTGCCAATTCTTTGTGTTGTAAAGCAAGAGGATCGGGATTTGTATCGTGATGTATGGCATGAAAAAATTCGTGTAATACAGCGGCTTTTTTAAAAGGAAAAGAAGCTTGATCAAATTGATTTTTATCAAAAATAATGAGATGTATTGGGTGGTGGATAAATCGCACATCAATGTGACTACAAGCGTTTTCTGGTAAAATCGTATGAGCGCCAAAACTGGTAAAATTTTCGCTTATTCCAAGGAGTAATGAAATTTTTAATACGTCTTGTCGAAACTGTTGAGCAGCATGTGCAATCAAGGGCAAAAGTATTGGTGGTATGTCAAAGGTTACAGTAATGTCGTCGAGCAATGTTAATTTTTGGGTACTTAAAGCTGCTTGTGAATCAATCAGTGATTGCATAGCAGTGAGTTGATTTTGCTGTACGAGTGTGATTAATAGAACTAAAGTAAGCTTTTTCATTTTTAAACCTCGAGTTTTCTGGTAGTTATTTTTTGTTCAAGCGTAAGTACAAAAGCTTTGGCAATTCTTTCACTGATCAGCAGTTCCCGATAAATGCTTTTTGCGAAAATAGCAGCTTAAATTCAAGAAAATTTT
>Ga0265592_1001110_pt1 | contig 12166 bp, 9 predicted proteins | sample saktaG_7_FD_190141 | JGI IMG/M metagenome (GOLD analysis project Ga0265592, IMG submission 190141) | Saline water microbial communities from Sakinaw Lake, British Columbia, Canada - sak_2010_1_5_120m | ecosystem: Environmental > Aquatic > Non-marine Saline and Alkaline > Saline ... | reverse complement strand
ATGGAATTAGAGGATTATTAGTTTTTACAATAAAAAATAGGAAGGCTTTAAAACAAAGCAAACATAAGGGTTTCAGCGTTTTTTTATATAGGATAGTGATAGTGCTTCTAAAATAGAGAGAAAATGAGACAAAAAAGGGCTAAAATCTCTATTTTTACGTGTCTGAAAGCCTTGCGATATAAGGCTTTCAGAAAAATATTATCGTAGCTGCATTTTTTGAGGTTGCCTAAGGTGATTGTTCATATTTTTGAAATAGTCGCTTAAGATAGCTTAAAATGGCTTATTTTAGATGTGGGTGGAAAGCCTTATTTTGTAAGGGTTTCAGTGAGGTTAAATTTTAAAGTATTATAAAAAAATAATTTACGATTATAGTGATAATGTATGGAATAAAAAAGTAATAGGATTTTATTAATTATAAGAGGAGCGGGTGAATTGAAAAATAGAAAGTCTGTTATAAGATAATATCCTTGATATAAGATTAGAAAAACTAAAGATAATATTTATTTGTTATTCTCTAAAAGGATTTTTTTCTTTCCTTATAAAGAGAAATTTTAGAGATTCCTATTAAAATAAATAAACTTATTGTTAGGCCAATAAAGACGGGATTTAATCCTTCGGGGTATATTATTTTCCAAATTATAATTGATAGAGGAGCTATAGTAATAGCCCAGAAACCAGCTAAAGGAGAAATATAATTTTTAAAAAAGATTGAGCCAAGAAATGGCAGACAAATTGTAGTTCCTCTTAATCCCATTGAAAGGAAATTCCATTTTATTATAAGAGAATATAAATTTTGTTTCACAAACAAAAGGGTAATAAATAGGATAATTATTATTGTTAATCTTGATAGTATTAGTGCGCTTTTTTCATTAAAACGGAAAAATTTCGGGTAGATATCTCGGGTAAACATGGTACTAATTCCCAATATCAAACTTGCTCCAGTAACAGTTGCAGCAATTAGTAAAGTTGCTAAAGCCATACCGCTTAAAAGAGGATTGAAATGCTTAATAATAAAAAGAGGAAGTGCTTGAGCTGAATTAATATCAGGATAGTGAACTCTCATGTAAAAACCTATTAAAATTCCGGCAATTCCGGTGGGAGGAATTAAAAAAGCACTTAATAAAACTCCTTTACGAGAGACTGAGATATTTTTTCCTGATAGAACAGCCTGGATGCAAGTTTGAGTGGAAATTACTCCTACGAGGGTTGAAAATAAAGCAGATGAATCAACTATAAATCCTCGACCGAAAAGACTGAACCAGGGATAATAAGGAAAAATATCTTTTAAATTGCTGATACTCCCAAATGATTTATAACAAAAAATACTTGCCATAGCTAAAAACGTATAAATTAAAATTATTTTTATTATTCCTACTAAACTACTTCCCCAAATTCCTCCGAAGATAATATAAGTTGCCATTAATAAAATTCCGATAAAAGCTATTAATAAAGGATTTAAAGTAAACATGCTACTGATAAGAGCTACTAAAGATAACAGTTGAGCAACTACAGAAATAAACATTCCAGCAGAAGAAAAAATACAAGAAGGAATAATGCTCTTTTGGCCATAACTTTGAGATAAAAATTGAGGGATGGTTTGGACTCCGCTTTCTTTTAAAGGTTTAATTAAAAATAATAATAGTAAACAGGCAATCCCTTCACCTAAAGTAAACCACCAAGCTGACATGCCACATTGAAAAGCTAATTGAGTAGTACCAATAGTAGAAGCTCCGCCTACTAAAACACCTGTAATTGTACCGGTTACCATCCAGGAATTTGCCATTTTATTGCTTGTAATAAAATCATCTGCTGATTTGACTTTTTTCCCTGAAAATACACTTACTACGGTTATTAAAAGAATAATTGAAAGAAAACCAATTATATGAAGAGGTTTTAAAGTAAACATCATAATTTTATTTATCCTATTTAATTTAAGTTTAGAACAATTAACATTTATAATAAATATTTGATAGCTTTTTGTCAAACTAATATTGTGCGTTGTCCAGGAGATACTATGCAATTTTCAAGATTGAGTTTGACATATTATTTAAAATATTGTAAAATATTGAAGCGGTTCAATAGATAGGAGTAAAAATTATGGGAGTGACTCTAAAGGATGTGGCAAAATTAGCAGAAGTCTCTATTGGTACAGCATCTCAATCTTTGAATAATAAAGCTTGTATCTCTCCAAGCACTAGAGAAAAGGTTTTGCTTGCCGTTAGGAAATTAAATTACTATCCCCATACTATTGCAAAACAGTTGGCACTACAGCGGACTAATTATTTAACATGTTTTATTGTTCCAAATGAAAAAACATCGTGTATCCACCTCTCAAGTTGGTCATTCTATTATCCAATAATTCAAAGTATTTTGAGTGTAACTCGAAGCCATAATTATAGAGTTTTACTTGAAATTCGTAGGCTTGGGGATATCAAAGAAGAGACATTATTAAACTTGGCGAGAGAGAAATCTGTAGACGGCGCATTTTTTATTCTCCAAATCAAAAATGATTATGTTAATATCCTTAAATTGAAATCAATGGGATTTCCAACTATCGTAATTAACGCAAATCTACAGGAAGGAATAAGTTCTGTCTGCGTAGATAATATTAAAGCGGTTCAAAAAGTAATAAAATATCTTGTCTCGCTAGGACATCAAGAAATTGCATTTATGAGTGGTCCTATGAATCATTTAAATTCCTTGGAAAGACTTCAAGGATATAAAGACACTCTATATGATTTAGGAATAAAAATCAAAAAACAATGGATTGTAGAAGGCGACTGGTCAATTGAAAGCGGATATCGGTGTGCAGGACGAATAATCAATTTTGGAGTACCAACAGCGATATTTTGCAGTAATGATTATATGGCCGTGGGAGCCATGAAACGGATTAAAGAAGCTGGCTTATCGATTCCAGAGGATGTCTCTATAATGGGTTATGATGATATGGATATAGCCAGGGTAGTAACTCCTTCTTTATCTTCGGTCAAGCAGCCACTGGATAAAGTTGGAGAACTGGCAGCAGAAGAGCTAATTCGCCTGGTGGAAGGAAAAAAAACAAATGTGCATAAAATTTTGCTCAAGCCTGAGATTATAAAAAGACAATCCTGTGCTGCCATTAAATAAGAAAAGAAATTATGTATGGAAAAAACTTGACATCATCTACTCTGATGATAAGTTGATGAAAAAAGGTGCGGTTTGATTTTCTAAGGGTGGAAAAAAGCAAATCCTTGTACAAGTATATAAATTTGAACTTTTTTATTGAAGAACCGACCTTTTTTACAAAATAATGATTGAAGTTAAAAATAAAGTAGGGAAGGAGGTGAAAAGCAAGTATGCCGATAACTGGGGCAAAAGGAAGCTTTTTAAAGAGGGAAAAGCATTGAAAAATTAATTTCTCTTAGAGGTTTTCTACAGAAATACAGAAAAATTAACAATATCTCACTTGTAAGAATATTAAATTATTATCTTAAAGGAGAATGATTTTTGATGAAAAAAAAGGTTTTTTTGTTGATTTTATTAGTGATATTCGTTTTAAGTGTGTTACCTGTGTTTGCGGCAAGCACAGAGAATGTGGTTGAAATATGGCATTATTGGACTGCAGGCAGAGAAGCGCAATCCATAAGCAGTCTTATAGATAGTTTCAGGGAAAAATATCCGGAAGTAAGTGTCAAAGACCGAACCATTCCAGGTTCCACTGCCGAGCTCCGACAGCAGTTAGGTATAGCCTTTATGGGTGGGAATCCCCCAGAAATTTTCCAAGTTGGACCTGGGTACAATCTCAAATCCTATGTAGATGCTGGCAGACTAAGTCCTATTACTGATGTATGGAATGAAATAAGCGGTAACAAGATCTTTCCCGAAGGGATTGCTAAGTTAACGGTCTTTAACAATGAAGCTTGGGCAGTGCCATTAAATATTCACACAATAAGTACCGTTTGGTATAATGTTAAAGTATTCGAGAAATATAACTTAGAGGAGCCAAAAACATGGGAAGAATTTAAGCATGTGTGTAGTGTGCTTAAAGAAAATGGTCTGGAACCCATAGCTGCCGCTGGTTTCTGGAGTGTTTACGCTTTATATCCATTCTTAATTACAACGTTGGGCCCTGAAGGTTACGTAGCTATAGGTGAGGGGGAAGTTAATTTTACAAGTGAAAAAAGGGTAAGAGAAGCATTTGAGCTATTCAAAGAGATGTGGATCGACAATTTAATGGAAGATTGGTCAGGATATAGCTGGGCAGAAGCAGCCAAGCCTTTTATAGAAGGAAAAGTCGCCATGTATTTCTGTATGGGTGACTGGATTGCCCCTTTGTTAGAGAGTGAAGGTATGGAACCAATTAAAGAATTTGATTTCTTCCCAGCTCCAGGTACTCGAAATATGATTATCGGCCAGATTGACGCTTTGCCTCTGACGAAAGGCTCTGATGCCCCCGATCTGGCTAAAACATTTCTTAAATTCTCTGCCTCCACTGAAGGTCAAACAGCCTTCAATAGATATAAAGGATCAGTAGCTGCAAACTTGGAAGCACCGAGCGATTTCTACGGTCCGATTATGTCTAAAATTTACAATTTGCTGCACAAACCAGGAGTTCAGTTCATACCGAATCTGTCCTTCTTGATGCCGCCAGATTTTTATACTCAATTTTACACTCAGATAGAAAAATATGCGGTAGACCCGACTAATGAGACATTAGATGAAGTCCTCAACGAACTTGAAAGGCTTCGGATTGAAGCATCTACGGAAGGTAAATGGGTGAATTGGGGATGGTAAATTCCAATTGACTAATTGAACAAAGAAGAGGGATGCAGGGTTTCTCAAACATCCCTCTTCTTAAGATATAAATTTCGATTTAAATTTTAGATGAGAATTCAAGGAAGATATATATGAAGTTCAGTTTAAGTTTTAGACAAGAAAAAACTTTTTCAACGGTCTTATTTCTAACGATCCCACTGTTGCTCTTTACTGTATTTTTCCTTTACCCCATTGGATATACGCTTTATCTCTCATTTCATGAATGGAATGGTATTTCTCCTACAATGGACCCAGTTGGTTTTAAAAATTATTTTGATATTGTCAAGAGTCCTCATTTCCGTACCGCGCTTATGAACAATGGTAAATGGTTTATTTTCTATCTTTTACTTCCTCCTGGTCTTGGCTTATCACTTGCCTTACTAATAAATAAAGGTGTAAAAGGAGGAAGCATCTTCGAGACGATCTTTTTTCTACCTAACACGATGACTCTTATTGCAGTTGCCTGTATTTGGAGATGGTTATATACCCCTGGTTATGGCCTGTTTAACGAAGTGCTTAAGGGTATTGGGCTACCAGGATGGACTCAAAATTGGCTCGGTAATCCTCAGATAGCAACCTATAGTGTAATGATCGCTGTACTTTGGGCGGAGGTTGGAGTCTTTTTCATAGTATATCTTGCCGGATTAAGCAATGTTCCTCAAGCTCTTATAGATGCTGCCAAGATCGACGGGGCTTCCTCTTTAAAAAGCTTTAGATATATTATCTGGCCTATGTTAGCTCCCGCGACTGTAATAGTAATAGCGTTTTCGGCGATAGGAGCAATTAAGATTTTTGATTTAATCTATACTCTGACGCGCGGAGGGCCGGCTTACTTTACCAGCGTGCTTGCGCTGTTTATGTATGAAGTTTCTTTTAATCGTTTCCAAATGGGACGAGGGGCAGCTGTTGGAGTAATATTGTTTTTATTAGCAGCATTAATAATTGGTCCTTATCTAATATATTCTATGCGGAAAGTTGAGGATATTCGACAATGAAGTGGCTAAGACAAAGTTTAAGTTTTGAAAAATTAGCGATTTACGTACTGCTAATCTTTTTTGCGTTATTATTTTTACTACCGACCTTTATAGCTATTAATACGGCGTTTAAACCTCCAATGGAAGTATGGGAAGTGACATCCTTTCCTTCTCGGTTTTACCTCGGAAATTTCAAAGAGGGTTTAAGTAAAATTGGAAGGGGTTTGATTAACAGCGCTTTAATTGCTTTTCCAGCGATGTTGATTTCGACCTTTGTGGGATCCCTGGCTGCTTATCCACTTTCTCAGCTTAAATTTAAAGGAGATACTGCAGTATATTTCTTGCTTTTGGCTGGGATGTACGTTCCTTGTCAAACCGTTTTAATACCGCTTTTCTTTATAATTAGACGATTAGGGCTCTATGATACAATACCAGGTTTATGGTTAATTCACACGGCTTATGGTATTCCTTTTACGACCCTTATTCTGAGGAATTTCTTTGCTATCGTACCTGGTGAACTAATGGAAGCAGCAGCATTAGATGGATGTGGCATAATGGGCTATTATTGGAAGATCTTGCTGCCAGTAGCGCGTTCGGGTATCGCTACCACTCTAATATTGCAATTCAGAGCCATTTGGAATGAGTTTCTATTCGCACTTACTTTGACGCAAAGTACCAAAACGATACCCGTGACGGTGTACCTTCAATCATTCGTAAGTACAACAGAAGTTCATTGGGGTCCTTTGATGGCTGCTGCTTTAATTAGTATTCTGCCTACTATAGTAGTATTTTTAGTGTTTAAAAAACATTTTGTCAAAGGTTTAGCCGGAGTTTACAAATAACAAAGAAGAAAAGTGCGCTAAAATACTGGAAGTTTCTCTGGCCAGAGAAACTTGGAATATTTATGAGGTTCATCAAGAGGTTAGTTTAATGAAAAAATTGAAAGGATATAATTATGAAAATAGCTGTTGGGGCATTTACCCATGAATCCAATACTTTCACACCTCTTATAACTACCGAAGGCGATTTCCAGGTATTTAGAGGACAAGAGATATATAAAAACCTAGATTTTTATGGCCCCGTTAAGGGAATAATATCAACTTTTTTGAAATACAAAAATTACTACGTTGAACCTACTATTTTTGCCCACGCTGTACCATTTGGTGAAGTAGAAAAGGAATTTTACCTAAAGATTAAAAATGAGCTATTGGAAAGAATTAAAAATGTAGCGGATTTAACCGCTGTAGTACTAGCTTTACATGGATCTATGCGAGTAAAGGGGATTGGGGATGCTGAGGGTGATTTGCTATTAAATTTGCGTAAAATAGTACCTAAAAATATTCCGATAATATGTTCTTTAGATATGCACGCCACTATTACAGATTTAATGATGAAAAACGCAAATGCATTCGTAGGGTTTAAAACTGCACCTCACATTGATACCGTAGAAACAGGAGAGAGGGTTGCACATCTTGCAAAATGTGCTATAGAAAATAATCTAAAACTAGAGATGGACTACCAAAGAGTGCCTATACTTATTGCTGGCGAACAATCCATGACTGAAGTGGAGCCAATGAAAACCATGATAGAAAACTTGCGGCAAGTGGAGAAGTTACCTAATATTCTCTCAGCGTCATATTTTTTAGGCTTCCCCTGGGCTGATACACCGGAAAATGGGGCAAGTTCAGTAGTGGTAGCATTGGGTAACAAAACTAAAGTGACAGAGACGGCTAAATGGTTAGCGGACAGATTTTGGAAAAGTCGATACGATTTTACTTTCGGTACGGAAGCTTATCCTCCTAATGAAGCTATCACAAAAGCAATTCAGAGCAAGGATAATCCTGTATTTCTATCAGATTCCGGTGACAATCCTACCGCAGGTGCACCGGGAGATAATACCAACATAATTCGTTTGCTAAATGAACACGACCAGATTACTTCTTTAAATCAGAAGCCATTGGTTGTAGCCATTGTTGATCCTGAAGCGTGTGAAAAATGTAAAATAAGAAAAAGTGAAAAAACCAAGCTATTTTTGGGAGGTAAAATGGATTCCATATACTCCAGTCCGGTAGAAATTGAGTGCGTTACTAAAAAAGTAATCGAAAGTTGGGGAGAACAAGAGACAGATCTTGTTTTAGTTACTTCGAGAAAACTAGATATAATTATAACCTCCAAACGGATTAGTATTATAGATCCCAAAATGTTGGTAGATTTAGGTATTAGGCCTGAAAAGAGAGAACTTGTAGTTGTAAAAAGTGGTTACCTTTCTGATGCTTATAAAAGAATTTCTGCACGTTCCATATTAGCTCTCACTAAAGGATGTACTGATGCAATACTGTCCAGATTGCCGTTTAAGAATATAGAACGACCTATGTTTCCCTTCGATAAAGATTTTAATTAGAGTAGTAAACGAATATTAGACATTGAACCAATAGGATTGAGAAGCAGTTTTACTACATAATGTTAGATAAAGTGTTCTGCAAAGTATTTTATTTTTTCTCCTCGGAAAATGTAGTGTAACAAATAATAATATCTATTGTCGAATTTGTAAAAGGTTTAAAATTTGTTATAATAACCCTAATAGATTTATCTACTTTTTCTCTACCAAGAAAGAGGACTTAGCTAAAAGATTATATATCCATTTTAAATTTTAGTTTTATTTTCTATTTATTTTAATAAAGATATGGGGAAAATTATGCAGGATAATTTTGTAAATAAAGAATCTAATGAGGGAAATATTTTCCAAATGGAAAAAATAATTAAATGGATCTTAGATTCTTACGTGAGATTAACTGAATTCCAAGTTCATTTTTTAAATAACAAGGGTGAGAGAATATTCTCACCTTCCAGTTCTATTAAAAATGGGAGTGCCTTTTGTAAATTAATTCAAAGCAGTTCAGAAGGAAGAAAGGAGTGCTATAAATCATTCTATGATAATGGTTTAAGAAGTGCTGAGTATGGGAATTCTTATATTTTTCGATGCCGTTTCGGTATTATAACCTGGATTACTCCGGTGTTAATTAATGGGGAACTTTTAGGTTCTTTTATTTCTGAGGGAATTTTATTGCGAAAACCAGCTCCTTATTTTATAAAAGAAGTAATAGAAATGACTAAGAATTTAGGGATAGAAGAATTTAAATTAAGAGAAGCCCTGAAAGAGATAAAGATTGTTTCTGAAAAAAAGGTTAAAGCCGCTGCAGATATACTTTATATTGCAGCTAATTATTTATCTAATACGGAGTTGTTAGATACTAAGATGCGTCAAGAAAAATATATTCAACAAGCAAAAATATCCGAAGAAATTCAAATGATGAAAAGAAAAGAGTTAGAATTACTTGAAAAAGAAGAGGAAGAGGAGAATTCTTTTATTTATGTCAGTTCGATTTATCCTTTAGAAATAGAGAGAGAGCTACTAAGGAGAGTTAGATTGGGGGATAAAGAAGGAGCCAGAGAGGTTTTAAATGAAATTTTAGGTAAGATACTATTTAAAAATGCTGGTCGAACAGAATTAGTCCGAGCTCGAATCCTGGAATTAGCCGTAGTTCTTTCCCGAGCTGCCGTAGAAGGTAATGCAGAATTAGAAATGATTTTGGGATTGAATTTTGAATATATTCAAAAATTAGGTATGCTTAAATCTGTTGAGGAATTATGTGTTTGGATTGTAGAAGTTTTGGATAGATTTACTGAATGTGTTTATGAGAATAAAAATATTAAAAATGTTAATATTATAAGAAATGCGAAAGAATTTATTCGAACAAATTATAAAAAGAAGATAAAATTAGAAGATATAAGCAAGGTAGTTTATTTAAGTCCTTATTATTTAAGCCATATTTTCAAAAAAGAAACCGGATATACTCTATTTCAATATTTAACAAACGTTCGGATTGAAGAAGCTAAAAAATTATTAGAAATTACTCAATGGAATACAACTCGAATTTCGTTTGAAGTAGGTTGTACGGATCAAAGTTATTTTTGTAAAGTTTTTAAGAAAGTCGAGGGAATATCACCCTATAAGTATAGAAAAGCAATGAAAAAATAAGCAAAATAGCAGCTCTCTTTTAAGATTATACAAATAATCCCTCAATTTCCATCATTGAGATGTACACCCTCTAAATCCATTTTTTAATGTAAGTAAATTGAATTGATAATAATATTAAATTGGCAAAAGATTACCTGAAATGACAATATATTACAATGTTTTAGTAAATAATGTTTATATAATGTAAAGCAGATTACGTAAATTTTCAGTAATGTCTATATTTTTGTTCTTCCACATATAAATAGATTATAAAAATTAATATTCCGGTGAAAGAAATTTTTTAGGAATATTTATAGATTTTTATTAAGAAATATAATAAAAACATATTTATTACAGTTATATTTCAAATTTATATCTCACAAAGAATCTTCGCAACTTATTACCTATAGGGGCAATATAGTACTATAGTTTGATTGTTATTATGATGTAATATTTATTTATAAAAAATATTTTTAGGAGGTAGAAATTAGTGATAGGTGGTTTACCGGGAGGTCAATATAAACCTCTTTCACCAGAGGGAATTAAAGATATTCACAATACATCTCTTCGGCTTTTAGAAAATGTAGGGATGGAAGTAAACTGTAAAGAAGCATTAGACATATTTAAAGAAAAAGGAGCAGAGGTTGATTACGATAAACATATTGTGAAAATATCCCGCAAGATGGTAGAAGATGCTATTGATACAGCTCCTTCCAAAATAATTCTTTATGGTAGAGACGACAAACATAATCTTGATTTGGAAAGTTCAAATGTATATTTTGGGACTGGTGGTACTGTTTTAAACGTACTTGATTGGGAAACTAATAAAAAGAGACCTTCTACTTTAGAAGATGTTGCGCAATTTGCAAAATTAGTTGATGCCTTAGATAATGTTCATTTTTATCTCTTACCTTTATATCCTACAGAATTACCCAAAGAAACAGTTGATGTAAATAGATTTTACGCTGGTATTTCCAATACTTCCAAACATATTATGGGAGGTATTTATGATAAAGCAGGATTACTCGAAACTATTAAAATGGCGGAAGAAATTGCTGGAGGTACAGAGCAGTTAAGAAAACGTCCATTTATTTCCTTTATTACTTGTGTAATGAGTCCTTTAAAATTAGAAAATACTTATACTGAATTTTTAATTGAGATTGCTCGCAGGGGTCTACCAGTAGCCTGCCCCAGTGAAGTTCTAACCGGTGCAACTGGTCCAGTTACCCTGGCAGGTGATTTAGTTTTAATTAACGCAGAGACTTTGGCTTGTGTAACACTGGCTCAGTTAGTTAATCCTGGAACACCGGTTATATATGCTTCAACCGCTTCTATTATGGATATGCAAAAAGGTGTTTATCTTGGAGCTGGAGCGGAGCCGGGTCTTATAAATGCTGGTGTTGCCCAATTAGCACAGAATGTAAAGCTTCCTTATTATGCTACTGCTGGAATGTCTGATTCCAAAATTCCCGATGCTCAAGCAGGATATGAATCAGCAATTAGCGCATTAGCTGTTGCTTTGTCAGGAGCGAATTTTATCCATGATGCTGCTGGAAACTTAGAATTTTGTATGACTATTAGTTTTGAAAAAGCAGTAATTGATAATGATATCTTAGGGATGGTTATGCGAATGGTGCAAGGGATTAAAGTAGATAAAGAGACCTTAGCAGAAGATTTAATTGCTAAAGTTGGTCCAGCGGGGAATTTTCTTGCTGAAATGCATACAGTACAAAATATGCGTAAAGAATTATATTTCCCTACTCTTGCAGATCGTCAACATAGAACTGAATGGGAAAGTTTAGGAAGCAAAGATACTAGAACTCGAGCACGGGAAAAAGTAGAAGAAATTTTAACTAATCATAAACCGATTGCTATTACTCCGGAAGTATATCAAAAATTAAAGTCGAATATAAAAGGATTAATGTAATTTCTAATTATATAACCCAAGCTAAAATATTAAATATCTTTCCATTCATTTTTTTATCTTTCTTAACTCGATACTTTCTTTTGTATCATTTGATATAATCTTCACATATGATATAATTACAATGAAACTTCCTTCAAACGAGGATTTTACTCAAAAGTTCAATCAACTGGAAGACTGGGAACAAACTCTTATTCTCTCATCAATTCAAAAAATTTCTTCCATGATGAAAACTGAAAAATTAACTAAAAAAGATATTCAAAAAAAGCTGGAGAAAATTGAAAGTAGATAAAATATAAAAGGGAGAAAAAACAAAACAAAATGGAAATTTCTTTTATGGAATTCTTGGGCTATTACCAGGGAATAATTTTAAAAGAATTACTAAGGCACTTAGAAATTATTGCTATTAGTATTCCGATATCACTTATTGTAAGTATTCCATTAGGTTTCTATATT
>Ga0265592_1001109_pt1 | contig 12171 bp, 12 predicted proteins | sample saktaG_7_FD_190141 | JGI IMG/M metagenome (GOLD analysis project Ga0265592, IMG submission 190141) | Saline water microbial communities from Sakinaw Lake, British Columbia, Canada - sak_2010_1_5_120m | ecosystem: Environmental > Aquatic > Non-marine Saline and Alkaline > Saline ... | reverse complement strand
ATTAATATTTCCACGTTGCATCAAATTTTTGTTATATTGAGACCAGTTCATTTTTGCTCCCTTTTTTTGAATTTTTGTTTTTTCAAAAGGGAGCTTCTCTTTTTTTAGCTATTTATGCAACAAGGCCTGTCAGAGTTATAAAATCTATAAATAAAGGGATTTTAGTGAAATTTCAAAAGTTAAGTGTTGTTTTTATCTTTGCTTTGATCTTTAGTTGTAGCCCCACCTATGGAATGTGCAAGTTGAAAAATGGCAAAATGTGTCCCAAACCAGTTGTATTAACTATGAGACCGTTACTAGAGCTTGCTGCTGCACAAAATTTTATAGCGTTTTTTGATTTGGTCGAGAAATGTAAAAATCCAAACTATTCATATCCTCCATGTGGTCCAAAAATAGGCGGCAAAAAAAGTATTGAATATCTTCATAGGCTAAAACTTGTTGATGAAGATGGAAATGTTGATCAGAGTTGTGTTCGTGATATTGTTTTATCATCTGTGGTTGGTGACTCTTTTGATTTAAAACTTGTTGATCCGGTTGAATGTGATTATACGGAAAAAGAAGATTATGCGCCTATTCAATTTTGTATTCCTGCTCCGATGGACGAATACTGGAATACTGGAATGCCTGAATGCGTTTTGGAAGTAAAAGATGAGGATCCAATTGATTCTTGGGGATCATTGACGGTTATTGCGCCAGAAAGCTTTCGTTCTAGCTGGTCATCAATTTGTAAAAAATATGTAATTAGATGCACAGGCCCAGCCCAAGAGCGATTACCGTTTGAGGGATATGTACGTTTTATTCATGATTTAAGACCAGACTTACCATTACCTAAAGGATTAACTTTAGAATAATTTCTTTTGTCTGGCATAATGCATATCATGTTGGATTGTGGGAATATTTTAGAAAATTAAAACGCTTTTAATTTCAAAAAATGGTAAAATAGCTTGTATGGGGAGCATTATACTACGTTAAGATTTTAGGGATACAATTTTATGTTTATCAATGAAAAATATAAAGCACCTTTGAATAAGCATATTCAAAAAGAATACAACGATTTACTGCTAGTTATTTCAGCTATTGCACCCAATGATTGTATGATCAAAGATATTGATGGTACTGGCGGAAAAGTAAATATTCCTGACTTGATTGCATATCAAATTGGCTGGGGAAATTTGGTTATTTATTGGTATGAAACTGGAGTGAAACTCCCCGCAGCAAGCTGCGGGGCATCTTAAGTCTCGAACAAGCAAATCTGGCCTAATTTACTCGCCTGTTGATGCAAAGTCTTATAATTTTTTCCGGTTCCTTGATTTCTCACATAATTGGCTATGTTCCGCTCATCTCCATGTTTTCCAACCGTGCTCACATAGTAAGCTTTGCTCCAAAATTCTCCTCCCCACAATTGTCTCTTTACTTCGGGAATTCGGCTAAAAATTTCTCTGGCTGTTATACTCTTTATCGTTCTTACTATTTTCGTTGGACTATACATTGGGACCGATTGTACAAGAAAATGCACGTGATCTTTATCAACACCAATCTCTAGAAAATCTATCTCGTAGCGATCTGATATCTCCAAACACACTTTTTTCAGAACTTCATCAACTTCGTCGCTAAAAATTACTTTTCTATATTTCGATGGACATACTATGTGATACATGAGTATTGACCTATTATGGCTTTTTCTTTTCTGTTCGCTCATTACCCCATTTTATCATTTCTTATAAGGACTTACGGGGCAAGCCTCGGGGAATTGCACCCCCCAATGTTTAAAAAAGTGTAGTAAACGCGCTAAGAGGCTATTTCTTGCACGGGGTGAATTATATCGTTCCCATTGGTCCATAGACATAGGTGGTGGTACCGGTTGTCGGCAGAGCGGACATCGAACATTTAAATGACCTTGGCGCTCACGCCACTCATTGATACATGGCTCACAAAATTCATGGTTACATGGCAGTACTAATTTGTTGCCACGTATTTTTGGTTCATGGCAAATTGCGCAAGCAATTGGTGGTTGGGCTGCGGGCCTCTGCATGGTATAAGACAAACCACTGGTGCATAAAACACCCGCCATAAAATAGTATTTAATCATAAATAGTAATCCAGTATTTTTTGTGCATGTTCTTAGCGCACTTTGAGCAGCATAAGCGCAAATAAACATGAAATCAAACAAATAATACCAAAACGGACAGTGATTTTTGCTTCAGGCCAACCAAGCAATTCAAAATGGTGATGGAGAGGCGCCATTTTAAAAAAACGTTTGCCAGTAATTTTGTAAGATAACACTTGCACAATAACTGATACCACTTCAAGAACAAATAAAAAGCCTGCTAATGGTAATAATAATTCTTGTTTTGAAATAAGGGCCATCATGGCAAGTGCTGCACCCAATGAAAGCGATCCAACATCACCCAAAAACATTTGCGCCGGATAGGTGTTGAACCATAAAAAGCCGAACATAGAACCAGCAAAAATGCTTCCCATAACTGCAAGCTCAGCGCTTGGCGCAAATGGTATCGCCAGATAAGACGCCATTTTAATATGACCAGCCAGATAACAAATAACCGAAAAAGTTAAGAATGTAGGAGCGAGTGCGCTTGTTGCCAACCCATCAAGCCCGTCGGTAAGATTAACCGCATTACTCGTGCCGATAATGACAAAAATAGCCCATACCACAAAAAAAATGCCAAGATCAGGATGAAAATTTTTAAAAAAGGGAAACGATAATTGAGTATCCGGTGGCATCAGCCAAAACCACAATCCAACTACCACCAACCCAGCGGCAATCTGCAGTAAAAACTTGGACTGCGCAAGAATGCCACCACGACAACAACGCAGCTTTTGCACATCGTCCCACAAACCGATAGCACCATATAGTGTCATCGTTATGAGTAACAACCACACGGCCGGACTCCCAAGATTGCACCAAAGCAACGTTGTCATCCAAACTACACCCAAAACTAAAACGCCCCCAATTGTCGAAATATTTTCCTTAACATTGTGTCCCAAAAATTGACGCGGTTTACACCCAAATTTTTTTGACGTCAAAGCAATAAATCGGGGCCCCAATGACAGCATAAAAAAAAGTGCCGTCAACAACGCTGCTGATGCACGGAAGGTAACATAGTGCCCAACGTTACAAACAGAACAAAACTCTCTGAGCCACAGAGAAACGTGATATAACATATTTTGTTTTTCCTAATTGAATTTTGGAAAAAGTCGACCATTATGTGAATATAGCGTAGAAAAAAAGCGATAAAATCTCAAACCTATTTGTCCCTGCAAAGTGATAAGTTCCTCATGTAGCGCAAAGTAAAAAGTTCCCCTTTCGGGTACTATTTAAGAGTTAACAAAGACTCAAAAAGTACTCCGAAAGAGGAACATGATCATAGGATTAAGCATGAAGGAAAGAGATCAACTTGTCATCTTTAATAAGCTGCGTGAAGGTGAGATTACGCAAAGTGTCGCAGCAAAAATGCTCAAAATGAGCACGCGTTGGATAAGAAAAAAATTGAAGCGATTTCTTAATTTTGGTGATGCTGGCATTGTTCACCAAGCACGTGGCAGACCAAGTTTAAAGGCATGGAGTAGCGATAAAGAGAGATTCGCAATGGAATTATTTAACGAGAAGTTTACTGGGTTTGGACCAAGTTTTGCAGCAGAGAAGCTTGATGAGTTATACGGCATAAAAATCAATCGTGAAACGTTACGAAAAGTTATGATCAAACATGGACACTGGATCGGCAGACATAGAAAACCAAAACACCGCAAATGGCGAGAACGCAAAGAGTACTTTGGCATGCTTATTCAGCTTGACGGGTCACCACATGACTGGTTTGAAGGGCGTGGACCCAAATGTACATTGCTTGTTTTTATTGATGATGCAACAAGTATGATCGTTTGGGCCGAATTGGTACCGAGTGAATCGGTGGAAAGTATCATGCAGGCAACACGCCGCTACATAGAACGTTATGGAAGACCGCTAGCTTTTTATGTTGATTTTGGCAGTGTTTTTAGCGTTAATACAAACAACCATGATCGCGTCAAAATAACCCAGTTTACGCGTGCTTGTAGCGAGCTGGGTATAGATATTAAGTTCGCACATTCACCTCAAGCCAAAGGGCGCGTAGAACAATCAAACAAAACACATCAAGATCGATTGATTAAGGAGCTTAGACTTCGCAACATTTCAACGATGCAGGAAGCGAATAAGTACATCGAGCAATGCTATATTCCGGCTCACAACAAAGCATATGCATTCAAACCAGCCAAAGATGGCAATGTTCACAAACCACTTACTACGCACAACCTCGATGAAATCTTCTGTCTCAAAGAAGAACGTACTATCCAAAATGATTTTACCGTTCTTTACAAAAAACGTATATTGCAGCTTTTAGCTGACCAACATGCGGTTATTCGACCAAAAGAAATCGTGAACATTTCTGAGCGTTTTGACGGAACCTTGTCGTTGTTTATTCGCAAGATTCCACTCAACTTTGCTGAAATCGAAAGGAGACCTGTTAAAATACAAGAGAAAATATTGAAACAACGCATACCGTGGAAACCGGCTGCCGACCACCCATGGCGCCGTTATAGTTCCGGCCACCAAAACACAAATTAAAACACAAATAAATGGAGGTTATTGATGGGTGTTTTTTGTCTTAAAAGCGGAACTTTTCATTTTGCACAAAGCGGAACTTTTTACGTTGCGTTGACACCTATTTTGACAAAAAATACACTTTACGCTATGATTAAATAGTGTTCAAAAACACTAAAAAAAGGTTCCGGTAGTGCGGGACCTGTTCTATTTTTAAACGTAGGGGTTTTAAATGTTGAATTTAAATCAGACAAAACTGCACCTGTCCCTTCTCCTGCTGGCTGGGATAGCTCCAGGCGCATTCTCTGCTCCCCGTCCAAATCACGCGCTCATAGATATTGCATGCGATGCAATCACCATGGCAAAAAAAGACACTGATTTAGCCGAACGCATTAAACCACTGGTCGGTAAAGATACGTTTGATGGCAATAAAGTACAAATAAAAAAGAAGCTGGCAAAATTACAACCATCCACACTCAGAAGCATCCGCGACGCGCTCAAGCCAAATCACAAACGGTGGCTCGTTGCTCAAAGTTTTCACGAATTTTTTAATCCAACAACAGAAAACAAATCCTACGGCACGCTGGATTATGCAAATATATTGGATGAATTAGTTAAAACGAGTAATCGTGCTGACTCAGAAAATGTGACGTTTGAAAACAACCACAAAGACTTTTGCAGCACTTTTAGGCAATATGCCGACACCAACGTGCTCAGACTCGGACTTAGCTTAAGAAGTGCCTATGGAAAAATCAAAGACGATAACACAAAGGCACTCGTAAAGCCAATACTTACTCAACTCAAGAATAATATCAGTCAAGGTAAAAAAGTAGTCGAAGAACGCATTCGCAACAATAAAAGTTAATTTTGAGTTTTGAAGGGAGATGGGGGTTTTCATCCATCTTGTTAATCTTGCAATAGTATACGTCCCCGGTAGACTAAAATACATACCGGGGGCGTTTTAATTTTGAGTAAATATGCGGTTGCCATGCACACAAAATATGATGTCATAGTCGTTGGAGGTGGTCATGCCGGAATAGAGGCGGCTTGGACAGCTGCGCGCATGGGATCTCGCGTATTACTCGCAACATTACAGCAAAACAAAATCGGCGAAATGTCATGCAACCCCGCTATTGGCGGCATCGGCAAAGGACATATCGTATTTGAAATCGAAGCTCTTGGCGGCCTCATGCCCAAATTGTGCACCAAAACCTACTTACAAGCACGCATGCTCAATACCAGCAAGGGTCCGGCCGTACATGGCCTTCGACTACAAATCGACAAAGAACAATACAAACATGCCGCGCGCGAATATCTTGCGTCTGTCAAAACGCTTACCATCTTGGAGGGCGAAGCAGAGCGGATACTGATAGAAGATAACCAGACACAAGGCGTTATCATTAACGGTATAGAATATTTTGCACCAAGCGTCATCTTGACCACTGGCACTTTTTTGGATGGCATAATTCATATTGGCGAAAATCACTATTCGGGAGGCAGGCGTGAAGAACCAACAGCAAAAAAATTATCTGATAGTTTAAAAAATTTAAATCTGCGCATGGACCGACTTAAAACAGGAACTCCTGCTCGCATCCAAAAAAATTCTATTAATTTTAGCAAAATGCAAAGTCAAGGTTCAGACAAGCTAGAATTTTTGTATGAATTTTATCCACATCAAGTAACACACAAACACAACTGTTTTATCACACACACCAATGAAAATACGCACGCCATAATAGCACAAAATGCGCACCGCTCTGCAATTCACGTTGGTAATATTAAGGGCAAGCCACCACGCTATTGTCCATCGATTGAAGATAAGATCGTTCGCTTCGCCCACAAAAATTCGCACCACATATTTATAGAACCGGAAAGTCTACAGTTAGAAGAAATGTATCCGAACGGTATATCAACATCGTTACCTGCTGAAGTTCAGCAAGCATTCATTCGTACTATTGTTGGTCTCGAAGATGCACAAATAACAAAATATGGCTATGCAATTGAATATGATTTTGTATATCCAAACCAACTCACTCACGCACTCGAACTTAAAAAATATTCTGGTCTTTTTTTAGCTGGACAAATTAATGGCACTACCGGCTACGAAGAAGCAGCTGGTCAGGGACTAATAGCCGGAATTAATGCGCACCTTAAGATACATAACCAAGAAACTTTCACGCTCGATCGTACCGAGAGTTATATCGGTATCATGATCGACGATCTGGTAACTATGAGCATCGATGAACCATATCGCATGTTTACTTCCCGTGCAGAGCACCGCATTGTGCTACGCCAAGATAACACTTTTTTGCGACTTATGGACAAAGGCTATCAACTCGGTCTTATCGAGGCAGAAAAATATCATGATTTTCTAAAAGAAAAAGAAGGCATTCATGCAGTATTAGTTAACGGAGAAAACCGCATACTTGGTGCCCGCGCACAAATTACTATACAAGCTGAACAAAAATATGCACCCTACATAGAACGTGAACAACGAGAAATCGATAAAATGCGCAAGTACCACGAACTCACCATACCAGCCAGTTTTGTATACCATCAGCTTCCAGGCTTATCAATAGAACTCCAACAAAAACTTGTACACTACAAACCTGAAAATATAGCCCAAGTAAGCCGCATTCCAGGAATGACACCCGCAGCAATATCCCTACTCATTTGGAAAATAAACGCGCACAGCCAAGAAAAAAAAGCTAAACTTTGGATAGATAAAAATATCTAGGAGAAGTATGTTTCCCTACTTGTTTCACATTGGCCCGATTTATTTCAATATGTATGGCTTTTGCATCGCGCTTGGCATGCTCGTATTCGTGTGGCTCGCTGGCCAAGACCCACTTGCTAAAAAATATCTCAAACGCGATCAACTCATGCACATCATGATTTTTTCACTTATAGTAGGATTGGTTGGCAGCAGAATCACCTACATTCTTCAGTATCCAAATGAAGGATTTGATTCCTGGTATGACTATATCGCCATTTGGGAAGGCGGCTTATCGCTCCTGGGAGCAGTTATACCCCTTATCATCACATTGCCACTATACTTGCGGTACCAAAAAATACCCATTATGCCACTCCTTGATTTAACTGGCATTTACGGTGCTCTTCTGCAAGCAATTGCGCGCTTGGGGTGTTTCTTTGCCGGTTGCTGCAATGGCTGTATCACAACCGTGCCATGGGCCATCATTTATACACATCCTGATTCCCGCGCGGTCCCGATGCGTGTTCCAATTCACCCAACACAAATTTACAGTTCGCTTATTCTTCTCATTATCTTTGTCTTTATGTACTTCATTGGACACCGCTGGTTCAAAAAACCAGGCCAACTTTTCAGCTGTTATTTAGTGCTTTCTTCTGCCGAGCGTTTTTTTAACGATTTTTTCAGAGCTGAACATTACCAAGAACCACTGTGGCGCAACATCATCACGCAAAATCAGCTACTTGCATTAGCGATATTTGGTGTAGGATGTATCGGACTCATTACTGCAAGCATGATTAATTCCAAACGATATCATGACAACCTATGAATCTTTTTATTTTTATCAAAGAACGACTTAATATTATCGATATCATCAAAGACTATTTGGTACTCAAGCGCACGGGCATTTATTACAAAGGTTCATGTCCCTTCCATCATGAAAAAGACGCATCATTTACGGTTAGTCCACATAAAGGAATTTTCTACTGTTTCGGTTGTCACGCAAACGGCGATCTCATAAGTTTTATCGCACAAATTGAAGGCTGCAGCCAGCTAGAAGCCGCAAAGTTAATTATAGACAAATACAACCTAGAAGTTCCCGCAGAACTGCTTGCCCTCAGCAAAGAACTGTTTGCCGATGGAGAACAAAAAAACCGCTACTACCAATTATGTCAAACAGTTGCAGACTGGCTCACGCAAGAACTGGCCAGAAATCAACAAGCACAAGATTACATTACACAACGAAACGTAAATGGCAACATCCAAAAACACTTTGAGATCGGTTATTTTCCGCCAGGGAACATCAAATCACTGCAACGTTTTTTACAAAAAAATGGTTTTTTAGTAAAAGATCTTATCGAAAATCATATTGTTATTGACGGTCCCAATGGCATTTACAGCCCATTTGAAGACCGCATACTATTTCCCATTTTTGATCATTTGGGACGTTGCTGTGGCTTTGGTGGTCGCATTTTCAAGCCCGCTGACGAACGTGCAAAATATTACAACTCACGTGAAAACGACTTTTTTAATAAAGGTAAAATTTTATTTGGACTTCACCACGCAAAACGCAGTATACAACAAAACAAAGCAGCTTTTTTGGTCGAGGGATACTTCGATTGCATAGCTATGGCACAACATGGATACCCGCACACGGTTGCTACACTCGGCACTGCATGCTCCAGCGAACACCTAAAAATACTCGCGCACTATGCTGAAACGGTGTACGTAATTTTTGACGGCGATAACGCCGGATTACAAGCTATGCTGCGATTGACACAACTATGTTGGCATGTTAATATTAATATTAGAATAATTTGCTTACCAAAAAATGAGGATCCTGCCTCATTCTTAGGTGACGGGGGGAATCTGGCACCATATGTCGCACAGGCACGTGATATCTTTGATTTTTTCATTGCACATGCAGGTAATACATTCAAGCAACAATCACTACGCGGAAAACTTTCGATTGTGCATGAGCTGTTAGAAATCATTAACACAATTGATGACCGGCTCAAACAAACAATTTTGCTCAAAAATGCTGCCGAAAAATTGGAAGTTCCTTACGAAGTACTCGTACGAGAAAAAACAGCGCAAAAGAAGATAATTCCAAAAAACAACGACACGCTCGAATCACCGAGCAAAAATGTACGAGCACCAATAGAAAATAAATTCTTTATGCTGATCATAGAAAGGCCAGTGTTGTTTGAACGTACTGATGTAATACTTCTGATTGAATTATTACCCGTCCAACTCCAACAGATCCTGAATACCTATAAAAACCTGGCAACAAAGAGTTGGACCGTACTTATGGACGCAATTTCAACGACTGACAAACAATTTGCTTGTGAATTAGCCGTAACATACGGTACCATTGCAGATGAAGAACCAGAACTTATTATTGCTAGTGCTATGCGCTATTATTGGAAAAATCTTAATCAAATGATTAAGGGAAAGATTGCTCAAGCGCATGAACAATACAACCCAGATGAGATAGCCCGTTTGCTTGAGCATTTGCAGGAATTGAAGAAAAAAATGGTTACACGGAGTTTGCCATGAAAAAAGTAGCTAAAAAAATTGTGCGCGCAATTTCAACAATGCGCAAAAAAATTACCGGAAAACCAACACGTAAAACGGTACAAAAAAAAATTGTCACAAAAAAAGCAGTAAAAAAAACCGCAAAAACCCCACCGGCAAAAAAAGTCTTGGTTGAAAAAAAAGCACCAAAAAAGACAACAGAAACAATAGCAAAAAAAAATAAACAAAAAGCAACGCCGCGTAAAAATACCACTGTCGTAAAACCATCAGCAAAAAACACTCATAAACTGGTAAGTCAAGAAATTATTCAGGAAAACATTGATACGCTCATAGATACGGGCAAAAAACATGGGCTAATCTCCTACGAGCAGATTATGGCACTCGGCGAAGAATATAATCTTTCTGAAACTCAGATGAATAATTTGCTCAAGCAAATCGATGCCGCTGGCATCGAGCTCGTACTCCAAGAAAAAATTGAAGATGACGACTTAATTACGGATTACGCCGATGGAGATATTCAACATCCGAGCAAAGTAAAATCTTTAATAGAAAGTTCTATTGACGTGGAGGCCAAAACAGAGGTTGAAGATGATGATGATGCCTTTGACGAAGATACCGTCGTCAAAAGTGAAGCAACCCAAGTTGCAGATGGCGTCAAAGCGTTTCTACGCGACATCGGAAAAATACCACTGTTAAATAAAAAAGCGGAAGTTATTATCGCAAACAAAATTGCTGAAGGAAAAGCTGAATCTCTGGGAGCTATCGCGCAATTCCCATTTGTCGCAAAAGAATTTTTGGTAATTGGTGATCGCATACAAAAAAAATCTATTCAACTAAAGGATATTATCCAATTTTCTGAATTTGATCCTGAGGAAAATCTACCGCGCGTTGAAGAAGAAAAAAATAAGATTGTTAATGCTGTCATCACCATTAAAAAGCTGATTGAAAACGAAACAAAAATTTACCAAAGTTATCGTGATCAGCTTACATCGGATGGCAAAAAGCGTGAAATGCTCGCAAAAGTACAGGAAAATAAAAACGCCATTCATGATGCAATCAAATCGATGAAGCTTTCTAATAAGCTCATTAGAAAATTTGGTAAAAAAATAGAAAAAAATCTTCAAAAAATTCACGAAAAAGAAGAACAAGTAAAAGAACTGCAAAAAGAATACAAAGAAGTAAAAAACAAAAAAAGCCAACAGGAATATGCAAAAGAGCTTGAAAACACCATCCGTATGTCCCTAAAAAGCATCAAAAATACTGAAAGTGATCTCGGGCTACCCCAAAAAAAAGCACAAGAAGCATTTGAAAAATTCCTTGCTGGACAAAAAAAAGATAAAGAAGCAAAAGACGATCTTGCAAAAGCAAACTTGCGTTTAGTAGTTAATATTGCCAAAAAATATGTCAATCGTGGATTACACTTTTTGGATCTGATTCAAGAAGGCAATATTGGTTTGCTTAAAGCTGTAGAAAAATTTGAATTTGAGCGTGGGTATAAATTTTCAACCTATGCAACCTGGTGGATTCGCCAAGCAATTACGCGTGCAATCGCCGATCAATCACGAACAATTCGTGTTCCCGTTCACATGGTTGAAACACTTAATAAAATTAATAAGATTAAACATGTATTCTTACAAGCACATGGCCGCGAACCATCGCATGCCGAACTGGCCAAAGAGCTTAATCTTGATGAAAAAAAGATAAAAAATATTATCAAAATTTCAAAAGAACCCGTCTCCTTAGAAACGCCGGTGGGAGAAGGCGAAGATGCTTCAATTAAAGATTTTATAGAAAGCGAACATGATACTTCGCCAGCCGAATCAGTTGCCAGCAACGATCTTAAAGAACGCGTTCGCGAAGTACTCAAAACCTTAACGCCGCGAGAAGAAAAAGTACTCAAAATGCGTTTTGGTATTGACGTTGCATCCGAGCATACCTTAGAAGAAGTCGGCAAAGATTTTTCTGTCACCCGTGAACGTATCCGACAGATAGAGGTCAAAGCACTGCGCAAGCTCAAACATCCATCGCGATCAAAAAAACTACAATCGTTTTTTGAAAAAGAATTTGGGCACACCGGCGAAGATGAAGCAGAAGAAGGCAACAACGAGTAAAAAATCTTGACACTATAACCCCAGCTTCCTAGGCTAAAGAAAGCCATAAACAAAGGAGGCTGTTATGAAACATGGGTTACTATTGGTTATGCTGCTCGCCAGTTTCGTCTGCGTGAGAGCCGATGATATCTCGGCTGACGAGAAGTGCGGCTGTCAAAAACCATCACACAAAATTGAGCAAGAACAAGTAGAACCGGCAGTTGAGGATACGCAACCAG
>Ga0265592_1001104_pt1 | contig 12208 bp, 6 predicted proteins | sample saktaG_7_FD_190141 | JGI IMG/M metagenome (GOLD analysis project Ga0265592, IMG submission 190141) | Saline water microbial communities from Sakinaw Lake, British Columbia, Canada - sak_2010_1_5_120m | ecosystem: Environmental > Aquatic > Non-marine Saline and Alkaline > Saline ... | reverse complement strand
CTTCGATCCATTCCATGAAGTTAAAGAACTGTACAACATCATCGAAGTCCGTCCTGCCATTGCCGTTGAGATCCTCATACAGTCCATCTTCGTCAGGATCCGTCGGTGGGGTATCGTATCCTGGTAGTGTAATGACCTCTACCTCCACGGCGGTCACGGTTGTTATCGCATCGCTCACTCCGGGATTGCCCTGCGACGTCGCCGTCACGTTCACCCTATAGGCGCCCGCCATCGCATCGCTCACATTGAGCGTCACATCCGCACTCGCACCGGCCGCAAGGTTCAGCACGCTGGTCTGGCTCAGGGCCACGGTATCTGCACCGTTGAGGTTCGCAACGGTGAGGTCGAAGCTGTCGGGATCGGAGCCGGTGTTCCTCACGGTGAGCGTATAGGACGCCACCTCGTTCGACTTTACCGTACGCTCCGCATAGTCACTGCCCTCAACCTCAAATGTCACGCCGTAGGTCACGTTCACGATTAACGTGAGGCTCAGTGCATTGTTCGTCTCGTCCGACTCGTCAATTTCAGCCTCGCTATCCGCTGTAACCTCAATCGTTACCGATGCATCCTTGCTCCTCAAGGTCGGGTCGTTTACGCAGACGGCCGTTTCGCCTCCCGCGACTAACCCGCCGCCGATTCGCACTTCCGTATCAAATCCATCTACACTGAATGCGACAGTGAATGCTCCCGCGGCTGCGGTACCGGTGTTCCGCACCGTCGCGCAAATCTCATTGCTCTGATTCGCAAACACCGTGTCTGAGTTCGGCGTTATCGCCGTGACGATGAGATCAGGCTCTGGTGTTGGCGTTGGCGTTGGCGTTGGCGTTGGTGTCGGTGTTGGTGTCGGTGTTGGTGTTGGTGTTGGCGTTGGTGTTGGCGTTGGTGTTGGCGTTGGTGTCGGTGTTGGTGTTGGTGTTACAACCACGACTCCAGCGGGAATCTCTTCAGTCCAAGCATTCCAAGGCGCTGCCACATCGCCTCCCTTTATACTACCTGCCAAAGGATACGTCCCCGGATTGGCATCAGAGGGCACGTGGAGTTTATAGGATACTTTGACGTACACACCTGAGTCGAGCGAAAACCAAACATAGGCCACTGTGCTTTCATTCGGGTAGAAAAACGGGGGGAAAACCAATTTATTGGCCCAATCATGCACTTGGATGTCCGTCACATTCCAACCGAGCGGTACTCGATCCTGGAGTATGACATATTCATTATAATCCGCTGTGGTGAACTCCACGGAAACAGTAGCTATTCCGCCTGGCGTAACCGCAGCAGGCGCGATAACCCGAGTCGGCGTGTCACTCGCATCCCCTGGCACTATTCCTACGCTCGCCACCAGTAATAATGCCACCACCACCAAGAGTACCCGCGGCCCCAGAGTACACAGCCGTCCGCGGGTTGTTTGGACGCTCATCTTTTGTTCCTCCATCTCCCGTTAATCTTCATATCCCAAAAGGATATATAAAGGTTGCTGATGGCACGATCTCTCGCAAACGTGCTTAGTCAATATAGCATATAGTCAATAATTTGGTGGTGTGTCATCATCAGTTAAAGTTCACCCCCAGCAGACACAAGATCAACCTCACCACTGATAAATGTTGCGTTATCACTCTTCATTACCTGGCGCTTAAACCGCTCGTATGATTCTTCAGAGGTATACCTTATCAGAAGGAGGTTGGGCAGCGTTTCCAGACCTCTCGAGGTCCACCGCATCCACTTATGCTTCGTCCGTTTTGCTATCTCGCCCATCAGTCGTTCGATGATGTTGGAGTTCCAGGGTACCTTCCGCCCCGTGATGGCGAGTATGGCAAAGGTGACGGGGGTATTGGATTATTCACGAATGAACGAAGCTGCTTTTCGGCAGCCGAGTGCCCAGAGTTCTCCTGCCAGGTTCTTCAACGCATCCACCGTCTCGTCGATCCTTTGCTTCAACGGCTCCCCCGTGCTCACGCTCTGAGCCACAACAGCATTTGACAACGAGAACAGGATCGCTTTCAACCGGTTGATAATCCCCTTGCGATCGTCCAGCGCCAGTTCGCCGTCCTGCCAGAGCTTATAGCTCGTATCCCGGAACGCATGGACGAAATCCAACTGAAAGCTCCGTTTACCGGTCACCAGCGCAGTTCTCAGTTCTCGCTCCGCATCAGCGATGAAGACCACCTCTTCGGCTAAGGCGTCCGCAGCATCGAGCGTGCGTGCCGTGTCTGACCACGGTTTATTCACCCGGGCATCCAGGAGCACCGTCTTTCCGTCCTTCATACCCAGCACCACATTCACCTCGTTCTTGCTTATTCCCCGCTCTTGCGAATGCGTCTTCGTACCATCAGCGAGTGCGACATCGACGCTTGCAGCCGTTATCTTCTCGCCGTTGAAAACTTTGATCCGCTCGCCGTAGTCGATTACCCGTCGGTTGATGGTGCATGCGGAAGGGACGGCCGGTACGAACTGCTTGCCCTCTTTCACCGCGTCTCGATAGGTCATTTTCGTAGCAAGCTCCGCGCTGATCATCGAGATGTCCTCCTGATAGATCCGCTTTCCATCGAATTCGATGCACTCTTCCACGGGCACGAATATCCGATCTGCACCCTTATCTTTAACGCGATGCAATGTGAGTGTGAGCTTTCCCACGGTGGTCACCGGATGACGTTCGACACTACCGGCTCGCTGGTACCTGCGCTTGCCGTTGCCTCTGCCATGCTTTCTCCCACAGTACTTCTCAACCAGCTCGTGATCCACGCTCTGAATGACCGCTTCCGTTACCTTCTGGTTCAAGCCCAGCTCCCTCACCGCTGTTGCCACATTACCAACTGAGAGCTTCTTCCCCTCAGCAAGATGCACTTTTATCTGGATTGGTACGGTAATATCCATGGGGATTCACCTCCTCTCTCCACATGCTGGAGGTGTTTCCCCTCTGATATTTTAACCGATCTTGAAACACGACTAATAATTTGTTCAGAATGGCGGGCCTGGATCACACGGACCCGCTACCGTCTATCTGAATACCTCCTCCTTTGGAGAAGGACCGGTGGCATATCAGAACCCAGATCACGAACGGGAGCGCCACGCCGGCAACACCGATTGAATATACGAGAATTCTTGCAATCCCAGAACCATGGAAGTAGAGCGGGAAATGGGCCACCAGATCGATCACGTGGAGCAGGAAGAGGGCTGGGAGTCCAATACCGAGCATTTCCAGTCGTTTCCGCAAGACTAACCGTGGGGTCGCGATCACCAGGGCTACCAGAGGCACCAAATTGAAATTGCCGAGGTACGCACCCGCTAAATTCACCGCGGAGATCTGCTGGGGAGTGTAGCCCATGAGGAGCAAGATAACCCGCGCGAAGCCGAAGACCATGGTCTGATAGAAGGGGCCGAGGTAGTACCAGGCGCCCAGGAAGAGTGCTGAGACGAGCATGAATCCCAGAAGGAAGAGGAGGAGTTCTCTCTCTCGCAGCCCGAAGAGCAAGCCCTTCTTCTCTTCTCCCTCTCCCTCGCTCTCTTCTCCCTTCCTCACTCTCCGCTTCACTTTCACTTTCGGATCCATCGGTACGCTTCTAGGCAGAAAGTGGTCCCTGCTATTCGCTGCTACTCGTTTACCACGAACCTGAGCCACAGGAGAAAAATCACCACGACGAAGATGATGAACGATGCCTGCCAGAGATAGACATGCACAAACTCGAAGAAATTTGGTGCTGAGATGCCCACGAGCGTCAGGATAATGAGACGGAAGAGGTTAATTGCATAGAGCACGGGCACGCCCAGGAGAATCCCGAGCGCTTTCTTCTTGAGTGTGGTGGGATAAGCCCCCACTGAAGAGCAAAAAACGATGGAAGAGAAGATCGCCGTACATTCGTCTATTATCTCCAGGCCGAACCCATCGACCGATACAAACGCTCCGCGCACCACCACCTCCGCCCCACCCAGAGAGAAAATGCCGCCCAAAAGCAGCGCGGTATTCTCCCTTACGCGGGCCATCACCAGCGAATCGCTCGCCGTGAGATGATAATAAACCAGGTAGAATACAAGACAGAGCCCTAAGAAGAGCGCAACATAGCCCAGCGCTTCTTTATTCTCCTCTACCCTTTGCTGTAGCGTGGTGATGATCCGCTGTAAGGCTGAAACCCGTGTCGGGGCAGGTTGGATCACGACGCTCTTCCCGTTACGCTCTCTCCGTTGCGTTGATACCGAAGAGGGGGTTTCTGCGTCACCGCTTCTCTTCTTGTTGCTCGTTCTGCTCTTCTTCCGCATACCTTTGTTCTTGGTACCCATCACTTGGCCTTTCAGTATGATATCATCGCCACCCTTTGATAGCTCCGTCGTTGCACAGCCGCAGTAGCACCTCAACGCGATGTTCAGGGAACCCTCATCAACCACCAAACAGCATCAGAAATGGTGAAAAAATGAGAGAGGAGAGCAGGTGTACTTACTTAGTTGGGCACGGTTCACACCTTGGCGCTCCGCAGTATGAGAAACGAGACTGCTAAGAGTCCTGCGATCGCGAACGCGCCCTCAAAGCCGGGGATCAGAGGGCGTTTCGTTGGACCAGTCGTTTCCGTTGGCGTCGGCGTCACCCCCGGTGATCCCGAAGGTGTTATTACAGGGCTAGCTGTTGCATCACCTGTGGGTAGTGGTGTTGTACCGTCCGTCGGTAGTGGCGTTTCGTCAGGTCCCACCGTCCCCGTTGGCTTCGGCGTTGTAGCGCCGCCACCGCCACCGCCGTCATTGCCCCCTTCGGACGTTGGAGATGGAGTGAGTGTCGGCACTGCCGGAGTAAGCGTAGTATCGCCTGTAACAGCGCCGGATAGATAGTTCAGTGGCGTTAAGGATTGTAGTGTTGTCCATTCTCCCGAAAATACCGCCTTCGTGATCGCCGCTTCAGTTTTAGCCACAACGATATAAGAAAGTGTGGTTTCATTTTCAGACTGCCCGAACTCCAGGGTAATCACCCTTGGCGACTCCTCTGAGTCTTGAGGTATCACCACAGTATACCCGTCGCCATCCACGACGCTTCCCGCCAGGTACTCAAAGCCCTCAGGGAGAGTCTCATTCACCCAGCCAGTATCATAGAAGAATCCTGATTGTGTCACGATGACACGAATATCCTCGTTCGGTCTCACCGCTTCGTCGGGCAGTTCCCTGGTCACGACCACGTCCGCAGCAGTAACAGGTAGCGTGCCGATACCGATAATCGGGAGCAAGAGAGCTAATGCAAGGATACCCACCACGTACTTTTCTCTTTTCAGATTCATAGCTTGTTACCTCCGCTAACAGTAGGTTTTCGGAGTATAAAAAGGCATACTCACTCAAAAAAAGAGAGCAGGAGAATCGAGAAAGCACAAAAGAAAAGCGAGAAGAAAAAAAGGTAAAAAAGGAGAGGGTGTTGCGCACCCTCCACCCATTTTGTATTTTGTTTGGTGTTAGTCCTGTGTGCAGAAGAGGTACCGAGTGAACAGCCCTACCAGGTCGTCGACATCGAAGATACCACCAGAACCGAACGGATAGGTACCAGTGCCGAAGGCAAAGGTGAAGTCGCGAACTGCGTTCACCCACTCCATCTCATCGTAGCAGATGTCTCCGTCATTGTTACCACCGTGCTCAGCGGCATCGTACCAATCTTCGATTGCCCATACCTTGATCGTTGGTGGTGGGTTCACGTAGAGATCTTTTGGATCATCCGGATTGAACCACCACTTGAGCCGTGCACCTTCACCGCTATCGAGTGCTACCTCAGGGTCGTTGTCCCAGATATGGTAGGCTGCTTCAGGCGCATAGAATGCGCTCGTCACCAGATACACGCCATTTTCGGGTGGCAGCATAAAGCTGGTGAACTCGAAGGGTATCGTCTGGAACCACTCAATGGTCCAGTGCTCGAGCTCTGACTCATTCAGGATATCCGTGGTCTCCCAGTAGATCTCCTTCAGCTCGCCGTGGAACCGTGGCTCTTCCGTCTCACGAACCCAGCAGATCTCCAGCGGTGGCGCTTCCCTTACTGGTCCGATCTTATCATGTGACCAGTCAGGCTGTATGTCAACGACGAGATCGTGGTTCATGTTGTACGGCGGCATCTCTGGCAGGATCGTGGGACATTCTGTCCACTGCTTCAGATGCTGTGTGTGGTTCGGGATCTTCACCGGGTACTTCGGCAGTTTCTGCCTGAACGTGATGTACTTGAACCCTTCCTGACCATCGGTCTTAATGGCGACCACGTTATAGCAGACGCCGTCCACGTAGAACTGCTTCTGATTCCACTGCGCATTATCTCCGATGTTCGCATGTGTGCTACCGAACATTCTGCCGACCAGCACAACCGCCTTTTCACGACCATAGTCCGGAATGATCACACGCACGAAGAATGGCCCCTGTGGGTTCTCACCCGTGTTCTCTATTCCCATGGAGAAGAACGCGTTCTCATCTTCCCTCAGGTTTACGGTTGTCTTGTACTTAGGCCCAGTGGCGTCTCCCATGTAGTAAACTTCGATCCTAGCAGCTCCGTCTTCGGGTGATCCCGTGACACCGACCAACTTGATCATATGGTCGAAGAACTGGATCTCGTCGTTCTTTTGCATGAGCTTCTCGTCCAGCGTGAGAATGAGCGTCTCGTCGCCCGAGAGCTCAAGCCCGTCATTGCTCAAGGTCTCAGGTATGCCGTCATTGTCCATGATCATTGGCCGGTACCTCACTATATCCCGTAAGCTGACTTCACTCTGGATGATTACCCGATCCGGAGTGTTATCGCCATCGGCATAGAAGCTATCAATGCCGTTACCGTTGACCCGTGAGGCCATGGGTATCAACATGCTGCTTCCGCCGCCGGTGGGTGCGAAGTTCGGCTGTGGTTTAACACTGGAACTGAGCATCATGTAGGTGAACTCCTGCTTGATCGAAGCTGCGTAGATGTCTCCCTTGGTATCATCGCTGTTGGATGGCTCGATCCAAACGCCACTGTCGATCAGACGCGCAACGTATTCTACATCCTCGAATTCGGTGATGGGGACCCAGGTCGAACCATCGGTGAGTACTACGTCGAGCACGCCCGGATGTGCATCAGGCCGGCTAATTGCATTGTATGGCTCGTCCTTGTACCACTCGAGCGGCTCGTACCACATCCGCTTGAAGACCTTCTCTGAGGCATCGTAATAGTCGTTCTTGATCATGTCCGCGAAGACGGTGTCAGTGTTTCCGTCGTTGTTCCAGTCGGGGTCGTTGTGATACATGATGATCGGGTTGAAGGTCACGAAGTCCTTCTCCGGTGCCTGGTCTGCCTGCGGATAGAACGGCGCTATTGGATCGGTATACGCGGGATTCTCCTGAGATAAGTTGGTTACTTGGTAGTATTCATCCAGTGCAGGTGCATCATAGTCGCCGGGACCCTTGTTCAGGTAACCATAGAGCCGTAGTGCGCCGGTAGTACGATCAACGAAGATCGGTCCGGTGCAGTCCTCGTACCAGAACTTGAGTCGCTGGCCCCACCAGCCGTCTATGGGCTCTTCGTCTGCATTCGGTCCGTCCCAGAGCACGCCCAGTGCCTCGTCGGCATAGAATGCGCTCGTGAACAGGTATCTGCCTGCCTCTTCGTATGGCGGTAGGTAGAACTGCGTATACTCCCACGGTAGTGTCTGGATCCACTCAATCGCCCAGAACTCCTGATCAGCGCTGGTATTCTCCCAGTAGATCTCCTTCAGCTCGCCGTGGAACCGCGGCTCAATCGTTTCATCCACGTACCAGATCGCCAGTTCCGGAACCTCCATCGCACCTCCCATCTTGTCCGCTGGGATTTCAGGAATGGTCCAGGTGGTTTGCACATCGTCGAGAATCGTGTGGTCCATGTTGTACTGTGGCAACTCGGGCAGGATGTCATTTTCCAGCCATGCCCGTAGATGCTGCGTGTGGTTCGGGATCTTCACCGCGACCTTCGGCAGTTTCTGCCTGATCGTCACGTACTTGAAGAACTCCTCATCCTCTGCATTGATCTCTGCCTTGATCGCCACAATGTTGTAGCAGACCATATCAACGTAGAACTGCTTCTGGTTCCAGTAGGGGTTCAGGAAGACGTTCGCGCGGGTATTGCCGAACATCCTTCCGATCTTCAGCGTAACCGACCGATCAGCGGGATTAGCGCCGTAATTGGGAACCGTCACATGGACGAAGAACGGCCCTTGCGGCTCCTGGCCGGTGTTATCGATGCCCATGGAATAGAATCTCCAGTCATCTTCACCGATGTATGAGGTAGTCTTGTACGCTCCAACTGGCGAGGTGTGGCCCTGATAGTAAACCTTCAGAACTGCAACGGGATCCTCGGGTGAGCCGGTAACATCTTGCAGGACAACCTTGTGATCGAAGAACTGCAGTGACTCGCCGATGTCAAGCGTGAGTTCCTTCGTCGTAAGCACAAGCGTCTCGTCGCCCGAGAGCTCAACGCCATCCTCATCCAGCGGCTCAAAATGTCTTGTCCTCGGACCAAAGTGATATTCCAAGCCCTCATCGTCATTGTCAATATCCTTTAAGAGGCTGACTTCACTCTCGATGAGCACCGCGTCATCCACATCGACCACGTTGTCACCGTTCACGTCGAAGCTGTCAATACCGTTGTTCGGCTCCTTTGTCGCCGCAGGTATCAGCATCGAGCTGATGCCGCCCGTGGGCACAGCATTTGGCTGTGGTACCACACTGGAATCAAGCATCATAAAGGTGAACTCCTGCTTGATCGCCGGTGCATAGATGTCACCGCAGGTGTCATCATCGTTGTTCGGCTTGATCATCCATCCGTCATGCAGGTAATCATGGAGCTCAGCTTCCTCGACCCAGCATACGCGGTCGTCACCCTTGATAAGCACGAAGTCGAGATTGCCATCACCGTCTTCGTCCTTGAACCATTCTGTGGGCTCGTACCACATCCGCTTGAAGATCTTTTCGCTTGCATCATAGGATGCGGGATTGCCAGCGTCCTTTATACAATCGCCGTAGACGGAATCAGTTACATTGTCGTTGTTCCAGTCGGGGTCGTCGTGATACATGATGATCGGATCGAAGGTAATGAAATCTTTCCGCGGTGATTCGTTGTGCTGTGGATAGAATGGTCCCATTGGATCGGTATACGGCGGGTTCTCGGGATGGATACACTCACCCATATTTTCCTCTACCCACGGATCACAAACATCCGGATCGCCAGCACCCTCGTCTAAGCGCCCGTAGACCCGTATTGTACAGGTCTCGTTAGTGGCTCTCACACAAGCTTCTGCGGTGTCAAAGCAGTGACGCGTTTCTGTCGTTTCATTGTACTCGTACACCGTCAATGTGCCACAGAAATGTTCTCCTTCCGAGAGGGTCAGCTCCTTTTCCACTGTAGGATCGGTTGAAGTCGTCATGTCATCAAATTCCCAGTAGTAATCGATGATCAACCCGTATTCAGCGGCCGCGACTGGATCTATGCTCGAACCAGCACTAGAGAAGGTAACATTTGTAGGATTATTCGCTTTGATCACAGTTGGAGTTGCATCTGCCACTGCATGTGGATCCTCATTGACATACACCGGCAGCGTACATGGTGTGGTAGGTCTGCCGTCTTCGTCAATTCCAGTAAGCACAACATACACTGTAGATCCTGCATATGCAGTCGAGTATACATGAGTGACTGGAGCCCAATCTTCTGGTGCGCCAGAATGCGTCAGAGTGGCTGAGCCATCACCGAAATTCCACGTATGTTCAGAGACGTTCTCCGGGTACGCGGGTGCGACTGTTTCGCCGGTGAATTCGAAATTGCGACAGCAGATATATTCAGCTGTTAAGGTAAGGTTTATCGGCGTAATTGTGATTGGCTCACTCAGATAGTCTTCAGGTGGCAAATCCATATTGCTTCCTGCATACCCGTATAACTCGTAGCTCCAGGGATCCATGAAATCACTGACTTTATTTATGCTGAACTCAACGACATGACCGAACGGTGCGCTCGCATCGATAGCTGCAACCGCAGCAAATCCGAGTGGTTCAGTTGCGTCAGTCCAGATATCCTGTACAGTATTGTCTGTAAAAAGAAGTACGAGCTCGAAACCCGGCGTGCCCGCTATCGTGGTGCCCGTCGCACTGTTTTTATCAATGTCTATACCTATTACGTAGCGCTCACTTGAGCCCACACCGGTTTGATCATTAACATTGTCATTTACTGTGTTCGGATTGCCATCTCTATCCGAATCGCCGGCGATTCCGTCAGTCTTGTACATGAAGTAAAGCTTGTCCACGCCTTCCTCGTAATACTGCCACAAGGAGAGTATATCATAACCATTATCCCAGTAGTCTGTGCTGTCCACCATATGATGGTCATCGGGATCGTCTATCAATTTCCATGTTGGATTCCAGTCGCTATCGTCTCCGTTTACCGTTATGACATCAGGGTTAGCAACAACAGGTGCAGGCGTAATCGCTGCAAAGATTGATACTATCATGATACACGCTAAAATTATTCCTACTACTCCTTTGCTTCTTTTTGTATTCATCTTTTTTTCGTTTCACCTCCTAATCTTTTGATGCGCGGATGGGTATAAAAAGCTTTCGCTTTCCCCCCTTCCTTCCGCTTCCTCTCCAGCATCCCCGCCGCTGCGAGTGATGCAGAGAGTATAACCACGTTTGTATGACCCCTATTTAAAGGTTTCTATATCTGCAGTAGTTCCGAAAGGGGTGAGTTCCGAACACCAGCGGCACCTCATTATCATGCTACCATGAATGAGAAACGAGATTGTGGGCGAGGGCTGAACTCTGCAGAGCACAAAGGCGAGATCGCCTTTTTCAAATGACTGCTATCGTGCGGGATAGTGGTTCTTGCCGCATAGGAACGACGAAACCAGGTAAAACCCGCGCTAGCTTACGCTCATCTGAATGAAGACGGCCACTTTCCGGCGCGGGTCGTGCTTTAGGTGAGAAAACGAACTTACGTTTCGGCTAACCGAGCCCAGAGTTCCAGCGCTCGCTGCTGATTATAGTGCGTTATCTTCTGATAAAATGCTCGTAGCGAGAGTTTTCTGCGAAATCCGCCACGCCTCAGGTAGCGCTCGAGGTCTTCCACGATTCGCGTCTTCAGTTGATGCGCGGTAATACGCAGAATCCGCTTCAAGAGGTTCAGGAAATTGTGCATGATGCATTGAACGACGAAGAAGAGCACCCGTGCGACGTACGATCGTGTGCACGTTCGTATCTTGAAATCCTTCTTCACTCGATAGCCGGTCTCGATCTTCCATCGTGCTCGGTAGCTCTGGGGAACCCGTTTTACGAATTCTTCCGGCGAATCGATGGCGATGCTGGTCGCGAAGAGCAGAAACTCTTTGTTATCCGACCCCGCGCGCTTCCGCGGATCGTACTCGCGATTGGGTATCGCAACAAGATAAAAGTCCGGACTCTGTTCATCCAGGAAGCGGTACTTGAATATCGCTGCTTCACGCCCCTGCCCTTCTTTATGCTGTTTCAGGAGCTTGTTTATCCGCTTGTCGATCTTCGCAGCCATAATGAACTCAACGCCGAGTTCGGCGCACGTTGAAATCACCGCGAGATTGAAGAACTCGCGATCTGCGAAGATCGTTCCACTACGGAGTTCCATCGCTTGTAGCCGCAGCACCACACCCTTCACGAGCGCTGCGTAATCCTTGTTCAGCCCCGTGACATTCACGATGTCCAGGGTGTGAGCCGGGCTGCCGAGCCAGTCGATGGTGAAATACACGTGCCCCCAGGACGTGCCGTTCTTCGGTTGGATCCCTCTCACGCCTTCTGCGTTCTTATCGCCGTAGTACCCTTCATTGTGGAAGTCGATGGCAAAGTCCTGCGGCGTGTCCGGAATCTTCAGCAGCGGCAGAAAGCGGGAATTAAGCGCTCTGAAGAAGGTGAGTATCCCCTCGACGCTGTTCGCACTTTTGATATAGCCAAGTGCCGTATCGGCGGAAGGAATAGCAGCCTTGGGGTTCTTCCACCGCAGCTCCTTTGCCGCCGACTCAGGCGAGTTATTCGTCGAAGTAGCTGCGTACATTAGCACATTGAGCGTCTCTTGCAGGCTGTACTTCGCGCCGTTCGGCACCGCAATGATACCGCCATTCCAGCGTAGTAGCTCTGAGAGCATCCCCCAAAAAATCGGTTGTGCCCTCGCAAATCCCCAAATCACCCCAATTCCGGTGATAACGATTCATTTCAAAGACTCCTTGATTTTGGAGTGGATGCAGAGCTTATA
>Ga0265592_1001102_pt1 | contig 12214 bp, 11 predicted proteins | sample saktaG_7_FD_190141 | JGI IMG/M metagenome (GOLD analysis project Ga0265592, IMG submission 190141) | Saline water microbial communities from Sakinaw Lake, British Columbia, Canada - sak_2010_1_5_120m | ecosystem: Environmental > Aquatic > Non-marine Saline and Alkaline > Saline ... | reverse complement strand
TATCCTTAATTATGAGTGGAAAAATTTTAAAATAAACCTCATTGATGCACCTGGGTACATGGACTTTATTAGCCAGACTCTTTCAGCAATAAAAGTTATAGATGGCGTGCTACTTGTAATTGATGCAAAGTCAGGTGTTCAGGCACCCACTGAAAGAGTGCTGGGTATTTTATCAAAAGACCCAAAACCAATGTTCTGCGTTATCAATAAATTAGATCAGGAAAATATTGATTATTTTAAGGTTGTTAATAATATTAATAAAAATTTTAAATTAAACCTCGTTCCCATAACTATCCCTTTAAGCGAAGGTGAGAATTTTTCCAGTATAGCTGATTTACTTAAAAACCTCGCATATAACTACCAAGATGGGTCTTTTAAAAGTTCTGAGATTCAATTAGACGAAAATAACAAAGACAAGATTGAAAATTACCATAATAGTCTAATTGAATCAATAGTAGAAACAGATGATGATTTGCTTAATAAATATTTAGATGGTAAAGAAATTGATAGCAATAGCATAAATGAAGTTCTAAAGAAAGCAGTTATTGAAAAAAAAGTAATTCCAGTTTTTGCAGTATCCTCTGGCAAAAATATTGGTGTTGATATCCTTATGGACTATATAAATAGTCTCTTTCCTTCACCTCTTGAAATAAAACCGCTTACAGTAAAAAATATTAACAATGACACAGAAATTGAAATTAAACCATCACCAGATGGACCGGCTTTAGCTTATGTATTTAAAACAATGGCAGATCCTTATATAGGAAAACTATCCATATTCAGAATTTTTTCAGGAACTTTTAAATTAAATGGAAACTACTGCCTTTCAAGTAAAAAAGGATCGTACAAATTTTCAAACTTATTTAAATTACAAGGCAAAGAACAGATTGACATTAGTGAAGCTGCCTGTGGAGATATAATTGCTGTTTCTAAAATTACAGATATTTCAAATGATGACACTATATCCACCCAGGAAAATTTACTTGAAATTGAAAAGATTCAGTACCCAGAACCTATTTTACCAAAAGCTATTCTGCCAGTTAGTAAAGGTGATGAGGAAAAAATAAGTAATGGTCTTTCAAAACTTTCAGAAGAAGACCCAACATTAAAGCAGGAGTTAAATCTGGAAGTAAAACAAAATTTTATATGGGGTACTGGTGAACTTCATCTATTAATTATTAAAGATAATTTAAAGCAAAAATTCGACATAGATGTAAATATGATTACTCCTGATGTTGCCTATAAAGAAACTATAAAAAAAGATGCAAAATCAGAGCATAAATATAAAAAACAGTCTGGAGGCAGGGGCCAGTATGGTCATGTTTTTCTTGAACTTAAACCGCTAAAAAAAGGTGAAGGTTTTAAATTTGAAAATAGTATATTTGGCGGAGCAATTCCTAAAGGATATATTCCCGGTGTAGAAAAAGGTATAAGGGAATCATTAAATACAGGAGTAATAGCAGGATACCCAGTAGTAGATATTAGTGTTAATTTATATGACGGTTCATTTCATAGCGTAGATTCATCAGAATTAGCATTTAAAATTGCTGCTTCCATGGCATTTAAAAAAGGAATGAAGAATGCATCTCCAATCATACTGGAACCAGTAATGGAAATTGAAGTTACTGTTCCTGAAAAATATATGGGTGATATAATTGGTGATATAAATTCTAAAAGGGGTAAAATAATAACAATGACTCCTGATGAAAATAAGACACAGATAATAAAAGCTACAATTCCACAATCTGAGTCATTTAATTATTCTGTGGATTTAATATCAATTACTCAGGGAAGAGGTATCTTTAAACAAAAATTTTCCCATTATGAAGAACTTCCTCCAAATCTGGCCAATGATTTAGTTAAAGAAAGGGATAAAGAAAAAGAATGAAAAAAAAATATAATAAATATACTAACTTCTTAGATAGATTTCCATTTATTCCAATAATTATAATATTAATCTTGAGTTTAATTTTATTGTTTACTTTTAAAAATAAATATCCGCTTGATTTTTTTTCAGCAACTCAGCAACAAGAAGTGGAACCTGAATCTGATTACACTGTTTTCATTACTTCACCATCAAACAATGAAATTTTTAGTTTTATAAATAAAAATGAAACTATCCCTATAGAAATAAAAGCTAAGGAAGTAGAAAATCTCAATTACAAACTTGTGGTATTGGTTAATGAAACTGAGGAAATACAAACTTTTAATACCCCGCCATATGAATTCAACTGGAATCCTAATGAAGCAGGAGAATATGAAATAATAGCCAATCTTTTGGATGAAGATGATAATGTCATATCCACATCCAATAAAGTCAACTTTTTAGTTGAATATGAAGAAGAAACTGCTGAAAGTACAGTCTTAAGTATGGATGTTGAGGAAAAGAAAATTAATGCATTAAGCAATGTTCAATATAGAACACAAAATGGCGAACCATTATTTTCATACAAATGTTATATTCCGCCATCCATTGATGGAAGTATGAGTGAATGGGAAATTTTTGAAAAATTTTCTAGTTTCACCCCTACCATAAAAAAGGAAAATTATAGCTCCCACACAGATGTTTCTGGAATTTTTTATTCATGCTGGGATGATAATAATTTTTATTTTTCAATTCAGGTCATTGATGATGTATTTAATCAATCATTCACTGGAAATCAAATAAATAAAGGAGACAGTATTACACTTGTTTTTGATACTGAGCTGGAAGAAGATATACAAATCCCCTTCCGTAATAGTGATGATTTCCAGATAGATTTCTCACCAGGTACCTTTACCGGCATATATGCTGAATCATTTATAAGCTGGCCAACAGGTGGACCAGCCAAAGATGCTGTTATGTCTTCTACCCGACTTTCTAATGGATATATTCTAGAAGCAAGCATTCCCTGGTATAATTTTGTAAATTACTCACCGCAGGATGAAGATGTTCTAGGATTTACAGTATCTATATTTGATACAGATAATTTGGAATCTACAGAGCTTGTCATATCATCATCCACTCAGTTTGAAATTAATAATATATCTACTTTAGGAACAATTGTATTTATTGATGCTGGCGATATTCAACAGGAAGAAGAAATAACAGAACCAGTCGAAGAAGAGTAGATAATATATTATTTATAAAATTATTTTGAACTTTTGTATTTTTTAATTGATAAAAAAAGATACTTGGCAAAAGAGGATAGAAGAAAAACTATCCCAAGTACTATAATAATAGTTGCACCTGATGCCAGATCAAGTATATAAGAAATCCATAAGCCACCGATTGTCAAAATAATTCCAACAGACATTGAAAGAAATATCAGTGTCTTAATATTATTTGTAAATTGTCTGCACATAGAAGCCGGAATAGTAAGAAGTGCTATTACTAAAATTATACCTACAACTTTTATTAAAATTACAACACTCAAAGCAACCATTCCAAGAAGTAGAAAATATAAAATATCAACTGGTACTCCTGCAACTTTTGAGAATTCTTCATCAAAAGAAATTGCCTTAAATTCTTTATAAAATAAAATTGTTATAACAACAATTATAATATCTAAAACAACCATGATAATTAGATCACTAAATGGAATCGTGAGTATGTTTCCAAACAAATAACTAAAAAGATCTGGAGCGTATCCTGGAGTTAAATTAATAAAGATTATACCTAATGACATACCAATCGCCCATAATATTCCAATAGCAGCATCTTCGCCCACTTTGGTTTTTTTTGCAATAAATCCAATACCAAAAGCTGTTAGTATGCTGAATGGAATTGCAGTAATAATAGGATCTAATCCTAAGAAGTATCCTAATCCTATTCCGCCAAATGCAGCATGAGAAATTCCACCACTTATAAAAACTATTCTTTTTGTAACTACAAATGTTCCAACAATTCCACAGGCTATATTTACTAATATTGTAGCAATCATTGCATTTCTTATAAATTCATACTGAAAAATTTCCATTATTTCCCGTGCCTTCCTAAAACTCTATGGGGTATCCCATGAGCTAGTATCTCGACTGGGCATTTGTATGCTTCTGCAAGCTTCCCCAAACTTCCTTCTTTAGAACCATGATAGAATAATTTACGATTTAGACATGCAACGTTTTTAACATAAATAGAAATAGCTCCAACATCATGTGTAATAAAAACTATTGCCATTCTTTTATTCAGCTTCACCAACAATTCATAAAAAGACTGAAGCATTTCAGTATCAATATTTGATGTCGGCTCATCAAGTAAAAGTAATTTCGGATTTCTTGCCAGTGCTCGCGCTATAAGTACTCTTTGCAATTGGCCGCCTGATAATTCTCCAATATTCCTATCCTTTAATTTAAGTATTCCAACAGTGTCAAGCGCATTTATTGTTTCTTTTATATCTTTCTTTGAATATCTTACTATAGCTCTCTTATATCTTCCCATGATTACAACATCAAATACACTTATTGGGAATTCTAAATCAAATGTTGAATGTTGTGGCAGGTAGCCAATTAATCTTCTTCCCATTTCAACACTGCTTCCAAAAACTTCTATAATACCTTCACTCGGTTTTAGTAAACCAACTATTAATTTGAGTAGTGTGGTCTTTCCACCACCATTTGGACCAATTATTGCCAGAAAATCATTTTGCCTGACAGAAATATTAATATCTTCCAACACAGGTATGTCGTTATAACAAAAGAATAAATCCTTTGTTCTAACAATTATTTTATCTTTATTATATTTAATATTTTGTATTTTTTTATTTTTAATATTTCCCACCTTGATTCTGATAAGTTTTCACAATCACCTAAGATTATTCTAATATATCTTTAAATACTCTGGCTATCTTAGAAATATTTTCAATATAATTTTTTTCAAGCGGACTTATAAGTACGATTGCCCCACCTATCTCACTGGCAATAACTTCGGCACTTTTAGTACTGAATTCAGGTGAAGCAAAAATAATTTTTATACTATTTTCTTTTGCCTGCTTTATAAAATTCTCTAAATCTTTTGGGGAAGGTTCCTTACCTCCTTCTTCAACAGGTATTTGCTCTAAATCATAATCTCTTGCAAAATAAGCCCATGCCGGATGGTAGACCATTATTTTTCTATCTACTTTTCCTAAAAGAGCCTGGGTTATTTCATTATCCAACTTATCCAGTTCCTGTAAGTAATTCTCTTTATTTTCTTTGTAATATTTCTTATTTTCTGGATCTACTCCAACCAGTCCATTATATATATTTTCTACCATTATTTTTGCATTTTTAGGTGAAAGCCATATATGAGGATCAAATTCTATTAATTCTATTCCCTCAGAACAATCAACTATAAGCATTTCTTTATTAAGTTCAACTATTTTATCTATCCAATTTAACTCAAATTCAATACCTGATCCAACTTTTACATATATTTCTGCCTCCCCTACATCCTCCATTTGGCTTGGTTTGGGCTCATAAGTATGAGGACTTGCTCCTGGGGGTACCATTACTGTTATATTAACTTTATCTCCCCCAATCTTTTCTACAAATTCAGCCTGAGGGAGAATACTCACCACTACCCCGATCTTTTGCTTGTTAGCTTCTTCTTCATACTTCTGGGCCGTGCACGAAAATATTCCAAATGAAAAAAATAGTATTGCTACAAAGATTACCAGTATTATCTTATTTAATAATATCTTTCTCTTCACTCTTTTTTATCTTTTATCAAATAATTAAAAAATTTTATTCTAACTTTCTATCTATTTGCACACTTACTGCATGTACCTGTTAATGCAAATTTATGGCTTATATCTTTAAAATTTTTTATATTGTAAAATTTACTTGTGCAAGGTATGCATTCTATATATCCACATTTTCTACAGATTATATGATGATGATGCTTTTTTGATATGTAATAATAACCCTCTCTATTAATTTCCTCTTCAAAAACAATATTTAATTTCTTAAAAATATTTAATGACCTATATATCGATGACAAATCAATTTTGTATCCTAAACTCTTGTAAATACTTTTAGCAGTTAACGGCATTGACTGACTTTCTAAAAATTTAATAATTTTAGTCCTTGGCTTTGTAAGCTTATATCCCGATTTTTGGACTATTTTTAAATAATTATTCATAACCATCATCTATTTTTAAGCTAACACAATAAAAATATAATTGCAAATGATTTGCAATTACTTATTTATTACCTATTTACTATTGATAAAAATTTTAGAATCATTAAAATGGTTAAATTATTTGTTTTAGTTGCAATAAATATAAAATATTAAAAAGAATTTATTAAAATTGAACAATAAAACAAAAAAAAGTATTAAAAACTTTAACAATTTCCCTATGACTTATAGAATCAAAATTTCTGGAATTGTTCAAGGAGTAGGTTTTAGGCCGTTTATATATAGGTTGGCGGAAAAGAATAATCTTTCCGGCACTATAACCAATACAACTGAAGGTGTATCTATTAAATTAAATGTCAGCATTAAAGAAGAATTAAATAATTTTATTTCGCAAATAAAAGCTTTAAAACCGCCACCTGCTCTTATAGAAAAAATAAAATATGAAAAAATTCCATCTGAAGATTTTTCTGACTTTATAATTACAAAAAGCACAGAAACAGCTGAAAACTTCCAGCTGATATCACCTGATATAGCAACTTGCAGCAAGTGCATAAAAGATATCAATAATAATTATAACAAACGAAGGTATTATTATCCTTTCACCAATTGCACTAATTGCGGCCCAAGATTTACAATAATTAAAAAAATGCCTTATGATAGGCCCAATACAACAATGAGTAAATTTAATCTCTGCCCTGATTGTAAAAACGAGTATTTAAATGCTCGTGATAGAAGATTCCACGCACAACCAAATGCATGTATTAAATGTGGTCCAAAGCTTCTGCTTGTAGATAAAAAAGGAGAAATAGTAGATGATAAAAAACCTATTATAAGTGCATCTCGTAAAATAAAATCAGGCTTTATTATTGGATTAAAAAGCCTTGGCGGTTTTCAAATAGCATGTGATGCAACTTCAGATAAAACTGTTAAAGAGCTAAGAAAGAGAAAAAAAAGACCATTCAAACCATTTGCAATAATGATTGGAAACACCAGTATGGTAAAGAATTATTTTTATACAAGTGAAAAAGAACTTAAAAGCCTTTCTTCGTCAAAGGCGCCCATTGTCCTTTTAAAGAAAAGAGGTAATAAATATCCTGTATCAGAGTACACTTCTTTTAACAATAAGTTTGAAGGTGTTATGATTCCCTACACACCCATACACCATTTATTGTTTAATCATACAAGCATCCCTCTCGTGATGACAAGCGGGAATATAACAGAAGAGCCAATTGCATACACCAATGAAGAAGCACTTGATAAGTTAAAGAATATTTGCGATTTCTTTCTAATTCATAATAGAGATATTTACTCCAGGTATGATGATTCAGTTATTAAAATAGTAGATGGTAAGGAAATGATTATTAGAAGAGCAAGAGGATATGCACCTTATCCCGTTAAGTTTGATAAAAATATAGGAAATAAAATAATACTGGCTGTAGGAGCACATGAAAAAAATACATTCTGCTTCCTAAAAAATAATTACGGCATTGTCAGCCAGCATATAGGCGACCTGGATAGCATTGATTCTTTAGAATTCTTTAAGTCAACTTTAAAAAATTATAAAAAACTTTTTAATATGAATGATATTGATATTGTAGCTTATGATAAGCACCCTGATTATACTTCAACTAAATTTGCAAAAAAAATAACACATACTTTAAGTAAAATAAGTATCCAGCATCATAAAGCACATATAGCCAGTGTAATTGCTGAAAATAGAATATCTGGCAAAGTTTTAGGTTTTGCATGGGATGGAACTGGCTATGGAGACGATGGCAAGATCTGGGGAAGTGAAATATTTACAGTTGATAACAATATGAATTTTAACCGAATGGGCCACCTTTCAGAAAAGATACTTCCAGGCGGGGAAATAACCATAAAAAAACCTTACAGAATGGCACTTTCATACCTTTATAATTACTGGAGAGAATATATTATAAATAGTAATAATACCAATAATAAAGACACCGCTAGTAATATTAATTTAAATTATAAAACTGGCAACAGTATTATTAATAATATTACTAAAGGAAACACTGACAATTTTACTAAATATGTTTTTAACAATTTTTCTTTTTATAAAAATATCATACAACCGCTTGAAATTGAAATACTCCAGAACCAGCTTGAAACAGGATTTAACAGCCCTGTTACTACCAGTATGGGGAGATTTTTTGACGCTGTAAGCTCAATCTTAAATTTAACCCACTACAGCAGCTACGAGGGTGAAGCAGCTATTAACTTAGAGATGGCCTCCGATGAGAGCATTAAAGAAGAGTATGACTTTAAATTAATTGATACAGAAGGAAAAATTATTATTGATGATTTATATATTTTTAATCAGATAATTAAAGATACTCAAAATAATATACTTAAAAATATTATATCTTCTAAGTTTCACAATACATTAGCTAATGTTATACTAAAAATCAGTAAAATTATAAATAAAAAATATGGTATTAAAAACATTGCATTAAGTGGAGGTGTCTTTCAAAATAACTTACTTTTAAATAAATGTTATAATATCATTCAAAGAAATGATTTTAAATTATACTCTAATTTTAAAGTCCCTGTAAATGATGGAGGCATATCATTAGGCCAGGCTTATTTAGCTGCTTATAAATTCTATTTCAATAAAGAAAGGGAATAAATATGTGTTTAGCGGTTCCTGCTAAAGTTAAAAAAATAAATAAAAATACTGCCGAGATTGAAAGCTTTGGTGTAAAAAAAGAAGTAGATATAACATTAATCCCAGATGTAGAAATTGATGATTACGTCATTGTCCATGCAGGTTTCGCAATTCAAATTGTTGATAAAGAAGATGCTCTAATAACACAAGGATACTTTAAGGATTACATTTGTGAATAACAAGGTTAAAGAACTAATTGAATCTATTAATAAACTAAGTCCTAAAGAGCAGATAAATATAATGGAAGTTTGCGGTACTCATACAATGGCAATATCCAGAAGCGGTATCCGCCAATTAATTCCATCAAGCATTAATCTTATTAGCGGTCCAGGATGCCCTGTATGTGTAACTCCAATAAATGATATTGACTGGATAATTGAAATCGTCAATAAATATAATACAACTATTTTTACTTTTGGAGATATAATAAGAGTCCCAGGCTCAGATTCAAGTCTATCATTTGTAAAATCTAGGAGCGGTGAAATAATTATTTGCTACTCGCCAATCGATGCTATTAATTTCGCTAAGGAAAATCCTTTAAAAAAAATTATTTTTTTAGCAATCGGTTTTGAAACTACCATCCCATTAACATCTGTTATTTTAAAAAAAGCATCTAGCGAAAATATTAATAATTTTTATATATTCAATACACACAAATTAGTCCCCCCTGCTCTTAAAGCATTACTCACTGATAAAGAAGTAAAAATTGATGGACTGCTTTGTCCAGGCCATGTTTCTGCCATTATAGGAAGCAAACCGTATGAGTTCATACCCGCAAATTACAGCATACCATGCGTTATAAGTGGTTTTGAGCCTATTGACATACTTCAATCAATAAAGATGATTTTAGAGCAGATTAAAGAGGATAAATCCCAAGTTCAGATACAGTATAAAAGAGTTGTTAGGAAAGAAGGAAATCCAGTAGCAGTCTGCGAGATTTATGATGTATTTGAAAAAACAGACTCATTGTGGAGGGGGCTTGGCTTTATCCCGGAAAGCGGTTTAACCTTAAAATCTAAATATTTAGATTTTGATGCTAAAAAAAATTTCGCTATTAAAAAACTTAAGTCAAAAGAGCCTGCCGGTTGTGAGTGTGGAAATATTTTAAAAGGTATAAAAAAACCTAAGGACTGCAAACTTTTTTCTAAAGCCTGCACACCTGACTCTCCTGTTGGTCCCTGCATGGTTTCAAGTGAAGGTAGTTGTGCGGCATATTATAAATATGAAAGATATAATACTAACAGACATTAAGAGTTTTTATCACACCTCTTAAATAGTCCAAACAAGCATTTAATATGAATCGTTTTAACAAAAAAAAGATAATGTATTTGTTGTTTTAATATAGATAACTATTTAAGTAATGGTAGAATTTATAAAAAACTACATACATGTCTTAAAATAATATAAAATTGGTATGAAAGGATATAAAAATTAGCGCTCATAACAAATTTAATTATAAAATAATCAGTCTCTCGCATGGAGATGGCGGTACTAAGACCAGTGAACTAATTAATAACCTAATACTCAAATATTTAGGAAATGAAGTATTAAACAAACTTGAAGATAGTGCAGTCCTAAATTTAGATGCTAAAAAATTAGCTTTCACCACTGATAGTTTTGTTGTTAAACCAATTTTTTTTCCAGGTGGAGATATTGGAAAATTAAGTATCTGTGGAACAGTAAATGATCTTGTAACATCTGGCTGTCGTCCTATAGCTATAAGCTTTGCAATTATAATAGAAGAAGGTTTTCCAGTAGCGGACTTAAAAAAAATACTTATATCAATTAATAAAACACTTAAAGAGATTAATTTAAATATCGTAACCGGTGATACAAAAGTAGTTGAAAAAGGGAACGCTGATAAAATCTATATAAATACTTCAGGTATAGGAATCATACATGATAATACTCCTTTATCACCCTCTAGAATAAAGGTTGGAGATAAAATTCTCATTAATGGCAGTATCGGAGATCATGGAATTTCTATTTTAAGCCAAAGAAAAGAGTTTAATTTTAAAACCGATTTAATCAGTGATTGTGCTCCACTATCCAATCTTGTTAGAGAAATGCTTGCTTCGTCAGATAAGATTCATGCATTAAGAGATCCAACCCGTGGCGGTTTAGCAACAATTTTAATTGAAATGGCAAAAACTTCAAAAACTAATATGGTTATATACCAAAATAAAATTCCAGTTAAAAAAGAAACTTATGGAATATGCGAATTTTTGGGACTCGACCCCCTATATATAGCAAATGAAGGTAAAATCGTAGCTTTCGTGGATAGAAATGATGCTGTCAAAGTTCTTTCTGCTATGAAAAAAAACAAATACGGGGAAAACTCTCAAATCATTGGCGAAGTCACTGAAAAAGGTGAAGGCTTTATTATATTAAATACTGACCTTGGAACTAATAGAATTTTAGATAAATATTATAGTGAACAGCTTCCCCGGATATGCTAAATTAACTGCTATTTATCCAATCTTCAATCCTTAGTTCAGAGATTCTTGAAAAGTGTTTTATATTCCCTGTTATTAAAATTAAATCATTAGCTAACGCTATAGAGGCAATTTGAATATCTATATGAGATATTATTTCACCCTTCCCTTCTAATCCAGCTCTTACTTTTCCATAAATAAACGCAGATTGACTATCAAATGGTAGTACATTAATTGCAGGCAATAAAACATTTCTTAAATTTTCTAAATGATGATTAGGATTTCTACTCCTAAAAGCACCATAAACAATTTCAGCAATTGTTACTGTTGATATAAATTGATCTTTCTTTTTAAGATTAGAAATATTTTTAACTAATTTCTGTGAAGGTTTTTTTTTAAATATGTTAGTTATAGCATCAGTGTCAAAAAGATACATCCCTTCCCCCATCCTCGGAGCGTTTGGAAAAAGCCTTCTCTACATCTTCCTTTATCTCATTAAAACTTTTCCATTTCCCAATAATCTCATAAAGACCCCTGGATTCTTCCTTAAATTTTAATTTTTTCATATCTTTTATTGAGACTAAAGCCGCAATGGGCTTTCCCCTTTTAGTAATAACTACTTGTTCATCTGCATATGCTACTTTAGATATATACTCTGAAAATCGGCTTTTTGCCTCAGCTACTGAGATACTATTACTTATTTCCCCAATATGTTTTTTTGTTTTTTCCATATTTTTTTAATGAAATAGTCATTATGTCATATTGACTATTTTATAATATTATATTTATAGTTATTTTTCAATAACTATTTAATAACTTTTCTGATTAAATTTAATATAGGAAATAACTTTACATAAAAAAGATTCGAGTCCCTTATGGGCTACCACCTTAATACATTATTTAATAAATATTTATATAGTTATACTTAAACATTATTTGTGGTTCGAATCCTCTCTCCCCAGCCATTTTCAGGTATGTATGTCATGGCCATATGGA
>Ga0265592_1001099_pt1 | contig 12234 bp, 10 predicted proteins | sample saktaG_7_FD_190141 | JGI IMG/M metagenome (GOLD analysis project Ga0265592, IMG submission 190141) | Saline water microbial communities from Sakinaw Lake, British Columbia, Canada - sak_2010_1_5_120m | ecosystem: Environmental > Aquatic > Non-marine Saline and Alkaline > Saline ... | reverse complement strand
TAATAGTTGTAAAAATGCAAAATATGTAAATACAAATCTGCTAATGCTTCTTGGGAAGTTTCTCCTGTACCGCAAACATTAAGATTTTCATTCTCTGTAAAAAATAAACCTTCATCTTGGTATATTTTTACAGCTATTGGCTTATTTGTAAGATATCTTTTGTTTTCTTTAAATAACCTATAAATATATATTGTTTTTTTGTTTTTAAAAACTTGTTGCCAATCAACAATGTTAGTTGTTCCGATCTCAGTAACTAAAGTACTTCTATAATTACTTGGCAAATATCTTCTTCTTTCTTCTATTAAGTCATAAGTTTCTTCGGTTAAAGTAGTAGGCATTAAATTACCTCCCCTCGCATCACTTTTTTATAATTATCAGTAATTAATTGTTCAAATAAATGTTTAGTATTAGTATGGCTTTCTTCAAGATATTTATCTATTTGCGAAAAATACAAATCTCCTTCTTGGGCATAATCAAAATCCAATATAATACCCTCTTGTTTTTTATCATTGGAAATAGCTGATTCTATTCGAGTAGTTAAACTGCCACCTTCTTTAGTTGGAGATACAAATATTAAACTTAGATTTTTAAAATCAGTCGTTATAGAATTTGGAAGAACTATCTTAATATTTAAATAATTTTCTATAGGAATGATATCATTTTCCCTAATAAAAGGAATAATGTTTATATATCTTAATCCAGCTCTTCGAAGTTTTTGGATTTTAAATAATTCTTCAAAAATAGAAAATACTCGCATTACTTCTTTTTTAAAAGAATTAAAACCCTCACATTTTTTGCAATAAAAAGCTAATTTGTCAATAGAGAGCATAATACCATTATTCCCATCAACACTTTCAAATCTATAAGGTTCAAAAGCAGTAGCCTTACCTGGGACTGCCGTAGGAATCAAAATTTTAGAATAAATATTTCTTATTTCTTCATATAATTTATCCCTATTGCATTCGATCGCCAATTCTGCTGGAAATCTAATCTCAAAAACTGTTTCAATGAGTGGAGCATTTTTATAAATTTCAGTTTTCTTGCTCACTTTTTATTTCCTCCAAATTTTTTTAATTATAACATGTATTAGATTTTTTACCAATATTTATATATCAATTTCCTTTTTATCTTTTTGCTTATTTAAATCGGAAATATATTTTTTAGTTATCAATTCAATATTTATGTTTGTTATAAATTTTACTAAATTTTGAATTCAGGTTTCAACAGTTGACGTTCAATTCTCTCTCAATGCTGTTATCATATTTTGCTTGATCTCCTCTATTTTATGATTAACTTCACTTTCTTGTTCAAATCTTTTAGCACCTGAGAAACAGCCGGGTAATCTATCCTTAAAAGCTGGTTAATCTCAGCTAAAGAAAATGAAGTAATTGATTCGATAAATGCCTTATTAACAAGGGTGATATCGCGATAGGATTATTGAATAGAATCTTTTATATTCTAATGTTGAATAATATATTCTCGAATTAAAGTTATTGTAATAAATAAAGCCAGACTTAGAATGTAATTGCATTGGAAAAATTCCCTTAGCAATCCAAACTAAGTCCGGCTTTTTTGTTAAGTTAAAATCCAAGCTTTACTTCTATTTCATTAAACTGTCCGCTGTCGAGGCTTTCTATTTTGTGAACTTGTGAAGCCTGACCCCATATACTCCATATACTCTTTTTTGTTGTAGGGAGCGGATTTATCCGATATATTAAGTTATAATATTAACTGGAATTTCACCTTGAAATACTTGAATTATTTTTTTAGCTGCCTCTTTAGCCATTTTAAAATTCGTTTCTACGGTATTTGTACCCATATGGGGTGTTAACACCACATTAGGGAGGCAAGTTAGTTCTTCAGGAACGCATGGTTCAGTTTCAAATACTTCTAAAGCTGCTCCTTTTATTTTCTTTTCTTTTAAAGCTTTTATTAATGCATTTTGATCTACTACAGACCCTCGGGAAGCATTTATCAAATAAGAACTTTTCTTCATTCTATTTAATTCTTTCTTTCCAATTAAATGATGGGTATTTTTCATATATGGAACATGTAAAGTAACATAATCCATTTCAGTAAGTAATTTTTCAAAAGTTAAGAAATTAACTTCTAATTCAGATTCTCTATCTTGCAAGACATCAAAATAATAAACTTCCATCCCAAAAGCCAATGCTCTTCTTGCTACTGCTTTTCCAATTCTTCCGAAGCCAATAATACCAAGAAGTTTGCCAAAAAGTTCATGGCTATTAAATAAAAATGGATGCCAATTTTTATCATTTCCGTATCTAACATATCTATCTGCTTCAATTAACCGGCGACTTACTGCTAACATAATCATAAATGTTAATTCTGCAGTACTTTCTGTAACTACATCGGGTAAATTTGTAACTATAATTCCTTTTTTATTAGCGGCCTTTACATCTATATTGTCGTACCCGACGCCATAATTACTAATTATTTTTAATTTTTTAGCTATTTCTATAAAATCCGCACTAATTACATCACCAACCGGAATAATTGCATCCAAGTGAGGTGCTAAGCGAAATAATTCTTCCCGAGAAAATGATTTACCTTCAGTTTCCGGCATATAAATATTACTATACTCTTTTAATTCTATTAACCCTTCATCTGGTATATGCTTTGTAATTAAAACATGGTAAGCCAAAATTATTTTCTCCTAATATTTACTTACTTTTTGTTTTTATATTTTTAATATTTCTTCAAACTTTCTTTTAAAAAATCGAGTGCCTGCAAAATATGCGCTTTAATCTTTTCTTGAGCTTGTTTAACTTTCCCTTCAATTATTAAAGAAAGTAATTCCCTATGCTCAACTGCTAATAATTGAAAGCGTTCATAAAATCCACTTTCTAAATTAATTAAAACTTCTATTTGCATTTGAAATCCTTCCCAAATATCAATTAATTTTTTATTGCCAGAAAAATTACAAATATTGCGATGAAATTCAATATCATTACCAACTAATTCTTTTAGATGTTTTTTTTCAACATCTTTTTCTATATCTTCAACATTTTTCCTTAAGCATTTTAAAATTTTTTCATTTTTATTTTCTATTACTTTTTCTATTGCATAAGCCTCAAGCAATCCTCTTATAATATACATATCTTCAATATCTTTTTTCCCAAGCAAGTTTACAAATGTTCCCTTATAAGGAATACTTACCACAACTCCTTCTTTTTTTAGCATATGTAATGCTTCCCTAACTGGAGAACGACTAATGCCCATATCCCTTGCAATTTGTGTTTCATTAATTTTTTCACCTGGTTTAATCATACCATTTACTATTGCGCTTTTAATGTCAGCAGCTACTTCCTGAGCTATTACTTTCGGTTCTTTTTTCAAAAAAATCATTATCTATCCCTTCCTTAAAAAAATAAATACCTCTTAAAAGAAGTTAGTTATAAATCTTTTTATTGCTCTTAAAGAATTAATAAAAATTTAAGGTCATTGACATTTGTCCCGGTAGGCCCGGTGATAATTGCATCACCCATTTTTTCGAAAACTTCAACAGTGTTGTGCCAATCAAGTTCATGCTGGAGTGAGATACCTAATTTTTTTGCCATACAAGTAGAGCTGGAGTCTACAATAGCTCCTGCAATTTTCGTTGGTCCATCAGTCCCATCAGTATCAAAACCTACAATTACTGTATCTTTTAAATCTTCCAAATATAAGGCAGCACTTAGAGCAAATTCTTGATTTGGACCACCCATTCCATAATCCCCTTCCAGTTTTATAGTAGTCTCGCCCCCACCAATTATAGCACAAGGAGTTTTTAGTGGTCTCTTATTCATTATAATTTCTCTAGCTATCGCTGCAAAAGTTCTTCCTAATTCCTTGCTTTCTCCTTCAAACATAGTTGAAAGAATCATGGCGTTAAAACCCATTTCTTTTGCCTTTTTTTCTGCTGCAACACAAGCCGTGTCTCCAGCTACAATAATAAAATTATGTAACTGATGATCAGAAAGGTCTTTGGGAGTTTCCATTTCTGAAGTAGCATTTTTAAGATAATTTCTTACAGATACTGGTAATTTCTCCCAGAGCTTGTACTTGGAAATCACATTTCGAGCATCTTCAAAGGTGGAAGTATCGGGTACAGTTGGGCAGGTAATATAATCTAAAGGATCACCAATAACATCAGATACAGTCAAATTAATTAAATCTGCTTTTGGATGAATAGTTTTTGCGAGTCTACCACCCTTTATTTGGCTTAAATGTTTGCGAACAGCATTTATTTCAATTATGTTGGCACCACAAGTAAGTAGTAGTTTATTTACTACTTTTTTTTCTTCTAAACTTACTTCGGGTATCGGTAAGGGCATAAGTGCAGAACTACCTCCTGTAATGCCTGCAAATACAATATCTCCCGGTATTGTTTTTTTAGCTAGTGCAATTACTTTCTTGGCCGCTATAAGCCCGGACTCATCCGGAATAGGATGATTAGTTAAATATAATTTAGAATGCTTTAGGCATCCTTCCTGTCCGTATTTACAAATAACTATTCCGTCAGTAATTTTGTCCCCCAAAATTTCCTCTAATGCTTTCGCAATTGGGAAAGTAGCTTTGCCAGCTCCTAAAATAAAAATTCTTTTATGATTATCCAGGTTGAAGACTAAGCTTCCAACATGTAAATTATTATTCTTTAAGGAAACTAAATTTTTAGTTGCAATATAGGGGTCTGCTTTTTCTAATGAATATTCAATTATATCTAAAGCTGCTTTGCGGATTTTCATACTACCATGAGATAGCAACTGTTTTTTATTTTTAATATAAGTCACTTTTACCTCTTTTCTAATCCCACTCCAAAGTGGAAAGCCTTAGAGTTTAGTTAACGTTTGCAATGGGCGAATCCATAGCAGGTTTCACTGTCAAGTTATTATTTATACTAAATGTATCACTATTCATACCACGGGTAAACCCGTGGTATGAATACCTTTGTTTTAAAAAAGATATTTATTTTAAAGCGCCATCTTAAAATCTCTACCCGCATATTTAGCTAAAGAACCGAGTTCTTGCTCAATTTGCAAAAGTCTATTGTATTTCGAAGTTCTTTCACTACGTACTCCAGCACCAGTTTTAATCTGACCAGCATTAAGACTGACTGTAAAATCAGCTAAAATTGGATCTTCTGTCTCTCCAGATCGTTCCGAAACCATTATTCCCATACTATTTCTAAAAGCAATTTGGGCAGCATCCAGGGCTTCTGAGAGTGTGCCAATTTGATTGAATTTCCAAAGCAAGGCATTTGCTCCGCCAAGTGCAGAGCGCTCTTTGATTAGTGCGGGATTGGTACAGAAGAAATCATCCCCAACAATTTGAATGCCTAATTCCTTGGTTGCTTGAACAAAACCTTCGACATCATTTTCATCAAACGGATCCTCTATGGATGCAACTGGGTAAGATTTGATCAAATCTTTATAAAAATCAATCATCTCGCCTGTTGTTAATTTATTTCCTTCTAAACTATAAAGTTTGGTTTCTTTATCATAAAAATGACTAGCCGCAGAATCAAATCCGTATACAATTTTATCAGCAAATCCGGATAGTTCTACTGCATGAACTAAATGATCCATTGCTTCGCGAACTTTGACAATTGGCGGTGCAAACCCACCCTCATCTCCAACGTTCGCCGCAATTTTGCCATAATTTTCGATAATTATGCTTCTTAGTTCTTCATTAACAGCATATCCTATCTCCATTGCTTCTTTAAAAGAATTGGCGCCTACGGGGAATATGCATACTTCTTGGAAATCAAGATCGTTAGAAGTGAGTTTACCACCATTAATTAAGTTTAATAAAGGAACAGGAAGGACATGGGCATTGGGATTGATATATCGATACAAGGGCAGGTCGGTCGCACTTGCTGCAGCCCGGGCACAAGCCAATGATACTGCAATTATTGCATTTCCACCTAAATTTTCTTTATTTTTAGTTCCATCAAGCTCTATCATTTTATAATCTATTTTTCTTTGCTCAGTAACATCCATACCAATTAATACTGGAGCAATAATTTCATTAACATTTTTAACTGCCTTGGTTACTCCTAAACCGTTAAAACGTTCTTCATTGTCTCTCAACTCGCTTGCTTCATTTGAGCCGGTAGAACGTCCTGCAGGAGCATCAGCTTGTCCAATAATTTCATTGTTTACTTGAACTTCTACCCTAACAGTAGGAGTCCAGCGGCAATCTAAGATTTCTCTTGCTTTTATAGCTGTAATTTTAAATTTATTCATTTTCTCTCCTTTTTAAAATAGTAATTTTGTGTTGCATAGTTTCTGTTTTAAAATATCATTAATAAAACAAAAACCATAATTTTATTCTTCAATTTTCTTTAAATTTAAACTAATACTGGTAAAGTCTTCTGTGGTTGCGGGAAAAATAATACTTTAGGTTTAGACTTCCCGGATATATCTAAAGCTCTATTTACAGCTTCCTGTGGGTTCTTAAAATACTCCAAATATATTTTTTTTAAAGTTTGTTTCTCTAAATTAGGTGATGAAGCAATAATTTTAATATTTTTCTTTAATATTTTACATAAGAGAAGCGCGTGATCCATTTGTATTTTGTAATTTTTCATAAGTTTACTAATAACCTCATCCAAAGTCTTCACTCCTTCAAATGGTAAGAGCATATCATCTGAATTAAAACCATCGGGGCACAAACTATACAACATTATTATCCCATTTTTAGCCATAATCGACTCTAAAGAAATTAACGGTTTAATCGATTGATAAAAATCAATATTTAGTGGAAACCCGGGAGTGGTAACGACAATATCAGGTTTTTCTTCAATCTTTACCTGACAAAATGATTTTATGAATTCAACTGCTTTTTGATGAGCATCAAAAATATTTCCTACAAAAAGACCAACTGCACAGCCACTTGAATTAAGTACAAAATTTATACTAAAATGAATACCCAACATTTTTGCTGCCTCTATCATGTCTTTATGTATCGAATTATCTACTAAACAACCAGGTCTCGACCCAGATTTTAATATCATTTCAGGTCTATGATTTTCCTTTATAGTCTTTTCACTACTAATTCCTGGTAAAACTGATTTTCTTCCACCGGAAAACCCTGCAAATTCATGTGGCTCAACCTTTCCTATATTTATCCGTAAATCGGCTTGATAAACGGTTTTATTTACCTCTATCGGGGTACCAAAAGAAGTTGTACCTAAAAATACCAATTCCTCTTTGTTGTAAGGATCGTGATTTATTACTTTTATTTTACTTAAATAATCTTTACCAATAATTTCTTCAATTTCTCTTGAAGTTGCTGGCCTATGTACTCCAAGTGCAATTACTACTACTATTTGTTTAAAATTTATTTCGGCAATTTGAAGTTCCTTTAGAATTATTGGCATGATTTTTGAAGTAGGTACTCCTCGAGTAGAATCAGACACAATAATAGCTACATTATTAGCACCCTTGGCTAATTCTCTTAATAGTTTACTATTAATAGGTTTTTCAAGAGATTTCTTAAATTCTTCGGGCCATCTTAATTCTTCTGGTTCTTCTATAGTAATTAAGCCGAGATATTTTTCTTCATCTATTGTAATTTTAACTTTCTCTTCTGTGTCATAGTAAATCACATTTTTATCTTTAATTTCAGTAAAATACATAAGTAAATTCCTCTAAAAGACAAATACGTCAATTATTTTTTTCTTTTGAAGCAACTTTAAAATCTTCAATTATGTGAGCTACCCCATATATACTCATTAAAAAAAACGATACCGGAATAGCGGCATAAGGTAAAGCAACTGGAATTCTTAAAGCCGGTGAAAACTGTCCTTGTACTCTTATCATTAAATCTACACCATAAATAGCAGTCAACAAAGTAGCTACTAATGCCAGATATGGTATAGATCTCTCGAAAAAATTCTGAATTTTTTTGGGCATCATTTCCCGAAAAGTAACTATGCCTAAATGACCGCGTTTTTTATGAATAATGCTGGCACTTAATAGAGCAAACCATACCAAAGAAAATCTAAGAAATTCTTCAGACCAAGTCAAAGAATTATTAAAAACATATCTTCTGATTACGTGTACCCATGCTACAATTAACATAGATGCACATATTGTCATTGCAGCATATAAAGTAACTTTTTCTAATGTATCACATAATTTAAATAACCAGGTTTTTTCTACCTCATTCACCATATTACCCACCTCTTATCCGAGTAACTTATTTTTTAAAATAAATTTTTGATATTATAACAAAATGTTTCAGGAGAAAAGCAAGAGCGCCTTTCTCCTGAAACAGAGTCAATATTATAGGCCTGCTTTAATATCTTCCCCAGCTTTTTCAATAGCTTTTAGCCACTCATCCACAAAGGCCGGATCAGTATTTTTCTTAATCGCCTCTACTACTTTAGCTTGAGAAGCATCTCTCATTCTGGCTTTTTCCTCATCTGAAACATCATTAATTGTCATTCCTTTTTCAGTTAATAGTCTACCTAATTCCTCTTCGCGGGCACTGTTAACAAATCTGCTATAATTTTGTGCCAAAATTGCACCTTTTTCGATGATGCTCTGTTGCTTGGGAGTAAGACTGTTAAACCATTTTAAGTCTGCCACTAACGGCATGGGATCATAAATATGACCGGTTAATGAAGCATATTTTTGTACTTCGTACATTTTAATTTCCCACAAATTTGCCAAAGGATTTTCCTGTCCATCCACTATTTTTTGCTGTATAGTTAAATAAAGTTCAGTCCATGGAACCGGAGTAGGATTAGCACCTAATAATTGAAAATTCTCCATATGCATTGGAGCTTCCATAGTACGGATCTTAATATTTTCAAAATCTTCTACTTTAGTAATCGGTCGTACATTATTAGTAACGTGGCGAAAACCATTTTCCATAAAGCTTAATCCTTTTAGGCCAACTTCTTCACAAGATTCAAGCAATTTCTGTCCAACTGGACCATCTAAAACCATCCAAGCCACATCATAACTATTAAAAGCAAAAGGAATATCTAAAACCATAAATTTGCTATTAAAAGTAGTCAACGGACCAGCGGAAGCAGTAGCCATTTCTAAAGAGCCATTCTTGCATTGTTCGACTGATTCCCTTTCGCCGCCAAGCTGTGAATTAGGATAAACATCTACTGTCATTTCACCATTGGTTTTTTCTTCAACGTAATTTTTAAATATTTCCAAACCAATATTTTGTGGATGGGTTGGGGCATTACAAACCGATATTCTTATTTTTGTCGCTGCAAATCCAACACTTGATAGAGACAATACTAATACTAACACTAATAAAAATGCTATGCATTTCTTACTCATAATAAAATACTCTCCTTTTATATATATTTTTAAATTTTCAAAAACAGATATTTTTCAAAGCTTTTTTCTATAAGCATCCTCTCCTTTCTATTTTAGACTTCTAATAGCCAGCAAGTCTGGGCAACCATAAAGTAAGTTGTGGAATGTAAGTTATTAAAATTAGCGCTACAATACTTACAGCAATAAAAGGCAAAGCTTCCTTAACCGTATCTTCAATTTTAACTCCCGCCATGGGACTGGTTACAAAAAGTGCAATACCAAAGGGCGGGGTTGCAAGTCCAATTACTAAATTTACGCATATAATCGCCCCGATTTGTAAAGGATCAATCCCTAATTTCCAAGCAATTGGAGCAAGAATTGGACCTAATATTACTACTGAGGCATAATCATCCATAAACATTCCATTTATTAACAGTAATACATTTACCATTAATAGAAAAGCCCATGTAGGAACATTAGAAAGTGGTTCAATCAACATATAAATAATCCGTTCATTAGCAATGGCCCAAGCAGTTACTGTAGCAGTGCCGGCCAATAAAATAACCAAACCTGAAGTTAACGCAGTTTCTAAAAAAATACCTGGCAGATCTGACCATTTTGCTTCTCGAAATACAAAAAAACTTATGATAAAAGCATAAAGTGCAGCAACTGCAGATGCTTCAGTAACTGTAAAAACACGACCAAAAATTCCGCCTAAAATAATTACTGGTAAAAAAAGGGCTGGTAAAGATTTTTTAAATTGAGTCCACTTCTCTGGCCAATCAGTTTTTGAATGGCTGGGGTAATTACGCTTTTTAGCAATAAAATAAACTGTTACCATCTGAAAAAAAGCAATAATAAATGCTGGAGTAATTGCTGCCAAAAATAATCCTGCAATCGAAGTTCGGCCTACTGACATACAATAAAGAATCATGAGTACACTGGGTGGCATAATAGGTCCAAGTAATGAAGCGCTCGCCATTACAGCTGAACTAAAAGCTGGTTTATACCCCTCCTCTTTCATCATGGGAATTAAAAATGAACCAAGAGATGCAATTTCTGCGAGAGCTAATCCTACAATCGAACCCATGAATAAACAAGTCCCAATTGTTACCAGAGCCAAAGCTCCTCTTACATGACCGATAAAGGCATTAACAAAATCCGTTAAATGACGAAGAAGGTGTCCTTTTGCCATAAATTGTCCGGTAAGCACGAAAAATGGGACAGCTAATAAAGCAAATCCATTCATTCCTTCAAACATTCGTTGAGTAACTAAAGTTAAAGGATACCCACCAGCTATTAAATAGAGTATCGAACTTAGCAATAAATTAAACGCGATAGGAAAACCAATAATTAGCAAAAACAAGAAAGAAATTAATAAAGTTAATAGTGCCAAAATTATTCACTCCTTTTAGAAAAGTATTCAATTGCAAAAGGTTCAACTATATGTCTACCAGCTCTTTTTCTCAACTATTATTATTCTGATAATGTGACTAATATTTAGGGAATATACAAATATACGATAATCGTTATGAGTAAGAATATAGTTAGTGATTATGTTTGAGGCATGTCTCCTTGCAAATATATTTGAGACTTTAAAATCTTGTTTTATAAATATTTCTAAAAAATATTATATATCAAATAGTCGACCGTCGACTATCTACCATTTATTATACCTTAAACCATTTTGTCTTTAGTGTCAAATAATTTTTTAGAATTATAATTATTATTTAAATTGACCCCGCCGCCGCGACTCGTACTATTCTTGATACATATAGATTATACGTCTGCGTAGAGGTGATATCAATCAAAATAGGATTTGTTCCTATTTTGATAAGATTTGCTTAAAAATACACTCCCGAAAGCCTTATACCATAAGGGTTTCGAGAGAAAAACGCTCAGAATGCTCCTAGTCGCGTTTCTTTGGGTTGACCTATACTTTACCCCTCGAAAATCGCTATTTTTTGACTAAAATTTCGGATGTTCAAAAAATGAAAATGGCTATTTGTAAGGGTTTCATGATTTCAGGGAGGCAAAAATACCCCAAAAACAGGGTAGTAAATTGCCGATTTTCCGGAAATTGAGGCGCGTCTAAAGGCACTCTACGTGCGTTAAAAAGGCATTCCTGAAGGGGGTCTGAAAGCCTTGAAAACAAAGGGTTGTATGTCATTGCGACGAGCGAGGTAAGCCTGCCCCAGCGAAAGCAGGGGTGGCAATCTCAGCTAAAGCAAATGAAGTGAAATGCTTGATTAGATAGATGCCTCACTACCCAGTGCGATATTGCGGTAAGATTGTTGAAGAGGATCTTTCATAATCTGATGTTAAATAATATATTCCCGAATTAAAATTATTGTAAAAAGTAAAGCCAGACTTAGAATGTAATTGCATTGGAAAAATTCCCTTAGCAATCCAAACTAAGTCCGGCTTTTTAGTTAAGTTAAAATCCAAAGTTGGCTTCTATTCATTTTAAATAGACTGAAAAATATACTAAAATCTTCTTTTAAGATATGCAGAGAGAAAATAGAGTCTCTATTTTATTTAAAATATATATCATTCTCTTATTTTAACAGACCTTTTTCTTTTAAAATCTGGTTATATTCTTCTTCGGACATGGGGCATTTGAATAAATCTTCAATTTGATACAGATTATCTAATTTTAATTGTCTTTTCATCATACTTAAAAGAGGATTCACATAAGTTTTAATTTTATCTCCATGAGAAGTATAAGTAGAAATTCCGGTTCTTTTTCCATTGTATTCATGGTAAAAATATGTATGGTGGGTGGCTTCATCTCTAATAAATCCCTTTTTAACAAGACTTGATTCTATTATTCTTTTGTCAACCTGCATTACTTCTCCTCAACAAGCAAATCATGATAAATTTTTTTCAATTTTATGGCATTTTCTGTAAGTTGTTCTTCATTAATTTCTCGATAATAGTTATA
>Ga0265592_1001098_pt1 | contig 12237 bp, 13 predicted proteins | sample saktaG_7_FD_190141 | JGI IMG/M metagenome (GOLD analysis project Ga0265592, IMG submission 190141) | Saline water microbial communities from Sakinaw Lake, British Columbia, Canada - sak_2010_1_5_120m | ecosystem: Environmental > Aquatic > Non-marine Saline and Alkaline > Saline ... | reverse complement strand
TGATCTTGTGAATTTTGAATTTAAAGGAAAAACACATCATGGATTCATTAACCGAATAAACAAACGTGCTATAGTTTTTGTAAGGAATTCAAAAGGAGCATTCCAAGATTCTCGCATAAATCGATATGATAAATTTTATGTCCCCATTCATGATTTGAATAAGGAATGAAGTCATTTGAAAAGAATAAAAATTATACGAAAATTAACATTGACACAAGTGGATTGGGATTTGAGATATGAATAAGAAAAATAATTTACACTGTTGTTATAAGGAAGCTGTAAGGAGAAAGATGTGAAAATGATAAAATATAAATTGAAAGCCTGGCAGGAAATAGTATGCGGCTAAAAATAAGAGTAAATTTACATAAGACTGAGGATATACCCTTCAATTACCAGTATCAGATGCATTCTGCACTGTATTCGCTTATAAGAAAATCTTCAAGTGAGTATTCCGCCTTTTTACATGACACGGGCTTTATAGACGAAAAAAAGAATCTCAAATTATTTACCTTCTCGAAATGTTATTTTCCAATCAGAAAGCTAACTAAATATGGATTTTCTAAGGTTAATAACTTTGAATTATTTTTTAGCACACCTATTGAGAAAAGTTTTGAGCATCTTATTCTCGGTATATTCTCGGACCAAACATTAATATTACAGTTTGGGCGAAGACAGATATCCTGCTTTATCGAAAACGTAGAAACGTTACCAATACCGAAATATTCGAAAGAAATGACGTTTACCTGTCTCTCACCAATAGCAATAGCATGTAACGATGATAATTATTCGGGAAAGCATTACCTCGACTATATGAAACCTGACGAGAAGCCAAAGTTTGTCGAAGGAATTAAGAGTAATCTTATGAGAAAGTACAGGATCATTAAAACGGAAGAATACACACGGACAGATGATTGTGAGTTCTCATTTGATCCGGAATATATTGTGAAACGTCAAGGTAAGATAAAAAAGAATATAACATTTAAAGACAACCGTATTATTGCGATGGAAGCACCCTTTGCAATACAAGCTAACTCAGAACTTATCAAAATTGGCTACGAGTGCGGATTCGGCAGCGAAAACAGTGCAGGATTTGGGATGGTGGAAGTGGTGAAAAGCGAAAGACAAAAGTAAAAAGCAAAAAGATGAAAGCAAAAAGCAAAAAAAGCAAAAAGCAAAAAAAGCAAAAAGCAAAAAAAAATAAAGCAAAAGATGAAAACAGGAAACCCAACACCCAGAACCCAAAACCAAACACCCCCCAAACTGGAGGATAAATGACACAACACAAAGACATTAAAGATCCAAAGAATTACTCGGAAATGCATTATAAGTACTTTGAAGCAAAACTCTTTTCAAAAGATACTACAAGAGAAGAGCTGGAAGAAATTTGTATGACACTCGCTCGTCTCCCAACAAAAGAAGCACAGGACCTGCTGGATAAATTCAGCAAAAGTAAAAGAGCAAACGAGGTTGAATGGCTGGAATGCGCGATTGATGAAGGGAAACATTGGTATCTTTCGCCAACAAATGAACAGGAAGAACGAGATTATCTTGCCTTGAAAATGCTTCAAATGAAAGATGATGAGATTGTGGAATTGATGGGCAAAAGAGACGAACACGATTTTCAAATCCAAACAATGACTATTGAACTGCAAGCATTTGAAAAACTCGCCAAAGAAAAAAACAATCAAAATGAGGACAATGACCTCAAATACCGAATTATTGCTTTACAGGATTTGATAAAAATGGAGACTGCAAGTTTGGAAGAGGTTGACAAAGAGATTGAACTACAGGAAAAGATTCAAAAGAAGATAAAGCAGTCAGTTACAACAAAACGATATAAGGATGTTGACCCGATGTCTATGAATGAAATTCATTTTGATGGAGAGGTGTGGTAAGAGGGATAGAAATTTGTTGAAATGGTTGAATTAGTTGAATTAGTTGAATCGGTTGAATTGGTGGAAATGGGTTGAGAAAAAGATTGACTTAATAATGATGAAAAAACCTTTTCGTAAAGAGGAGAAATAGATGGAAATAGAAATTAAAAAATTCAACGATGTTTGGCTTGATAACGGATTATCAACTTTTGTCAGAATTCTTGAAAGCATAAAAGAAGATGATGAGGATGAAGAAATTATTGATGAATTGATTATTAATTCGTATGAATTTCATTATAGGATTTCAGATAAGCCCGAATTTATAAAATCTTTAAGTAGTAAAATAGAAAGCAAAATACAGAATTTAATTGTTAATGTAGAAGATAAAAAAACAGGGGGGAAAAAGGAAGTTAAGAAAGATTATATTCTTATTCAAGAGAAAAAGAAAATCGGTGGAAAGGTAGCATTAAAGGAAGATATTTTTGATGAGAATAAAACTGAAGAAATAATATCATCGATTTATCAAAATTTAGATGATGGTAAAAAAACATGTTTCTTTTGTGGAAGAAAATTTAAATCAAATATCAAGAAGTTACAGCAAGCTTCATATCCGTTTGTTACCAAAATAAAAAGTTTAAGTGGAATCAGGTCAGGAAAAGAAATAAAATTAACCGAATATGTTTCGGATATTTGTCCTCATTGTTATCTTTTAGGCGTATTAGAATGGTTAGATGACTCGTTAATTTACAGGAGTATTCCAACAAAAAAAAATATTATAATTCTCCCTAAAATGGATAATATTGATGATTTAATAAAATTAAAGAAAAATTATAATGGAATTCTGAATAATGAAAAAAGATGGTCGAATATAAAAATTGATATTGATAGAAGTGATGTTGAAAATCCACCCGGTAAATATTCGACACTTATAAGTTTTTATGAAAATCTGATTAGAAATATTCAACCCGATAAAAAAGCAAATCACTGGTTCATTATAGAAATTCCTGCAGGTTCTGTAAAAAACCCAAAATACTTTGAGATTAAATTTGATGAATTGATTCTTAATTTATTTTATGAACTGATTTTAAAACAAAAGTGCTTATTCTATCGTGAATTCGTTAAAGTTTTTTATGCTTTCTACAATGACCTTAAAAAGGGAATTAGGGATTTTGATAGAGAACATATTTTACACGAACAGCTTTGTCAGGCGATCACTGAAAACAACTTTAAATCATTTTGTAATGCTTTCTTACCTGGGAAAGGTGTTCATATAGGCATTTCTAAAGATGCCTTTGAAATTTTAGAAAAAATAATAAAAATATGGAGGATTAGAAAAATGAATATTGAAAACAAAGAAGATTATCTTAAAACATTGCAAATGGCAAGTCAGTCAATTGCAAATTTGATAGGTACAAGAATAAGTTTATTCTTTAAACTGGAGAAGTCAAAAACCCCTTCTGATTTTTTAGCTGCTCTGCAAGAAATTACTAGAAGAAACATTATTGACAGTGAATCAGATATTGGAAAAGTTTATAAAAGTTCTATCGAAAAGATTGCTGAATTAATAATTCAAAAATATGATAAAAAAGATGGCAAACAATTTTTTTATGATACAAAAAACATTATTTTAATTTATGCAAGTTTAAGAAGAAAAACAGAAAGTAAAAAAGAGGAGTAAACAAATGAATAATATCAAAGGTATCGAACTTGTTTGGTTAAGTCAAACTGATTTAACTAACTTAAATTCAGGTGAAGGAGGAACAAATTTAGTCGATGTAAAAAAATATCTCAAGGATGGAATTGATTATCCGTATGTTAGCGGACAGGCAATGAGATTTTATTTAAGAGAAGCAGTAAGAAGAGATTTACCTGAGGATGAATTTATGTGCACTCCAAATGATAAAGGAGAAAACTGTGGTAATGAAAAAAAATGTATGAACTGTGATCTATTTGGTTATATGTTACCCAAAAAAGGAGAAGGTGCAAGTGTTCGAGTCTCTCCAGTTAAGGTTTCACCTGCAATGGGTTTACTTCCACTTGATGATAATTCAACAATTGATTTTCTTACAAGGAAGAAACATAAAGCAGTTGGAGAAAAAACTGTAGGTGATATTGTAAACGTTGAATTGGGAGTAAATATTTATAAATGTGGTGTATCAATTGATATAAGAAGAGTTGGAACTAATGAAGAACTTGATGAAGAGTCAAAAGTTTTGAATTTGAATTCATTTATAAATGATGATGAAAGAAATCAAAGAATAATCAGTGTATTAGAGGGAATCCGATTTATCAGTGATTATTCAAAGCAATCCAGACTTCTTACTGATTTCACACCGGATATAATACTTGGAGCTTCTCAAACCAGATATAGTCACAGGTTACAAAAAGCTTTTGAGATTGATAAAGAAAAAAATCTAAATTTAGAACGATTTGCTGCAGTTATAGAAGATATGAAGGATTATTGTGATATTTATTTTGGTTTATTGCCGGGTGTTTTAACTAATGAAGCTGAAATAAAGTCAAAAGCAAAAGAATTGAATTTAGAAATTTTAACTCCCAGTGAAGTGATAAAAAAAATAGCTCAGAAACTTTAAGAAAATAAGGATAATTAGCAATGAGAGGTCTCGTTTTTGATCTAGAGGTTTTATACTTTTCAACTTTCAGAAAACCTAATTCAACAAGTTTGATACTGACTTATACTATTCCACCATTTACAACAATCAGAGGTATGATTGCTAACGCATTGGGACTGCAAAGAGATGATTATTCTTTACAGGATGAAATAAAAATTGGGATTGCTGTGAAAGAATTTGGGTTCAAAAATACTGAAATGGCGAAAATACTTAAACTGAAAGAAAACAAGAATCGTCCTATCCGTAATTATCCATCTTCACCAATGTTCCGTGAATATGTAGTTAATCCTGAATACACTGTCTTTTTAGGTAGTGATGAATACGCAATAAATAAGATATTCAATGCGTTAAAATTCCCTGAAAGACCTTTATATTTAGGACAATCCGATGATTTAGTAGATTTGAAAATTTATTCACCAATAGATATCGAAGAAGTTGAAGCTGATTATGTTGATTCAGTTGTTGAAGAAATAATGCCTGGTGCCACAATCGAAAAATTGCCCTATAAATTTTTTGAAGAAAACGGGAAATACAGTGTTGAATTTAAACTTGTTTCTATTCCTAAAAGTTTGCCAATAAAACTATCTATTGAAAAGAAATTATGGAAGTTCAAGAATAAAGTAATCCAAATAGTATGATAGCAAAAAGAATAGAAATTGAAGAAAAAATTTATTTTCAAACCTTAAAAGGCCATACTGAAGATTGTCTTAAAATTCTAAAAACCTATTTCCTGAAAAAGGGTAATGTATTGAAATCATTCTGCCAGAAATGGGAAATCGATGATACTACTTTCAAAAAGAACCTATTTCTGGCAGTTGCTTTTCATGATATTGGGAAACTTACAAAAGAATTTCAAAATAATATTAATGCTGGAAAAAGCAGTAAAGATTATCCTCATCCCTTTTTTGCTTTACCAATTTTAGATGAGTTACCGTTTGATTGTTTTGATGAGCTTCCGATTCCTATGTTCGCAGTTATGGGACATCATACTCAACTTCATCGATTAATTTATGATTCTGTAAATAAAAGAGTTACATATCTGAAAAATGAAATTATTGAATTCGCTAATCAAAAAATTTTGGGATTCTATAATAATTTAAGTTTTAATGATGATTTTATTTTGTCTTCCATCTCACTCAAGAATTGGAAAGAATTAAAACCAACTCTTATATTTGATAATTTTATTCATTCATATTCCAAAATTGGTGAATTAGGAAATTATAGAACAAAAGCGATTTTTTCATATTTCTTTTCTATTCTGCAATTGTGTGATGATTATTCAAGTGCTAACTTTAGAAAGTTTATTGAAGAAAAGGAACCTAAAGAAGAAATTAATAATTCAGTTTTAGCAAATTCTGAAGAATATATTTATGATCTTAAATATTCTCAACAAGAATTTCAGAAAATTGTATTCGGAAATAATATTCCATATTTATTTCAAAAAGAATTATCTGAAAAGAAAGAAAAATATAATTTCCTCTTTGCTCCCTGCGGAGGTGGTAAAACCGAAGCCGCTTTATGGTGGGCTTACAATATTAAGCAAGAGTTTAATTGTGATAAAATTATTTTTGCATTACCAACACAAGTAACTTGTAATGCAATGTATGAAAGGTTTATTGATGAGTATAATTTTGGAGAGAAAAATGTTGGATTGTTTCACGGAAAGAGTTTCATTGCTTTAAAGTATATACAGAAAAATAAAGAAAAGGTTTTTTATGATACAATAGAAGAAGAAACCGATGTTAAATCGTATGATTTGTTGAGAGATGAGACTTTCAAAGGAAATGTGTTTTTCAAACCTATTACTATCACGACAATCGATCATATTGCTTATTCTTTTGTTCACGGATTTAATCAAGCTGATTTTGCTTGTGGTAACTTACAAAACAGTATTATTATTTTTGATGAAGTGCATTATTATGAGACTCATACATTAAATGTTCTCTTGAGATTATTTTTCATTTTTAGAAAAATGAAAATTCCACATTTATTAATGACGGGAACTGCTCCTGAATTTTTACTTAAAGCTATCAATAAAAAGAAAGAATTATACTCAATTGTTAAAGACGTTGAAGGACTAAAATATCAGCCTTTTGCAATTGTAAAAAGAGAGAAAAATATTCTGGAAAATGAAGATGTTTTTGAAGAAATTAGAAATGATTATATTTGTAACAAAAAGATTTTTATTGTTTTAAATCAAGTGGAATGGACACAAAATTTTTATCTCGACGTAAAAAATTATTTAGAAGTAAATGAGATTGAACCCAAAATAATTTTATATCACAGCAGGTTTATTCACAAAGACAGGGTAAGGAAAGAAAAGGAAATAAAAGAATTAGTTAAATTATCTCCTTGTATTATAATTGCTACTCAAGTAATAGAAATTAGTTTGAATATCTCTTCTGATGTTATGTATTCCCAGATAGCTCCACCTGATGCAATCGGGCAAAGAGCTGGACGCTTGAACCGTTCCGGGAAAACTCATAAATCGAATAATCATTCCTTCGAAATGAAATTATTCAATTTAGAAAATTACAGGCCTTATCCAGACGATATTGTCCAAAAAAGCTGGGATAATTTTAAAGAGGGTTCTATATCATATCAAAAAATTAAAGAAATATGTGATGAAGTTTATAAAAATATCGAATTGAAAAAAGATGGTAGATATAATGATTATTTTAAAAAGAATATACTTTTTGGAAATAAACCAAGAGAAATTGCATCGGGTGATGAAGAAGGAGAAGCGTTAAAAATTCGTGAATCAAATTATCAAACAATCGATGTTATTCCTCAAATATTTGAAAGTGAACTTATTCAAAAACATAATTTAATAACAGAATATAAATGTAGAGTTCCTTATTATTTTATCATAATGAATCCTGAATTTTTTCATGTTGAAACAAAAAAGTTCAAAGAGAAAATAATGTTTTGCAGTTTCCCATATTCTTATGAAATAGGGTTACAAAGGAATAATTTTGAAAACATTGATGATAGAATGCTTTAATATGTATAAATCTATTATTGTTACACAACTAAAAGCGATTACCTTTCGGAATGTGATAACACCTATTTTAGTTATGGAATAGTTTAACAATAGGTAACGATAGAATGAAAAGATTTGACTATAAAAATATTAATAATGAACAGAAAAATTTTCTTTTGGATTTAGATAATTATGAAATTGAGATTTTCTCTTTCGCAGATATTGAAAATAAAATCAAACGAAAAATAACTAATCTTGATGATATATTATCAAATCTTGTTAAGAAAAACTTCCTCACCAGACTCGAAAAAGGCAAATACATCCGCCCAAATTTCAACAACAACTTCGTCATCGCTAATTATCTGGCAGAAGGTTCCTCAATCGCCTACTGGTCGGCATTGAATCATTACGGATTAACGGAGCAGATACCCAATACGGTTTTTTCACAAACAACAAAGCTGAAGCATTCAAAAAAAGTTATGAATGTGGATTACAAGTTCATAAAGATCCATCCTAATAAATTTGTTGGAATAACTACGGAAGGTTGGGCAAATCTTAAATTTCGCATCACAGATATAGAAAAAACTATTATCGATTGTTTCGATCTTCCCCAATATTCCGGCGGTTATGCAGAGCTTATTAGGGCGTTTTATTCTGCGAAACTCAATAAAAGGAAATTACTGGAATATGCGATTGCTGTTGATAATTTATCTGTTTTGAAAAGGATTGCTTATTTGTCGGAATTATTTGAGATGAAAGGATTTAGTAATTTCCAAAAGGAAACAAGAAAGAGATTGAAAAATAAATACACTTTCTTTTCTCCATTCGATATTAAGAAAGGGAAATTTCTATCAAGATGGAAACTGTGCTTGAATATCGATGAAGAAACATTATTCTCGATAATAAATAAAGAATATTGAAAATGATAACAAGAAAAGAAATTCTTAAATTTTCAAATGAATATGGAGTTCCTGCTGCAACTTAGGTAAAAACATGCAAAATAAATTAACCAAATTACTCAATAACAAAACATTATTCTGGGATATTTATCTGGAACAGATAGATTTGAAAAACAATGCAAATTTTATCATCTACCGTATATTAGAATTTGGTTCTATAAATGATGTGAAGCTGTGTTTTTCATTTTATGGAAAGGAAAAAATAAAGGAACTTCTTCTATCTAACTATCGAAGAAGATTTTCTGCAAAGACTTTAAATTTCTGGAAAATAATTTTTAATATAGAGGATAAAGAATGGAAACAAGATACCCGACTTCCGAACAACGAAATATTTTAAAAAAATTAAACCTGATCAAAGAATTAAATAATTATGATTTTTATTTAGCAGGTGGAGTAGGTCTGGCATTCTATTTATCTCACAGACTTTCAATGGATTTGGATTTTTTTTCAAATAAACATTTTGAATCGAATGAGTTATACGAAATTTTAAGGAAAAAACTGAATGCAAAAATAATAAAGATAGAAAAAGAAACCCTTATCGTCAGTATTGATAATATCCCTGTTTCTTTTTTCGGTTATAACTATCCTGTCCTGAAAATAGAGAATTTCGATTTTCCGACAGCATCTTTGGAAGATATTGGTTGTATGAAAATATCGGCAATTGCAGGCAGAGGTATGAAAAAAGATTTTGTGGATCTGTACGAGATATGTCAGAAAATTGATCTGGAATATCTTTTGAGAAAGTTTGAAGAAAAATACTCTGAATTTGCAATAGAAATGTATCACATTTTAAAAAGTATGATCTATTTTGAAGATGCGGAAACAGATGTTGTAGCTGATGCCGACGATAAATATTGGGGAAAGATAAAAGGATATTTTATCGGTAAAGTTCAGGAAATCATTCATGAATTTACCAGGTTGAAGTGAATTATTAAAATGCAAAATATTCAAATCACAGCCACCCAAATAAATTACTATTTTGTCTGCCAGCGTAAGCTCTGGCTTTTCTCGCATCAGATCAATATGGAGCATACATCGGAACTGGTTGAACTGGGAAAGCTGCTGCATGAAAATTCTTATAAACGTGAGCACAAAGAAATCCAGATCGGTCCTATCAAGATCGATTTTATTGGGCGGGATGGTGTGATTCATGAGATCAAAAAAACACCGAGTGTAGAAGAAGCTCATGCCTGGCAGCTTAAGTATTATATCTGGTATCTGAAACAGTTGGGCGTGCCAAATATCCGGGGAGAGATAGATTATCCCAAACTGAAAAAACGCACTGAGATCGAATTGAGTGCAGAAGATGAAATAGAATTGCAGGTAATCCTGAAAAAAATCGAAGAAATAATATCCGGCGAAGTTGTTCCTGAAGTGATAAACAGAAGCATCTGCAAAAAATGCAGTTATTATGAATTGTGTTATGTTTAGGTTTTGGGTTTTAGGTTTTGGGAAAAATAGGAGGAAAGGTGAGTGATGTTGCGGGATTTGATGTTTACAAAAAAAGTTTGGAATTATCAAATAATATCTGGAATATTTGTATACAATGGGAATGTTTTACACGAAATATGATTGGCTATCATCTTATAAGAGCTTGCGATTCTATCAGTGCAAACCTTGCTGAAGTCAAAGGTCGTTATTCGATTAAAGATAATATACACTTCTGCTGTTATAGTAGAGGTAACTTGGATGAAACCAAGAATTGTTTAAGAAAAGTAAAGACCAGAAACCTGATCGAAAATACACAAATGACTCCCATCAATTCCGAAATTATCATTATTGGTAAGCAGTTAAACGAATATGTCACTTCGTTGAAAAAGAGAATTTAAAATGAGAATATCTTTAACCCATCACCTATTACCCGTTACCCATCACCCAATCTCCAGGGAGCTAAATGATGAAACGTAATTACTACATCTTTTCCAACGGTTCTCTGCACCGTAAAGACAATACCCTGTTTTTCATAAACGAAGTCGGTGATAAAAAGGTAATACCTATTGAAACAGTGAGGCAGCTTTATGTGTTTGGTGAAGCAAATTTTAATACGAAATTCATGGATTTTCTGACTCACCACGAAGTCATAATGCATATCTTTAACTACTATGGCTTCTATTCCGGCAGTTATATCCCGCGGGAAACCTTGCTTTCAGGTGAGGTAGTTGTAAAACAAGTGAAAGTATTCACCAATACTGCAAAAAGACTTGAACTCTCAAAGGAACTGATCAGCGCTGCAATCTCGAATATTCTTAAAAATCTTACTTACTATAGAAATAGGGGGCGTGATCTTCATGATCAAATAGAGATCATAAACAATCTTTCACATCCTCTCGACAGGGCAATATCCATAGACAATATAATGGGCATTGAAGGTCAGGTTCGCCAAGTATATTATCAATGTTTTACTAAAATAATTACGCAAGAGGTTGAATTTGAAAAGAGAGTGAGAAGACCGCCTGATAATATGATCAACACACTTATCTCCTTTGGTAACTCCTTATTATATACGACAACCCTTGGAGAGATCTATAAGACACAGTTGAACCCGACCATCTCTTTCTTACACGAACCCGGCTATCGCAGATATTCTCTTGCTTTGGACGTCTCTGAAGTTTTCAAGCCCATATTGGTTGATCGGATCATCTTTCGTATACTCAACAGGAATATGGTCTCGGAAAAGGACTTTGAACAGGATTTGAACTATTGCTATATGAAGGAGAAGGCACGCAAGATATTTGTGAAGGAATATGACCAGCAATTATCACAGACCATAAAACACAGAACATTGAGTAGGCATATTTCCTATCGCCATCTCATTCGTTTGGAATGTTACAAACTCATCAAAACGCTTATCGAGAAAAAAACTTATGAAGCATTCAGGATCTGGTGGTGAAAAATATGGGTACTGGGTCGTGGGTAGTGAGTCATTGGTCACCCCAACACCCAACACCCAACACCCAACGCCCATAACCCGGAGATATTATGCATGTGATAGCAATTTATGATATAGGCGAGAAAAGAGTTACGAAAGTTTTGAAGCTATTTAGAAAATATTTAGTCTGGATACAAAATTCAGTTTTCCAGGGTGACATAACAAAAGCAAAATTAGAAGAGCTGCAGATGAAACTCCTCGACTTAATAGATTCTGATTATGACTCTGTTGTTTTTTTTAGATTTCGGAGTAAAAAGATGTTTAAAAAAGATTTTTTAGGACGACCTTTTGATCCCTTCAATAATATTATATAAAGCGTCGATCTCCTAAGATGTTCTTTATAAAATTCATAGAAGTGATGAATAAAACATAGAAAATTCACTGAGATGCCCATGTAATATAGACTCGTCGATGTCCCGGGAAATATACATCATACTACATCGACGATGAAAATTGTATTTTTTATTGACATAAGTCCTTCAAATAGGGCATTTTTACCCATAATTTGCTGGGTTTTAATCAGACCATGCTGGAATTGAAATGAAGAAATTATATTGAATTAAAAAAGATGAAAGTCAAGTTTTAATCAGACCATGCTGGAATTGAAATATGACTATATCATCGCCGGTATCACCAAGTTCATCGTTTTAATCAGACCATGCTGGAATTGAAATGATTGTTCCTTTAACTTCATCACCGTTTATGTTTCGTTTTAATCAGACCATGCTGGAATTGAAATTTTTCATTTTCAAGCGTAAGTAACGAACGGGCTGGTTTTAATCAGACCATGCTGGAATTGAAATATGACTATATCATCGCCGGTATCACCAAGTTCATCGTTTTAATCAGACCATGCTGG
>Ga0265592_1001096_pt1 | contig 12290 bp, 8 predicted proteins | sample saktaG_7_FD_190141 | JGI IMG/M metagenome (GOLD analysis project Ga0265592, IMG submission 190141) | Saline water microbial communities from Sakinaw Lake, British Columbia, Canada - sak_2010_1_5_120m | ecosystem: Environmental > Aquatic > Non-marine Saline and Alkaline > Saline ... | reverse complement strand
TAATTGTTGAAAATCCTGAGCTGAGTATAATTGATGGTGCAATTCCTTTCTTTAATATGAGCTATTCTAATTATTATTCTCAAATTATAAAGAGCTTAGCAGAGCAATATGGCTTTAATCTAAATACTCCATATAAAGAGCTGGATGAAAAATTTAAGCAAATTATATTGTATGGCACAGACGGGGAGAGAATACAAGTAAAATATGTAAGTCATAAAGGAGATGTCAGGTATTACCAGCTAAAGTTTGAAGGTCTTGCTAATAATTTAAGCAGGAGGTATTTAGAAACAGAATCTGAAAGTCAAAGAAGCAAGATTGAGAGAATGATAAGCTCAATACCCTGCAGTACATGTAATGGAGAAAGGCTCAGACCGGAAAGTCTTGCGATAAAGATTGCAGGATTTTCAATAGCTGATTTCTGCAAGTTAACAATAGAGGAATCTATTAAATGGTTAAGTAATTTAAAATTGACTGATCGACAGAAAATTATCGGTGAAAGATTGGTTAAAGAAATTAAAGAAAGATTGAACTTTTTAAAAGATGTAGGTATTGGTTATTTAGCAATTAATAGAATGGCAGGTACATTATCTGGAGGTGAATCCCAAAGAATAAGACTTGCAACCCAGATTGGTTCAGGCTTGGTTGGAGTATTATATATATTAGATGAACCAAGTATTGGGCTACACCAGAGGGATAATAAGAAATTGATAAATGCTTTAAAGAGATTAAGGGACCTGGGTAATACAATTATTGTTATAGAACATGATGAGGAAACCATGAGAGAGTCTGATTTTATTGTAGATATTGGACCAGGGGCAGGAGTCCACGGCGGAGAGATTGTATTCAGTGGAAAGCTAAATGATATATTAAAATGTGAAAAATCGATAACAGGAAAGTATCTGTCAAAAGAAATGAGCATACCAATACCGGCTAAAAGAAGAAATGGAAATGGGGAATATATAATGATAAAAGGAGCAGGAGAACATAATCTAAAAAATATTGATGTTCGTATCCCACTGGCTAAACTGGTTTCTATAACAGGAGTTTCAGGTTCTGGTAAAAGCACATTAATAAACGAAATTTTATATCCTGCTCTTTCTAATATTTTAATGCGTTCTATTAAAAAACCTGGAAAACATGCTGACATTATTGGATATGAGAATCTGGATAAAGTAATAGTAATTGACCAGTCTCCAATTGGCAGAACCCCTCGTTCTAATCCTGCAACCTATACTGGTATTTTTACATATATCAGGGAACTTTTTTCAAGGATAATAGATTCTAAAATGAGAGGATACAAGCCTGGCAGATTCAGTTTTAATGTCAGGGGCGGGAGATGTGAAGCATGTAAAGGTGATGGGGAGATAAAAATAGAAATGCATTTCTTGCCTGATGTTTATGTTCCCTGTGATGTATGTAAGGGTAAAAGGTATAATAGGGAAACCCTTGAAATAAAATATAAGGGTAAAAATATTGATGATATCTTAAATATGACTGTGGAAGAAGCATTAAAATTTTTTGAAAATATACCCAGAATCAGAAGGAAATTAGAATTTATCAGTGATGTTGGTTTAGGATACATAAAACTTGGCCAATCTTCAATAACTCTTTCAGGAGGAGAAGCTCAAAGAGTCAAGCTTTCAACTGAGTTATCTAAAAGAAGTACTGGCCGCACCCTGTATTTACTGGATGAACCTACCACAGGACTGCATTTTGATGATATAAGTAAACTACTTAAAATATTAAACAGGCTTGTAGAAGCAGGAAATACTGTAGTTATAATAGAGCATAATCTAGAGATAATTAAGTCTGCAGATTATATAATTGATCTTGGACCTGAAGGTGGTGATAAAGGAGGAGAGATTGTGGCAAAAGGTACTCCTGAAGAATTAGCAGAAAATGGGTCCTCCTATACGGGAAAGTTTTTAAAAAAGGTTTTTAAAAAAGCAAATGGATGTTAAAAAAATTTTAAGTGTTTTACCAAGAAAAACGGGAGTATATATTTTTAAGGATTCCAGCGGTAGAATTATTTATATTGGTAAGGCAATTAATATATATAATAGGGTAAGAAGTTATTACCGGAAGAATGATAGCACTGATAATTTGTATCATATAATATCTTATTTTGTAGATAAAATAAATTCTATAGATTATATAGTCACAGATAATGAGATTGAAGCTTTAATTCTTGAGAGTAATTTAATTAAAAGAAATAGGCCTAAATACAATATAAGTTTTAAAGATGATAAATCGTATCCATTTATTGCAATAACTGAAAAAGAAAAGTTTCCCAGAGTATTTATTACAAGAGATAGAAACATTAAAGCAGCAAAGTATTTTGGGCCATATACAAATGTTAATACAGCTAAGGATACTTTAGAAATACTGCGAAGAATATTTAAAATAAGAGATTGCAGGAAAAGCAAACCAGGCAAGGCGGCGGGAATGCCCTGTCTTAACTATCATATTAATCTATGTTCTGCACCATGCATGGGTAATGTTTCTGAAAAAGAGTATAGAGATAATATAAATTATATAAAATTATTTCTAAAGGGCAGAGACAGTGCAGTAATTAACATACTTAAGTCAGAGATGCAAAAACATGTAAAGAATGAAGAATTTGAAGAAGCAGAAGAGATAAAGGAAAAAATTGATTCTATAACCAGGCTTGTTACAAATCAAAGGATATTTATATATAGAAAGAATAGTTGGGATGCCGTTTCTGTTAATAAGGATACAGATGAAAGTATGGCAGCTGTGAGCCTTTTTTCTTATAGAGAAGGTGAACTTATTGCAGTAAATAATTTTGTTATAAGTAATATAAAGTATTTAAAAAATAAAGAAATTTTATCTGAATTTATAAAGAAATATTATACAGATATTGATAATATGCCTTCTAAAATCTATACTCCGTTTGAAGTAGAAGATATGGATATAATATCTGAATGGTTTGAGAATACAAAAGGGAAAAAAATAGAAATCAAGGTTCCTAAAAAGGGTGAAAAGAAAAAAATAATTAATATGGCTACTAAAAACTCGAAATTATACCTTAATAAAAAGAAATTTGAAAAAGATGTTGGTTCAAGCAATGTCTATAAACATATATTGAAGTTAAAAGAAATACTGGGTTTGGACAATATACCGCGGAGAGTTGAATGTTTTGATATTTCTAATTTAAAGAATAGTTTTGCTGTGGGCTCGATGGTAGTTTTTGTTGATGGTAATCCATTGAATAGCAATTACAGACATTTTAAAATTAATACTGTCAGCGGTCAGGATGACTGTAGGATGATAGAGGAAATCATTGCTAGAAGGCTTAAATATTTAAAAGGGTCGAAAATAAATATAGAAGGCAGCTTTTACATCAAGCCAGATCTGATGGTAATTGATGGTGGGAAAGCTCAATTTAATACTGCTTGTAATGTTTTAAGACAGAAAGGAATTTTCAATATAGATGTAATAAGTATAGCTAAAAAAGAGGAAATAATATTTTGTAATAAATATAGAAGTGGAATAAAACTGGATAAAAACTCAAATTTTATGATGATTGTAACAAAAATAAGAGATGAATCTCATAGATTTGCTATTAATTATCATAGGAAATTGAGGGATAGGTATATGACAAATTCTATTTTGGATGGGATTAAGGGGATAGGCGAGAAAAAGAAGTGTTATATTTTTAAAAAAATTAATTCAATAGATGAATTAAAATCTAGCAGTATAGAGGATTTATTAAATATAAAGGGTTTAAGCTACAGGGATGCAGTGAAAGTCTACAATAGTCTCCATAAATAAAAAGTATGTTAAATTATAGATTTCATAATATTAGAAATAAGGTTAAAATATGCATTAATATACTTTAAAATACTACTAAATAAAGTATAGTTATGGTAAGAATGATTTATTCTAAAACTTGAGAATAATTTTTATTTAAATTAATAAAAGAGGGGTAAATTATTGGCTGATAAAGAAATGAATGATAAATATAGTATAAAGTTAATAATAATAACTGGACTATCTGGAGCTGGAAAAACAGAAGCACTAAAATATTTTGAAGATGCAGGATATTATTGCATAGATAATCTGCCTTCTTACCTAATATTAAATCTTATTGAGTTCTTTTCAGAAAGAAACAGGAGTATAGACAAAATTGCAGTTGCTATTGATTTAAGAAGCGGATATTTTTTTGATGAAATATATAAAACATTGGATAATTTAAAAAAGAAAAATATCAAATATAAAATTTTATTTCTTGAAGCTTCAAAGAGAGTTTTAATGAAGAGGTTCTCACTTACCAGAAGAAAGCACCCCTTAGTTGAAGATGGAGATGTTGGGGGAGGAATAGAAAAAGAAATTGAAAAAATGTATAAATTAAGAAAAGTATCAGATGTTATAATAGATACAACTTCACTAAATACTAAGGAATTAAGACTTGAAATAACTGAAAGAATATTAGGTAATAAAGAAAGAAGCAGACTTCTGCAAATATCTTTAATTTCATTTGGATACAAATATGGATTACCTGAGAATGTGGATATTGTAATGGATGTAAGGTTTTTACCTAATCCTTTTTATATGGATGAGCTAAAGGATCTTGATGGTGGGGATGAAAAGGTGGTAAGATTTGTGCTTTCCCGTGATGAAACAAAAAGATTTATACTTATGTTTGAAAAAATGATGGATTTTTTGATACCAAATTATATAGATGAGGGGAAAAGTTATTTAGGTATAGGAATTGGCTGTACGGGTGGGAAACACCGGTCAGTTGTTATCTCAGAAAAAATATATGACTATTTAAAGTTAAAAGGCTATTCAATAAAGCTATTTCATAAAGACATAGATAAAGGCTAAAGTATATTCCAAAAATTTAGAAATTTAATAACTTAATTTTTTTCAAAAAAATACTACTCAAATTGTTTACATTAAACTTCTATTCAGTAAAAAAGTACTTGCAAAGCACTTTAGTATTTGTTATAAATTTGTTACAATTAGTACCTCAAGTGAGGGAAGTTTTCATTAAGTTGTAAGAGCAGCAAGATATCTCTTAAGTAATTAGATTTTATTAATATTTTTAAAATAGTAATTGATTGCAAAGGAGGCATGTAATGTCAATAAAAGTAGGGGTTAATGGGTTTGGAAGAATTGGAAGGCAATTTTTCAGGGCAGTTCTGGAATATGATAAAGCTAATGATGTGGAAATTGTAGGTATCAATGATTTATGTGATACTAAAACTCTTGCTCATCTCCTAAAGTATGATTCAGTTTACAGAGTGCTGGATGCTGATATTCAAGCTGAAGAGGATGGCATAATAATAAATGGGAAGAAAATAAGAGTGTCATCTATTAAGGACCCTGTTGAGCTTCCATGGGAGGAGTTAGGTGTAGAAGTAGTTTTAGAATCAACAGGTATTTTTAGAACAAAAGAAGGTGCAGCAAAACATTTAAATGCTGGTGCAAAAAAAGTTATAGTTTCTGCTCCGATGAAGGGTGATGGTGCAGATATTACTATGGTACTGGGAGTAAATGAAGATAGTTATGATAAGCAGAATCATAATATAATTTCAAATGCTTCATGTACTACTAATGCGCTTGCTCCTACGTGCAAAGTTTTAAATGATAGTTTTGTAATTAAAAAAGGATTTATGACTACAATCCATGCTTACACTAACGACCAGAGAATTCTGGATTTTCCTCATAGTGATTTAAGGAGAGCTAGAGCTGCTGCTCTATCAGTTATTCCAACTTCAACCGGGGCTGCAAGCGCCATAGGCCTGGTTATACCTGAGCTTAAAGGTAAATTAGATGGGATGGCAATGAGGGTACCTATGCCAGTAGGATCGGTAGTTGATCTAGTAGTTGAGCTTGAAAAAGATGCCTCAATTGAGGAAGTAAACAGAGCTTTTAAGGAAGCTTCCGAGGAAAGCAGATTCAAAGGAATATTACAGTATTGTGAAGATCCTATTGTATCTGCAGATATAATAGGGAATCCGTATTCTTCTATTTTTGATTCATTATGTACTATGAAGATAGGTAATATGGTGAAGGTACTGTCATGGTATGACAATGAATGGGGTTATTCTACAAGGATTTATGAATTGATTAAGTTTATAATGAAATAATTTTATTATAATCTGAAGATATTTATTAACCGGGGTTAATTTTGCCCCGGTTATTTAATGATTAGGCTTTTTAATAGGTATGATTGAGGTGATAAAAAATGTTTGATAAAAAAACTATTGAGGATATTGATGTAAAAAGAAAAAAAGTCCTGGTAAGAGTAGATTATAATGTTCCATTGGATGATAGTTTAAATGTTACTGATAATACAAGAATTAAACTTTCGTTGCCTACACTTAAATATCTTATAAAAAATGAGGCTAAAATAATATTAATGTCTCATCTGGGGAGACCTAAAGGTAAGATTGAGGAAAAGTTTAGTCTCACTCCTGCAGCAAGAGAACTTGAAAAATTATTAAATAAAAATGTAAAAAAATTTGATGAAATATTCTCTCCAGAAATAAAAGAGTATATTGATAATGAAATGGATTATACTGATATTGTAATGCTTGAAAACCTGAGGTTTAATCCTGGTGAGAAATTAAATGATAAGGATTTAGCACGTTCACTGGCATCTCTTGCTGATATTTATGTAAATGATGCATTTGGTGCAGCCCATAGATCGCATGCATCCGTAGTAGGGGTAACCCAGTTTCTCCCAGCAGTAGCAGGGTTTTTAATGAAGCGGGAAATTGAAATACTGTCATCATTACTGGAGTCACCAGTACGCCCATTTGTAGCAATTCTTGGAGGAAGTAAGGTTTCTGATAAATTAGTTGTGATTAAAAATTTACTGGAAAAAGTAGATACACTAATTTTAGGTGGTGGCATGAGTTATACTTTTTTAAAGGCTGAGGGATACGAAATAGGGGAATCTATTTGTGAGGACGATCAAATTGATTATGCAAAGGATATGTTAGAATTAGCCAAAAAAAATAATGTTAATTTTATATTGCCTGTAGATATAACAATTGCTAGAGAGTTTGACAGAATTGCGGATAAGAAGATTGTAGCCATTGATTCAATACCTGCGGGATGGCAGGGGCTTGATATAGGTGAAAAAAGTATAAGCCTTTTTGAGAAAGAGATTACAGGTGCTGGAACTATTTTTTGGAATGGTCCAGTTGGTGTTTTTGAATGGGAAAGATTTGAGGAAGGAACAAAAAACATTGCCAGGGCAATCTCAGACAGTGGTGCTGTTACTGTAGCAGGCGGCGGTGATACTGTAGCTGCAATCAAAAAGTATAATTTATCTGATAAATTTTCTCATATCTCTAGCGGTGGAGGAGCTTCTATGGAATTATTAGAGGGGAAAGTACTCCCCGGAGTAGCTTCACTTATGGATAAATAAATGATTAATTTTTTAATATTTTGAAGGGATGATTAATTATGAGAAAACCTTTTATTGCAGGTAACTGGAAAATGAATATGACTCATCTTGAAGCAATAAAGTTTATTGGAGATGTTGAATACAAATACGAAAACAAGAATGATTGTGAAGTATGTGTTTGTCCTCCTTTTACAGCTTTAAGGAGTGTAAAAAATATTATTAATAGTAATGCTCTAGATATAAAGCTTGGAGCACAAAATATGTATTATGAAGAAGCAGGAGCTTTTACAGGTGAGATATCTCCATTGATGTTAAAATCTATAGGAGTGGATTATGTAATAGTAGGTCATAGCGAGAGAAGAGAAATATTTAAAGAAACAAATAAAATTGTAAATCAAAAGGTTAAAGCTGCTTTTAGTGTTGGACTTAAACCAATTATGTGTATTGGTGAATCATTAAGTATTAGGGAAAGCGGCAATGCTGAAGATTTTGTATTAGGACAGTTGGTTGAATGCTTAAGTGAAATTGAAGAAAAAAATATTGTTAATTTAACCTTAGCATACGAGCCTATATGGGCAATCGGCACTGGAAAAACTGCAACATCTAAAAATGCAAATGATATGTGTTCAGCTATAAGGGGAAAATTGGAAAATCTTTTTGGTAAGAATATTTCTGAAGAAATTAGGATTCAGTATGGAGGAAGTGTAAAACCTTTTAATATAAGTGAACTTATGAGTATGACTGATATTGATGGAGCTTTAGTTGGGGGAGCAAGTTTAAAGGTTGATGATTTTATTGCAATAATCAATTATTAAATATTAAGCTGCTAAAAGTGTTACTAATTTAAAGCAGCAATAGCAGAAAATATATAAATAGAAAAAATATTGTAAGGATATAAGAAAAATATATGGTGAATATGAAAAGAGATACAAAGAAGCCAGTATGCTTGATTATTTTAGATGGTTGGGGATTGTCTGATTGTAGGGATGGTAATGCTATATATCTTGCTGATACACCAAATATGGACAGGTATTATAAAATATATCCTAATACAAAGTTAAATGCTTCAGGGGAAGCTGTAGGATTGCCAGCAGGACAGATGGGAAATTCTGAAGTGGGCCATTTAAATATTGGCGCTGGAAGAGTTGTATTGCAGGAATTTACAAGGATATCAAAATCTATAAAGGGTGGGGATTTTTTTAAGAATAGAATTTTACTTGAAGCAATAAATAATATTAAGAAAAATAAAAGCAGCCTTCATTTAATGGGGTTGGTTTCTGACGGGGGAGTTCACAGCCATATAGAGCATCTTAAAGCTTTAATTGATTTAGTAACTGACAACGGAGTAAGTGATTTATACATACATGCATTTCTTGATGGTAGAGACGTTCCACCAAGGAGTGCAGTACCATATCTGGAAGAAGTTGACAGATATTTAAGCAAGAAAAGGGTTGGTGAGATTGCTACCGTAAGTGGCAGATACTATGCTATGGATAGAGATAATAGATGGGATAGAACAAAAAAAAGCTATGATGCTTTAGTATATAGAGTTGGTAAGAAATACAAAACTGCAGCCAGCCTTGTTGAAAAATCATATGAGAATGGAATTGATGATGAGTTTGTCATTCCTGCACTAGTGGATGTCAAAAGTGAAGATAATGCAAAAATTAAAACAAAAGATTCATTAATTTTTTTCAATTTCAGACCGGATAGGGCAAGACAATTAACCCGAGCATTTGTAAGCAGCAAGTTTGATAAGTTTAATAGAGGAAAAAACAATCCTGTTGTTTATTTTGTATGTATGACCCAGTATGATAAAAAATTTGATACACAAATTGCCTATCCTCCAAAAAAAATAAATAATACATTAGGAGAAGTTCTTGCTGCTAATGGCTTAAAACAGCTAAGAATTGCTGAGACAGAAAAATATGCCCATGTTACCTTTTTCTTCAATGGAGGAGTGGAAAAACCAAATAAGGGAGAAGATAGAATTTTAATCCCATCCCCAAAAGTAAAGACTTATGATTTAAGACCTGAAATGAGTATATACGAAGTAACTAGTAATGTGATAAAAAAAATAAGTGAAGGCGTACATGATGTAATAGTATTAAATTATGCAAATCCTGATATGGTTGGTCATACAGGATTTCTTAATGCAGCTATAAAAGCTGTAGAATCAGTGGATAAATGTCTTGGAAAAGTAGTTAAAGCATTAGGTAAAGTTGGAGGACTGGCTTTGATAACTGCTGATCATGGAAATGTTGAAGAGATGTTATGTCCAGAAACTAATAAACCAGTAACTGCTCATTCTACTTCAATGGTCCCTTTTATAGTGTGTGATAAAAATATTAAAAATTTAAGAGGGCAGGAAAGTGGTAAGTATTGCTGTTTATGTGATATTTCGCCTACGATATTAAGTTTACTAAACATTGCAAAACCTGATGAAATGACTGGAAAATCGATTATAATAAATAATAGGTAATGTTTCTAAAAAGTAAGTATAAAAATAAAATTAAAAAAATAGTTCTTTTTATATCTTTTTTTTGATACAATGTTAGCTTATTTAATAATTGTTTGTATAATATTTATTGGTAAGGTTTAAATAAAATTAATTTTAATTGATAAGGAAGTAAAAATGGGTTCAATTTGGTTAAATATTATGTATGGAATACATATTATTGTATGTATTGGAATGATACTGTTTATTCTTCTTCATGCTGGAAGAGGCGGGGGAATTTCCGGGCTTTTTTCAGGCATGGTTGATACGTTTGATGGTTCTGGAATTGTTGAAAAGAATCTTGATAGAATTACAATTGTTTTTGGTATAGTATTTTTGATAACAACGATAATATTATTTATTTTTTTGTAATTAAAAAAATTTCTTACAGGATTATTTTACAAGAAAGGGGGGAAATATTTATAGAAATCTTGCAGGAAACTGAGTAATTAAAAAGGAGGTATAAATGAAAATGAGTAGAAAAATAGCAATAATAATTGCTATAGCAGTTATTGTAACGTTAATTGGAACAGTATTTGCTGGATGTAAAGGTGCAGTAGAGGAAGCAGTTACAGAGGCTATAGAGGAAGCTGTAGGGGAGGAATTAGAAGTAGAGGAAGAAGCACCAGCTGAAGAAGCGGTAGAGGAAGAAGCACCAGCTGAAGAGGCTGCAGGTGGAGTTTTTAGGGTTTATATTCATGAACCAGTTACTCTAGATCCTGCAAATTGTTATGAAAGTGAAGGTATCCAGGTTATAAGACAGGTTTTTGATGGTCTTGTTAAGTATGATCCTGAAACATTGGAAACCATGCCAGCCTTAGCAGAAAAATGGGATATAAGTGATGATGGTCTGGTATATACATTTTACTTGAAAAAAGGTGTTAATTTCCATAGTGGCAGAGAAGTTGTAGCAGGAGACTTTGTGTATGCATGGACGAGGCTTACACTGGCAGATACTGCATCTTATCTGGCATATCATGCAGCTCCAATAGTAGGGTATGATGAATGTCAGGAAGGTACAGCTGACACTCTTACGGGTGTAAAAGCATTGGATGATTATACTTTGGAAGTAACATTGCAGTATCCGTTTGCAGATTTTATTAAAACTCTTGGCCATGTATGTTTTTTCCCTGTAGCTAAAGAGGATGTTGATGAATATGGAGATTTGTATGCAGAGAATATAAATGGAAATGGTGCATTTAAATTTGTAGAGTGGAAACATGATCAGTATATAAATCTGGTAAAAAATGATGATTACTGGGAAGAAAATGCAAAATTAGATGAAGTCGAATATAAAATCTTTGCTGACGAAGATACAGCATTCTTAGAGTTTAAAGCTGGAAATCTAGAATATACTGCTATTCCACAGGGAAAAGTAAAGGCAACAGAAGAAGATCCTGATTTAGGGGATCTTGTTATCAAGAAGCCTCTACTGGCTATATATTACTTTGCCATGAATGTGCAAAATCCACCATTTAAGGATAATCTGGCACTCCGAGAAGCAGTTAATTATGCTATTGACAGACAAAATATATGTGATGTCATAAATGAAGGAGTTTCTGTTCCTGCAACAGGTTTTGTTCCACCAGGGATTCCAGGATTTCAAGAAAATGCTATGACATATACTTACGATCCAGAAATGGCAAAACAAAAACTTGAAGAAGCTGGATATCCAGGCGGAGAAGGTCTTGAACCAATTAAGTTTGGAATAAATGTTGGATCAGGACATGAAATTGTTGCGGAAGCTATGCAGGCTGATTTGAAGGATATAGGGATAGACATAGAGATAATTGGAATGGAATGGGGAACAGCACTTGAAGCTTTCCAGAATGGTGAAATTAGCTTCTTCAGGCTTGGATGGATAGCAGATTATCCAATTATGGATAATTTCCTTTATCCGCTTTTCCATTCTGAATCCAGTGATAATTATTCAGGATACGTTAATCTTGAAGTAGACAAGCTGCTTGTTGAGGCTAGAAAAACAATAGATGACGATGAGAGAGAAGCCAAGTATAGAGAGGTAGAAAAAATCATTCTTGATGATTCAGCATTTGCTCTTGTATATTTCTATGGTTCAAGACGAATAGTCCAACCTTATGTTAAAGGATTCTTTCTATCTAGTATGGAGGAATATGATTTAAGTAAAGTATGGTTGGAAAAATAGTAAGGTTAAATTGTTTGTAAAGGGTTAATTAGTATTTAAAATTAAATACATATTGGTAAGAATCCGTAGAGTTAGTAGATACAGCCTACATCTATATAGATGTAGGCTGTATAGCAATTAGTATAATATATATGTGATACAATAAGTAATTACAAGGATTTTTGAATTTTAGTAAAAGATAGTAATTTAATAGCGTTTACAAACTTCACTTTAAATTATTATAAAAAATAATAAGAAAATAA
>Ga0265592_1001087_pt1 | contig 12374 bp, 6 predicted proteins | sample saktaG_7_FD_190141 | JGI IMG/M metagenome (GOLD analysis project Ga0265592, IMG submission 190141) | Saline water microbial communities from Sakinaw Lake, British Columbia, Canada - sak_2010_1_5_120m | ecosystem: Environmental > Aquatic > Non-marine Saline and Alkaline > Saline ... | reverse complement strand
GATTTCGTCAGGGACTTGGTTGGTCTGGATTTCATTCCTAAGAATTGGCCCTCTCTGAAGCGTACTCTCTCTCGGGCGTCCTTGTCTCGTGGGTTTAAAACAACCACTGAGTTTGTAAAATGGCTTAAAGATGTTCAAGATCAAAACAAGAAGATTGATATTCTGGCCAGTCTTCTAACTATTGGAGAGACGTTTTTTTTCAGAGATTACAAGACGTTTGAGGGCATTGAACGCGTAATCATTCCAGACCTTATGAAATCTAGGCGTTCAGATTCATCGCCCTTCCGGATATGGAGCGCCGGTTGTTCAACCGGGGAAGAACCGTACTCATTGGCGATTCTTTTCAAGAGGTTATTTTCTAATCATCGTGGACTACAGTTTCGGATTTTGGGAACCGACGTCAACAAGGAATCACTCGAGAAATCTATGCAGGGATTTTATAAAGAGTGGTCATTCAGAGGGACGCCCCAGTGGCTGAAGAAAGACTTCTTCGCAAAAACCGACGGGGGATATCAGCTGGATCCATCCGTCATATCCATGGTTGAGTTTCGTTATCTGAACATGGCCTCACAGGACTATTCATTAGGACTTCAAGGTTTTACGCCGGTGGACATAATACTTTGTCGAAACACCATGATGTACTTTACCGCTGATTTACGGAACAGAATCATCGATAGAATGCTTTCATGGTTGAGTGAAGATGGTTGGCTTATACTTAGTCCTAGTGAAGTTCCACATGTGACGAATCACAAACTTAAACTCGTCACAGCGCCTGGGGCCGTTTTTTTTCGTAGAAAAAGAAAGGTTAGCGAAAAACTTCTCTCCACTTCGGTTGAGATCTTCGGGGATATAAAACAGGGTCGGTGGATTATAGAGAAGCCTGCGCCCTCAACTGCCCTTGTTCCTCAAACTTCTACACGCAAGGATCTCACTGTTCCTTCTCGGGCGGAATCCCGCTCCCTAAGTCTTAAGAATGATCTCGAACTGGCAAGAAAAGCGCTCGCCATTTCAGATTATAGAAAAACTATAGAATTGCTAAAAAGCCTTCCGGATAAAGAGGCTGATCCGACTCTCTTGGGAGACCGACAATTTGCCCTTGCGAGGGCTTGCGCCAATCTCGGATTGTTGAACGAAGCTCAAGAATCGATTGAAGCGGCTGTCAAGTTGGACAAACTCAATCCTGCGTATCACCACATGTTCGCCTCAATTTTACAGGCTAGAAACATGAACCAGGAAGCGGTGGAAAGACTTCAGCGTGTTCTTTTCCTGGACCCGGACCACGTCATGGCGAACGTAACGTTGGGTACAATTCAGGGCGGTCTAAATAACCAGGCTGAATCCCTCAGATACCTGCGAAACGCCATAACGCTACTCGATCAACTTGCGCCCGGAGAAATAGTTCCGGATTCTGATGGAGCCACAGCGGTTCACATAAAAGAAATGGTAAAGTCGGCCATTCTGAACATGGCATGATGGTTATTTTCTTTACGTCATTTTGCAGAGACCTTCTAAAACGCCGGAGATTTATGAATGAAGGATCAACCAAAAAGGATCAAGGATGTCATTGGCCCCATAGGGACGATTGACAAAGCGGCGATTCTTAAACAAAGGGCCGTTGCCCTTGCAACTCGACAGGACAAGACCGAAAAAGAATCTCAATCGATTGAGGTCCTGGTCTTCTGTCTGGGTTCAGAACGATATGGAGTAGGATCAGAAACCGTTAGGGAAGTTTGTCCTGTGAGGCAGATTACCAGAGTTCCATGCGTTCCATCTTTTGTGATGGGAATCATTAATGTCAGAGGAAAGATATTCTCAGTTTTAGATATTAGACGGCTCTTGAACCTTCCCGAAGCGAAATCCCGGAATCAGGAAAAGGTCATAATAATTGGATTCGAAGAAATGGAAGTCGGGATTCTTGCGGATGACGTTTTAGGGGTCAATCATGTTAAAATATCTGAGATCCAACAGGATATTCCAACTCTCAGCGGAATCAATGAAAAGTATTTATATGGAATTGTCTCCGACAGACTTACGATACTAAACGTGGAAAATTTCCTTTCCGACAAGTCCATAATTGTTGACGAGAGTGTCTGAAATTAAAGCCCAATAGGTGTTTATCGCCTTGTTACATCTAGGAGAAACCGAGATGATCAACTTCTTCGCTAGAAGCCTGCTGGCTAAAATGATGGCGCTCTTTCTTGCCGTTTCCCTGTTACCGATAGCGTTAGTGGGGGTGTTGTCTTATTGGACCGCATTGTCAGCGCTCAAGAAACTAGAATTTCAAAAGCTTCACGAGGCGGCCGACCTTCGAAAAGAACAAATTCTCGGTTATCTCAATCATGCTATGACGGATACAAGATTTATGGCGACACTAGATCCAGTTGTAACCAGCACATCTCAGATCCAGGCTCACGGTTCGGCCAGCGCCAAAGCGGGTGGCGGATCCACAGTAGAGACAGCGACTGATGTTTACAAGAAAGCCCATAACGATCTCGATCAGACATTCAAGAAGTTTATGCAGACAATTGGAAAAGAATCCAACACCCTTGAGGACATATTTATTATTGACGCATTGAGTGGGGTCATCATTTACAGCTTGAATCGACGAATCGATTTGGGAACAAGCTTAAGGAATGGACCTTACAGAGAATCTGGGCTTGCAAAAATTTGGGAACGAGTTTCCAGGACCAGAAAACCGACCGTGGTTGATTTCTCAGTTTTTGGTTCGTCAGCGGCGTATTTAATGTTCGCTGCGGCCCCTATAGGTTTAGATTCTGACGCCGGAGTGAACGCGATACTGGCCTTGGCTATCAAACCTGGGCATATTTTAGACATTATGAAAAGTACCGCAGGAGTGGGGGAGACAGGAGAGACCAGGCTGGTGGGTCAAGACTTCCTCATGCGCTCTGACACCCGTTTTGAATCTTCTTCCTTTTTCATGAAAAATAAAGACGAGACCAAAGCAGTTAAATTGGCGCTAAAAGGCGAATCCGGATCAATGATGGGGTTGGACCTTAGAGGGGAAATCTCGCTGATATATTATCTTCCAGCGGCCATTAACAAGGACGAAAATCTCAGCGCAGATTTTGACTGGGCAATCATTTCTGACATCGATGAAAAAGAATCGCTGGCTCTTGCAATGGATATGGTTTGGCGCATATTTGTCATCGGATTAATCATTGCTGTTGTTGTGTCCATCGTAGCATTCATAGCGGCACGCGGAGTTTCAAAACCCATCAGGAGAATGTCGGATCAAGCCTCCAAGATTAGTCAAGGAGATTTGACCATAGACGTAACTCTGGAAAAACGACGAGACGAGATAGGGCAACTTACAAGATCATTTCACTTAATGGTGGAAAACCTCAGGCAACAGACCAAGGAAATTCTCGAAGGCGTTAACATCTTGATGTCATCGTCCACGCAGATTTCCACCACAACATCCGAACTGGCCGCAAGCGCTGCCGAGACTTCCTCAGCTGTCAGCGAGACAACCACCACTGTTGAAGAACTCAAACAGACCGTCAATCTGTCGAGTGAAAAAGCCAAATCCGTATCAGACAGGTCGCAAACTACTTTCCAGGTAGCCCAAGGAGGAAAAAAGGCCACAGAGGAAACTGTCAAAAGAATGAGTCTGATAAGGACTCAAATGGAATCCATAGGGGAGACGGTGGTCCGTTTGAGTGAGCAAAGCGTTTCCATAGAAGAAATTATAGCGGCTGTAAAAGATTTGGCGGAGCAATCAAAGCTACTTGCTGTCAACGCCTCAATAGAGGCGGCAAGAGCCGGTGAGCAGGGAAAAGGATTCTCTGTAGTCGCCCAAGAAATCAAAACACTCGCGGACCAATCCAGACAAGCCACTGATCAGGTAAGGACGATTTTGGAGGACATCCGTAATTCAATAAGCGCCGTGGTTCTGGCCACAGAACAGGGCAACAAAGCCGTAGAAGCCGGTTCCAGACAGTCCCGGGAGGCTGGTGAATCGATTGATGAAGTCACTAGGAGTGTCCAAGAAGCCACCGAGGCTTTGACCATCGTTTCAGCTTCAAGTGACCAACAATCCATAGGAGTTGAACAGGTTTCGACTGCGATGGACAGTATTGAACAAGCCATGAGGCAAAACGTTGAAGGAACCAGGGAACTGGAGACAGCGGCGAGGAATCTTGAACAACTTGGTCAAAGACTTAAAGACTTTGTAAACAGATTCAAGGTCTGAGGACAATTGAAATGGACAATAGGGAAGAAGAATTCCTCAAGAGATTGAAAAACACCTTCAGGATTGAGTCTGATGAGCACGTACAGACTATTTCTTCAGGTCTCCTTAACCTAGACAAGAACCCCAGTCCGCAGGATAAGGCTCAAATTCTGGAAACGATATATCGAGAGGCGCATAGCCTAAAAGGGGCCGCCCGAGCAGTTGGCATGAGAGATGTTGAAAAAGTCTGTCAGGCAATGGAGACTGTTTTCTCTATGTTGAAAAAAGATGAAATACAGGCGGAATCTTGGATCCTGGACGTTTTGATGGACTCTATCGAAGGAGCGTCCAAACTGGTGACATCTGAAGAGGCTATACCAATAGTCGAACTACTCCATCGTCTGTCCCAAATAATTGAAAACTCGGCTGAATCTCAAAATGAACTTGAGGACGTCAAAAAAGACTTTCCCTCAAGCGATGTTGCGACCAATCCGAACCATCCCACCGTGAGTATTGGAACTGAGGTCATATACAACAACTCGAAAACTGAGATTTCAGATCCTGAAAATAAGACTTTTGACGCTGAGGAAGAAGTTTCTCAAAGAAAAGAACCCGAAATTGTCGTCCTGACTCCACAAGCTTCGATTAAAGGAACTTTAGCCGCCCAATCTCAACCTAATTTCAACCCTCACGCATGCGTTCCTGGCGCTCCCAGTGAGCCCAAAAGATTGGGCCAATCAGAAACCATTCGAATTAAGACTTCCAAATTGGACTCACTCCTTTATCAAGTTGAGGAGATGGTGTCTATTAAAATGGCGGCGAATCAAAGGGCCTCTGACTTAAGGAACCTCAAGTCAAGCCTGGATTTGCAAAAAAAACAGTGGCTAAAAATTTATCCTGAAGTAAGGATTCTAAAGAATCTTGTAGAAACCCTCGAAGCCAGGGATGCTTGGGGAACATCCAGATCTTACCTGTTGAAGATGATTGATTTCCTCGAGGCAAACGAGGACACCATAAAAGGACTAGAATCAAAGCTGAAGACCATCAACTCAATGGCAGAGAACGATTCTCGACAAGCCGCCTCGATGGTGAATGATCTTCTGGATGATATGAAAAGCGTACTGATGTTGCCTTCATCCACGTTGTTAGAGATTTTACCCAGGCTTGTCAGAGACTTGGCCCGAGACCAGGGCAAAAAGATCAAGCTCACCATTGAAGGGGGAGACACCGAAATAGACCGAAGAATTCTTGAGGAAATGAAAGATCCCTTGATTCATCTAGCAAGGAACTCAATTGACCATGGACTAGAAAGGCCGACTGATCGAACTCGAAGGGGAAAGACGGAGGAAGGATCCCTAGCCATATCAATTGCCCAGCTCGGCACGAAAAAAGTTGAAATATTGGTTGCCGACGATGGCGCAGGAATTGATGTCGAAAAAGTCAAACAGGCTGCAATCAGAAAGAATCTTATAACCGAACAGGAATTGAGAGGCCTCAACCCCGACGAAACCACGGCGCTGATTTTCAAATCAGAGATATCAACGAGTCCGATCATTACCGACTTGTCTGGCCGAGGTTTAGGCCTGGCTATAGTGAGAGAGAAGGTAGAAAAGCTTGGCGGAACGGTAACGGTAGAATCAAGATTGGGGATCGGAACCGTCTTTCATATTCAACTACCCGTAACTTTGGCTACTTTCCGGGGAACCCTGGTGCAAGTTGGGACAGAGCTGTTCATTGTCCCCACTTCAAATGTAATTCGAGTAAGTCGCGTTAGAAGAGATTCGATCGGCACAGTTGAAAACAGGGACACAATCACAATGAAGGGTCGTGTGTTACCATTGGTGAGATTGGCCGACGTACTGGAAATTAAAAGTGAACCCAAACTGGGTCAAGCCTCTGAGTTCGTTACCGTATTGATATTGGGAGCCTCAGATCAAAAAATCGCTTTCAGTGTAAATGCCATACTTAATGAGCAGGAGGTCCTCGTAAAAAGTCTCGGACGTCAACTGTCAAGGGTTCGTAACGTTTCGGCCGCTACAGTTCTCGGCTCAGGTCAAGTAGCGCTTATCCTAAATGTATCAGACTTGATACTTTCGGCTATGAGAATTGCTGGTGTTGGGCTAGTTGCTCATACCCAAAGACCGGAAGATGAAGAGAAGACTAAATCAATTCTAGTGGTAGAAGACTCCATCACTTCTAGAATGTTGCTCAAGAATATTCTAGAATCTGCAGGTTATGAAGTTCAAACAGCAGTGGACGGCGCTGACGCATGGTCCACGCTGAAGACTGCGAATTTCGACCTTGTGGTTTCAGACGTGGAAATGCCTCGCATGGACGGATTTGAGCTGACTGCAAAAATTCGAAGTCAGGAAGATCTCAAGAGTATTCCGGTGGTGATAGTGACATCTCTTGAATCCCGGGAAGACCGGGAACGAGGTATTGATGTAGGAGCAAACGCGTATATAGTGAAAAGCGGATTTGAACAAAACAATCTCCTTTCCGTGGTCAAACGTCTCTTGTAGGTTCAAGGTCACTACCATGATCAAAGTCCTTGTAGTGGATGATTCCCCTGTCGTGAGGGACCTTCTCAAGCACATACTGACTTTAGAGAACGAAATGGTTGTCATCGGGGAAGCAAAGGATGGCCAGGAAGCGGTTGAATTTGTGGAGCGAAACAAACCCGATGTCATAACCATGGACATTAACATGCCGCGCCTCAATGGCTTCGACGCCACTCGTCAAATCATGCAGAAAAATCCGGTTCCCATAGTAATTGTGACGGCTAGCTGGGACCCTAGCGATCTCAACAAGGCCTGGCAGGCGATGGAGGCGGGAGCAGTCGCTGCTGTCGAAAAACCGCGATATTCAACTGAAGAAAATTATAGAAATAACTCGAAAAATATCGTTGACACTGTGAGACTAATGTCACAGGTAAAGGTGGTGCGTCGATGGGCAACAAAGCAAAAGGGCCTGAGCGCAAACATTCCATCCGACAAGGTAGAAAATAGCATATCCCTCCCCCGTTATCAGATAGTTGCTGTGGGGGCTTCCACCGGTGGCCCTCCAGTCATTAAAGAATTGCTTGAGACATTGCCTGGAAATTTCGCAGCTCCCATCGTAATTGTTCAGCACATTGCTAGAAATTTTACAGCGGGTCTTGTAGAATGGCTAGATCGATCTTCAGCTCTGAAAGTCAGGGTTGCAAAAAATAGGGAGAAATTGGAGGCCGGAACTGTTTATGTGGCTCCAGACGGCCTTCAGATGAAAGTTGATCTCTACGGCCATATAATTCTGACCGATGATCCTCCTGAAAATGGTTTAAAACCATCGGTTTCTTATCTTTTCAGGTCTGTCGCCGAGATTTTCGGGAAAAAAGCCGTGGGGATTTTGCTTACAGGTATGGGCAAAGACGGAGCCTACGAACTCAGGACGCTCAAAGACAAAGGCGCAATTACCATAGCTCAAGATAAGGAAACATCAGTCATACACGGTATGCCTGGAGAGGCCATTAAAATTGGTGGAGCCACCCACATTGCCGCTCCGGACAGAATTGTAGGTTTGCTCATGAGACTAATAGGGGCAGGAGCGAACAAATGAAGTCGGGACACCCTCAGGAATTTTTGAACCTCGGCGAAAACAGCAACATGAAAATCCTTGTTGTTGAGGATAGCCCCACACAGGCTATTCGCCTGCAACACATTCTGGAAACAAGAGGGTTTGAAGTTGCGGTTTCTCATAATGGCAAGGCAGCGCTTCAATACCTTAAAGGGAATCATCCTACGATAATAATTAGTGATGTAATTATGCCCGAAATGGATGGATATGAACTCTGCAAACGTATCAAGGACGATGAAAACCTTAAGGACATTCCAGTTATTCTTCTAACCTCTCTCTCCGACCCGGAAGACATAATAAGAGGCCTGGAAGTTGGAGCAGACAACTTTATTACAAAACCTTATCAGGAGAAACTCCTGGTTTCCAGAATTCAGTACATAATTGTAAACAAGGAAATAAGATCTAAATCCAGCGCCGGCATGGGAATCGAAATCTTTTTCGCAGGGAGGAAGCATTTCCTGGCGGCTGACCGTATTCAGATTGTAGACCTGTTGTTGTCGTCCTATGAAACAGCAGTTCAGAATTACCATGAATTGGTTCAAAGCAACGGCGAACTGACTCGAGCCAATGAAATGGTTTCAGCCGAGGCCAATAAACTCCGCACCTTGATCGAATGCCTGGACGCCGGGATAGTCTTTGCGGATGAAAACGACGTGATCACAGAAATCAATAGCAGATTTGCTGAACTATTCGGAACAAAGCGATCGGAAGTTCTGGGCAAAACTATATGGAATGTCCATGAAAGCGGGCGTCATTTAGATCACGTAAGAGACATAATATCTCAATTCAAAAGAGGGTTGTCACAAGAGCGTGTTTCAATAGATCGAGAATTGCGGGACCATGCCCTTTCCATGCACGTGCAGCCTATCTTTGAAGAGGACACTTATAAAGGCGTTATTCTAAGTGTTCTTGATGTTAGCGATTTTGTTAAGGCAAAGGAACAAACGGAACAGGCCAACAGGGCGAAGGGACAATTCCTGGCCAACATGAGCCATGAAATTAGGACTCCATTGAATGGCATCGTGGGAATGGCGGGACTTGCACTGGAAACCCCCTTGAGTGACCAGCAAAGGGAATATATAGAGTCAATCAAGGTCTCTTCTCAGGATTTAATACGGATCATAAACGACATATTAGATTTTTCAAAGATTGAAGCCGGCAAGATGTCTCTATTCGCAGCTCCATTCAACCTTAGAGATTCCGTTTCCACGGTTGTCTCCAACATGACTGTTCACGCCCAGGCCAAGGGTTTGGAATTGATTTACGAAGTAGAGGATGACACCCCAGATCGAATTGTGGGAGATTCCGGACGTTTGAAACAGGTCTTAATAAACCTTCTCGGCAACGCTATAAAGTTCACAGAACAGGGAGAAGTTTTGGTATCAGTCAAGGCGGAACAATTGCTGGATTCCAAACTTAAGCTTTATTTTGAAGTCCGGGACACAGGAGTTGGAATCCCTGAAGAGAAGTTGGCTACCATATTCCAGGCATTCGAACAGGTGGACAGTTCTTCAACCAGGAGATTTGGTGGTACGGGACTGGGACTTGCGGTTTCTTCGCAGCTTTGTCAGATGATGGGTGGAAAAATTTGGGTCCAAAGTCAAATCGGTAAAGGAAGCGTGTTTTATTTTACAGTAACTATGGGATTCGAGCCTGAAACGACAACTTCGTCCTCTCGACCACTTAATCCGAATCCGCTAAAAGGTCTTTCAGCCTTGGTCATCGAATACAACGCCACGAATCGAAGGCTCTTGGACCAGACGCTCACCAAAACCGGAATGATCGTCCAGATCGCGAATGACGGCACAGGGGCCATGTCAATTCTCTCTACCGCAAAACAAAATGGAGAAACCTTTGATTTTATTCTCATCGACATGTCGCTCCATGAAGAAACAGGAACTGAGTTGGCTCGAGAGATAAAGAACTGGAATGTTGCGCCTCTGTCAAAGATCATATTCTTGGTTCCCAAAGACTTTAGTTCTGAGGGAGAAAATTTTCAGAAACTTAACGTTGTCGGATTCATTTCCAAACCAATAGGGCCTGATGAATTGATTAATGGTCTGCTCAAGTCTTTGGACCCACATTCGGCCGATGATTCAAAACCCTGCAGTAATCACAAATCAGAGCATTCGAAGGAGACTTCAGGTAAAATGGAAATCCTCGTCGCAGAAGACAATTTGATTAATCAAAAATTGGCGACGTACATGCTTACCAACCTCGGACACAAGGTAGTTATCGCTGCGAATGGACAGGAGGCGTTGGACAAATTCAGGGCCGGCAATTTTGACGTGATACTGATGGACGTTCAAATGCCCGTCATGGATGGTTTTGAAGCGACCCAGCTCATACGCGCGGCAGAAAAGGAATCGGGAAGTCGTACTCCAATAGTGGCTCTAACAGCTCACGCCATGAAAGGAGACAGAGAAAGGTGCCTCGAAGCGGGCATGGACGACTACATTTCCAAGCCCATCAATAACAAGGAGCTGACGGATGCTCTGGCCCGAATCAGAGAAGAACGCCACACCAACCAATAGGTCCCAGCAACAAAAACCAGTCTAGCATATCATCCCCTTACGAAATCCGTAATAATTTTCTTTAATTATTGTGAAAAATGTGTTATGAACCATCTAGATTGAATTAGGAGCCTGTCGGCGCTTTGTTTTGTAAACTTGAGGAGTAAAGGGTATGAAGTCCTACATTGTTATAGGCTTTGTCTTACTTGTTTTGTTTAACCTATCTACCTTGACCTTCGCATCAGACCAGACGTGTTCTATAATAGCCAACCAACAAGTTTCTCATATACTTGACGATTCGCCGTTCTGTTCAGGTATTGCCCCTCAAAAGAGCCAGAGCGCGGATATTCCCTTGAGGGCCTCTCTGTCCACAAAGGATCGTCAGGGTTTGGAATCATCCTCTAGGACCGACATAAAAATTCGATCATTACAAGAGGAATTGACTGGAAGGGTTATTAAAGACTAACTCATCAGTCTCCCCCCTGACCAAAGAGTTTGTATAAGGCGCATTACCGAAAGATGACGTTCGAAGAATACCCTCTGAGATCTCGATCATAACCGACTAGATAATCCCTGCCGGCCAAAGTTACCCGATTCCAACATTCAATAAAGTTTTGCCTTGATTAGTCGCCAACTGATACGCGCCAAAGGTGAATGCGGGTTGATAATATTGCATCAAGCGGATATAGTCCCAACCATCCGAAACAAGAGTTTCTCGGATCAGCGAATGACTTACGGTGGGTTCTAGATATGATGGAAAAGGCTCGAGTCCTGATAGTGGACGACCAGGAGGAGATACTGACCTCGCTCGGCGCCATACTGGGAGATGAGGGGCATGATGTGTTGAAAGCTCATGATGGACAGGAGGCCCTACACGCTGTTCAGAGTGATTCACCCGACATAGTTTTTCTCGACATATGGATACCGGGCATCGACGGCATGCAAACACTAAAGGCGATTAAACGTATCGCTCCTCAGTGCCACGTTATAATGATGAGTGGTCATGGGACAATCGAGACGGCCGTAAAGGCGATCAAGCTTGGCGCTGAAGATTATCTCGAAAAGCCATTGAATCTTGAAGATACACTCCACCTAGTCGAGAAGGCAATCTCGTCGCGAAATGTAAGGCCTGAAGCGATAGACTTTTCAGCAGGCAACCCCGGACCGTTGATCGGAGCGTCTCAACTTGCGTCCAATATACGGCGATCGCTTGAGAATGCGGCTCAGGAAACGGGCTCAGTATGGATTTACGGGGAAAAGGGAGCGGGGAAAGAATTTCTGGCGAGAATGACCCATTTCTTGTCCGGACAAGACAGGCAGAAACTGATAAAAATATCTTGTGACGAACTAAAACAAGAAAGCGTAAGGGATACTATACTCGGGAAACTCGCTGAGAACCATTCGTCAAAACTGGCCAGAGGGGGCTCTGTAAACAATGTAACTATTTTGTTCGTGGGAATCGATCGCTTGGCTGTAGGTCTTGAATTAACGCTCCTCTCGATTCTCAGAGAAATTACGGGAAGGCAGGAGGGAAATGCGGCGACTTGGAAACCAATTCGGTTTGTGTCAACTTCGAAAAAATCTCCGGATGAGATGGTGGCCAAGGGGTTTCCCAGCAATATTGTCAGCATGCTTGGACACAGGATTATCAGAACTCCACCATTAAGGGAACGTCCGGAAGACATACCTTTGCTGGTCAGACATTTTCTGGCTGAAGCGTCTCGAGAATTTGACAAGGAGATAGTGGGGATTGAAGACGACGCCCTGTTAAAATTGAATCAATACTCTTGGCCGGGCAACATAAAAGAACTAAAAATATTGGTTGAGCATTCAGTGATGAACGCCTCAGGCCAGACCTTGACTATAAACGAACTATTGCTGCCGACTCTTGAAGGCCATCCTGGAAAAGAAAACGAAATTCAGTCTCCTTCAACGGATAGAGGACAACGATCTTCAGTGTCGGTTTCTGCGCGCTTGAAACAACCTCAACAGGGGAAGACATGGTCGGATATCAGCGCAAAAAATAAGATTATTCACCAGCGGACCCTTCGCGG
>Ga0265592_1001075_pt1 | contig 12431 bp, 10 predicted proteins | sample saktaG_7_FD_190141 | JGI IMG/M metagenome (GOLD analysis project Ga0265592, IMG submission 190141) | Saline water microbial communities from Sakinaw Lake, British Columbia, Canada - sak_2010_1_5_120m | ecosystem: Environmental > Aquatic > Non-marine Saline and Alkaline > Saline ... | reverse complement strand
ATTACATTCTCGGGCTACCAGAAATCTTGTACCCATTTGAAACCCTGAAGCTCCTAACATCCAGGCAGCTGCCAGTCCGCGGCCATCGGCAATTCCGCCGGCGGCTAAAACAGGAATATTTATCGCATCTACTACTTGAGGAATAAGAGACATGGTAGTTAATTCTCCCACATGCCCTCCAGCTTCACCGCCTTCTGCAATTACTGCATCTGCCCCGGTTCTCTCCATTCGTACGCCTAGAGCAACCGAAGGAATTACCGGTAATACTAAAATATTATTTTCTTTCCACATTTCTATATATTTACCAGGATTGCCGGCTCCGGTAATTATTACCTTTACGCCTTCTTGAATAGCTATGCGGGCAATTTCATCAGCATTGGGATTTAAGAGCATAATATTAAGTCCGAAGGGTTTTTCAGTTAGTCTCTTTGTTTTACGAATCTCTTCTTTAACCCATTCACCCGGAGCATAACCCGCTGCAACAACTCCAAGAGCACCGGCATTGGATACTGCAGCGGCAAGTTCAGCATCGGCGATCCAAGCCATCCCTCCCTGAATAAGCGGGTATTTTATTCCTAAAAGTTCACATATAATAGACTTAAACACTAATGCATCTCCTTATAAAGTTTCTCCTACTCTATGAATAGGTAATTTATTTGTTAACTACTATTATGACCTATTGTTAAAAGCAAGTATATATAATAATTCACTTTTTGTCAATGCGTTTAATATAGTATCGCGTATCGCGTAAAGAAAAAATAAGAGCAAATTCAGTTCCTCTGAATTTGCTCTTATTTTACTATTTATCTTTCAATTTTTTACTATTCACTTAAGAATATCTTAAGGTCATTTTCAACATCAGTTATTCCGGCGATAGCGAACTTCTCTACCAGAACTTTGACCACGTTGGGGGATAAGAATGCCGGTAAGGTTGGTCCCAAATGAATATTCTTTACTCCCAGATAGAGTAAAGCTAATAAGACTATTACCGCTTTTTGCTCATACCAGGCTATGTTGTAGGAGATAGGAAGTTCGTTTATATCATCCAAGCCAAATACTTCTTTTAACTTTAGAGCAATCACTGCCAAAGAATAGGAATCATTACACTGACCAGCATCCAAGACTCTGGGGATACCCTCTATTTCGCCTAAATTTAGTTTATTATATCTGTATTTAGCACATCCGGCAGTTAATATGATGGTATCCTTGGGTAAAGCCCGTGCAAATTCTGTATAATATTCACGATTTTTCATTCTGCCGTCACAACCGGCCATAACAAAGAATCTCTTTATGGCCCCTGATTTTACGGCTTCAACTACCTTATCAGCCAGCCCGATTACCGTATCGTGAGCAAATCCTCCGATAATCTCTCCCTTTTCTATCTCTACCGGCGGTTTGCATTTTTTGGCATGAGCTATCATTTTGGAGAAATCTTTTTCCTTCCCTTCTTCTGCTTCCGGAATATGTTTTACTCCGGGAAATCCCACAGTACCGGTGGTGTAAACCCTGTCTTTATAAGAATCTTTGGGGGGAACAATACAGTTAGTGGTAAAGAGAACCGGTCCATTAAAGCTCTCAATCTCTTCTTTCTGTTTCCACCAGGAGTTGCCATAGTTACCTACAAAATGAGAATACTTTTTAAAGGCTGGATAATAGTTGGCAGGGAGCATCTCACCATGAGTGTATACATCTACCCCGCTTCCTTCTGTCTGTTTCAAGAGTTCTTCCATATCCTTTAAGTCATGGCCGCTGATGAGAATTGCGGGATTATTTCTGACTCCGATATTTACTTTAGTTATCTCCGGATTCCCATAACTGGAAGTATTGGCTTTGTCCAGTAAGGCCATAGCCTCTACTCCAAATTTACCACACTCTAAGACCAAGCTGACTAAATCATCCACAGAAAGGCTATCATTGGTGGTGGCGCTTAGGGCTTTTTCGATGAATTCAATTATCTTTTCATTTTCATAACCCAGATTCTGAGCATGAACAGTATAAGCCGCTATCCCCTTTACCCCATAAGTGATAAGCTCTCTCAGAGACCTGACATCCTCATTTTCAGTACTTAAAACACCTACTTCTCTGGCCTTCTCTTCAAATTCTTCTTCGGTATCAGCTTGCCAGATTGCTTCCTTAGGAACTTTACCTCCGACAGTTTCACCGGCTTTTTCCAACATTTCCTTCGCTTCATCTTTTAATTTTAGCCCTTCTCTAATCCAGGCCACAAAATCGCTTTGGTCAAAATTTACATTGGTAATAGTGGAAAACAGACTGTCTAAGAGAAATTTATCTACTTCCTCGGAAGTTGCTCCCAGTTTCCTGAGCTTTGAACTGTAAAATGAAATTCCTTTTAGCAGATAGATTAATAAATCTTGCAATCGGGCAACATCATCTGTCTTTCCGCAAACACCTCGAACGGTACACCCGCTCCCTTTTGCAGTTTCCTGACATTGGTAGCAAAACATTTTATCGGCCATATTAAGACCCTCCTTAAATTTTTACTTTTTTCTTTTTTGTCATACTTTACTGTTTAATCTCACCATTTATTCCTATAACCACCTTTTTATAGGGGACAATAGTCTCTAATTTTAACATAGCAGTCTTTACTGCACTAAATAGACCGCCACAGCAGGGGACCTCCATCCGAACCACTGTAATACTCTTGATATTGTTTCTCTGAAAAATTTCGGTAAGCTTTTCGGTATAATATTCATTATCATCTAATTTGGGACAGCCGATAATAGTAATACGGTTTTTTATAAATTCCCGGTGAGCGTTTCCGTAGGCATAAGCCACACAATCAGCCATTACTAAAATATCGGTATTATTAAGATAGCCTGCCCCGGGATTTATTAATTTAAGCTGAACCGGCCAATTTTGAAGTTCGGAGGGCTGCTGTCTGGTGCCGCATGAGCAATTATTTGTTTTTTCAGTATCTTGCGGTGGTTTTGAAACAGCTTTCTCCCGTGCAATGTTTCGGGGTATCGCACCTGCACAGGCACAGACCGGTATTTCCTGTTCTTGCTTCTGTTCGCTCTTTTGCTTCTCGTCTACTGCCTTTTGATCGTAGGGGTCAGCCTCCCTTTCAATAATTTCGATTGCTCCAGCCGGACAAGTGGGTAAACAATCTCCTAAGCCATCACAGTACTGGTCACTTACCAATTGAGCTTTACCGTTTACCATCTGAATGGCCCCTTCATGACAGGCCTCGACACATAGGCCGCAGCCATTACATAGTTCTTTTTCAATTTTAACTATCTTTCTTTTCATGATAATCTTCTCCTTATTTTTTAAATCGAGAAAACAATATTCTAAAAATAATCTTGGTTGTCTTCGCTATCTTTATGTGCTTGTTTTTTCAGAGTCATTGTACTATCATAAGAAAAGAAAGTATGTAACCGATGTTACCGATTTATTCTTAATTCTTTGGAGGTTTTAAATATGAATGCTTTATCAGATAATTTGAAAAGGTGTATTTTATTTAAGGATATGGAGTATGAAGATCTTTCTAATTTTTTGAATCTGTCTAATTATACCATAAAAAAATACTCCAAAGGAAATGTGGTGGTCATTGAAGATAGCAGGTGTGAAGAATTGGGGATTTTGCTGGAAGGTCTATTGGAAGCACAAGCTCTCTACTCCTCAGGTAAATTGTTGACTCTTACCCAATTAAAACCAGTGGAAATCTTCGGAGAAGCCATTCTTTTTTCCAAGATGAATAAATTTCCGGCTACTATCGGGGCAATCAAAGATTCAAAGATTATGTTTATAAAGAAAGAAAATTTAATCAACTGCTTAACCAATTGTCATAAGTTTATGGAAAATTTTTTAGAACTACTTTCTAATAAATTATTGATCTTAAACAAGAAGGTTAAGATGCTCTCCCTGGAAAGTATCAGAAAGAAGATTGAAAATTTTCTGATGGAAGAATATAAGAAACAAGGAAGTAATATTATAAAAGTATCCCTCTCCAGAAAAGAGATGGCTGAACATATGGGAATTCAACGACCCTCCTTATCAAGAGAGCTAATTAAAATGAGGGAGGAAGAAATTATCGAATTCGATAAAAAAATCATCATAATCAAGGATATGGGGTCTTTAAGTAAATTTTAGCCATCTACTTTTAAAGATTCTTTTAAAAAGAATAGGTTAAACCGATACTAATCATTCCCTTGGGCTTCTGTTGAGCTCCCTCGGAAACAGTTGAACCAAAGAGAGTGTCTTCTTTGCCAAAATAAATTGCGGTACTAAGATCAAGACTTAGATTATTGCTTAATTGATTACGATATCCGGGTATAATAATTATGCTTCCATCATTTATACTGGAAATAGCCATTAAATTAATTTGAGAAAATTCATCGATTTCATAATTTGCCATACCCAAGATTAACCCAATATTTTCATTCAAATCGTTGGTGACATTTCCGGCAAAAAAGGGACCCAAAATAGAGGACAAACTATCTTTTTTCATAGATAAATATTCTAACTGAAAGTATATCTTATTCCCCGCTTCGAAGAAATAACTATAATCGCCCCCGATTAGATAAGCAAAATCAACATCATCATTATCTTTAAAATAATATCCCATGGCTCCATATACTCCTATTGGCCCTAAATCTCCTTTTGCAGTAAAACCTATTCTCTGGCTGGCAGGGATAATGGTTCCCATAAAATCTATTTCCGGTTCCCGGACATAATTCAAGGTAAGGTCATATCCTTCAATCATGGTTCTACCTCGCAAGCCCCATTTAATATTCTGGCTGGCCTCAGGGAAAGCAGCTACCAATGATACACTTGAATTCCAATTTAGAGGGATATATGCTTCCACCGCAGTCTGGTATTTTGAGCCGGTCTCCTCATCCATAACCATCGCCCCCGGCGTAAAATCAACCGGATTAAGCATCGAGCCGAAAGACCAGGAAATGGGCTGACGACCCAGGGTTAAATGTAATTTTTCAAATTTATGTTTAAGATAAAGTTTTTTAATTAGATAATCAAATCCTCCACTCATGGGATTGTTAAATAAATATATTTCAAATTTAGCCTGGGTATTATTAAGAGTCGGCAAGAACAATTCTAAATCTAAACTTTCCTGCAGATAACTAGAAATATTTCCTTCATTATCGATGATATTTATTAGAGAAGCGGCGAGCTCACCACCAATATCAACCTTGGCAGAAATTGAAATTGACCCCAAGAGGAAAATAATTATAAATAGAATGGTAATATTAAAATATCTTTTCACTCTTAATGTTTGCTCCTTGTTAATTTTTTAATTACCTCTAAGTGAATTGTAACATTTTTTACGCTTTATGCTTTTCTGTGGGCAGACACAAAGTCTGCTCCTACATATCGCTCATTATTGATTATTTGTTACTTGTTTTGTTACTTATCACTCATTACTTATCACTTGTTTTATTATGTTTATCTTAAATTCTGTAAAGAAAATGTTTCTTCGGGAATTTCCGGATTAAAACTGATCTGAGTTATTATAAATTGGGTATAAGTATCTTTTCTTAGCTTGTTTTCCATTACTGAATCCACAGCAATCAAGCGTCCTTCGATCTCTTCTATTTTGTTGACTTTAGTTTCTTTTAATATACGACCGCTTTGTGCATATAATTCTTCTTTTAAACCGATAAATCTTTCTTTTTCTATCCAGGATACACGGCGGTAGTAGGACACTTTTACCCCTTCTCTGGCAATACCTTCCAATACATAACAGGGACGTCCATCCAGCTCTTCTTCCCTAATGATTTTAAAATCATATAAATCGGTTAATTTATCTGATTCCATAACATCCTGATAGGAAAAATCACTCCCCATCATCCCCTGGTTAAGCATATGACCGGATATTTTAATGATTTCCTCCGCATCAGGAAAAAACATCCATAAATCATCTTCTCTCTTTAGGAATTTTGTTCCTCTATCCTGTGAATTGGTAAATTCAGCTAAAGAATTTTTTTTATCGGTTAAAGCAACCATCGTTTTGGTTATTTTTCTGCTACCACTGACAATAATCATTTCTGCTTCCATTTGAGCTGTATCAAAATATTCATTATCATCTCTCTTATTGATAATTTCCTCGGCAGTCATTTCTGCAGCAATTGTTATGATTAAGCTTGATAGCAATATCGATATTACTATTCCTGTAAGTAATAGCCCTTTAATTTTTTGCATTTTTAACTCTCCTTTCGTTTTTTCACCCCCACCTTAATCCTCCCCCCTCAAGGGGGAGGAAAGTAGTATGGAGGACAATATGCTTGTCCTATCTTTTATTGAGTTATTGTAGGGATCGGATTTATCCGACCCGTCTTTAGCGGGCTCAATGAATCGAGCCTCTACATCGAAACAATAAAAATTTTTTTTATGTTTTTTTCTATGGGCAGACACAAGGTCTGCCCCTACATATTACTTATCACTCATTACTCGTCACTTGTTTTGTTATATTTGCCTCAGCGCTTCGGTAGGCTCAAGTTTAGCGGCTTTTCTCGCCGGAATGACACAGGCAATCGTCACCACGAGTATCCCTAATACAAAGCTATAAATAAGATTCTCCACACTAAAGACGGTATAGAAAATTGGCTCCAGCAAAAAGTCTCCACCGGACATTCCTTCCATGGAAGCAGTATAGTCAATACCGACAATAGAAAAATATTTGGTGAGAATGCCTCCCAATACAGTACCGATAGTACTACCGATAACACCTATAATGGCTCCTTCCATGGTAAAGAGAACCAATATTTCTCTGCTGCTTAAACCCAGGGCACTCATCATCCCTATTTCACGGGTACGTTCATTGACAATCATTATCAAGGTGTTCACCAATACGAAACAAGCTAACATGATGATAAAAATATAGACAAAGTTATATATTTTAGTCACTATATTAAATAGAGAAATAAGGTCATAATCCCTATTCCAAACCTGCATGATATATTTTCCGGATTCACCTTCCCGGGAAAACAGTTCATTAAGACCGGGCAAAACCAAAGATGCTTTATATGGGTCCGGAGTAATTAAAAGTAATTCTGTCACCTCGCCTGGCATCTCTAAAATCCTCTGAGCCTGGTCCAAGGGAAGATAAAAAATAGTATCATCCAGCACCTTTATGGAACTGCTAATCTTCCCAACAATCAGGAAAGTAGAACCTTTAAAGGAACCAAAAGGGGTTGAATATAAAATAGTCACTTTATCGCCGACTCCACGGTCTATTTTTTCCAGCAATCCGGCCCCCATCACGATTTCTCTACTCCCCAGCTCAACCATTCTTCCCTCGACTATTTTTTTATCTATTTCGGTAAAAGCTATTTCTTCAGCAGGGTCAACTCCCCAGCCCATCATGCCTACTAATTCATCCTCCATACTGACCACAGCTCCGAACTTAAGGCGCGGAACAACCTGTTCCACTCCTTCCACTGACTTTAATTTTTCACTCATATTTTCGTAGCCTTTACCGTTAAACCCATCCAGGGTATAATTTAAAGATAACAGACGTTGTTTTAATTTATATTCCTCATCGATAATCCGTATGTGACCGGCAGTATAATTGATATGATTTTCAAAAGTAGATTCTATCATTCCGTTGATTAACCCCCGGGCAAAGACCACGGCAATAATAGCAACCGCGATAGCAATGGCAGATATCGATGTTCTAATCCTGGATCTCGCTAAGTTTTTTTTCGCTAAATTCCATAAAAATTTCATATTTTACCTCCTTATCGATGGTAGATTGCTTTTACCGGATCTTTATGTGCTGCCCAATATGCCGGCATTATACTGGATAACAGTGCAACCATAACGCTTAAAATAAATAAGAAACCGAAAGCGGGAATATTCCAGGTTCCATAGATTTTATCGAGAATGGGAATGCCGAATTCAGACATATCTCCACCCATATAGCTCAAATCAAAACCATATTTTGCCATATAGCTTATGCCGGCAAATCCAATCAAACATCCGGCTAATCCACCCAGGATGCCTATGCCGGTTGCCTCTACCATAAAGACAAAAACAATCTCCCACTCCCTCATTCCTAAAGCTTTCATCATACCGATTTCACCCGTTCTTTCCAGGGCAGACAGAATAACATTATTAATAATCCCTATCATACCAATAAGCAGAACGACTGACAGGATAGTCGCAGCTCCGCCCTTCTTGGCAGCGCTTAAAGCGATGACTGATGCAGCGGATTCTCTCCAGGAATATGCTTTTAAATCCAGGTTTTTTTCTTTAAAACTATTCATCAATGCTTTAGTGATTTTATCCTCATTTCCGGAAGCTGTTTTCAAGGCAAATAGACTCACCCCGTTACCTATGTTTAATGCTTGCTGGGCAATATCTAAAGGAACAAAAACAATCCCATTATTAATCATCGGATTGGGTGAATTTAACAAACCTGAAATTTCCACATCAATGGTATTAAAGGTATCTTCTTTCGTCCTAATAAGAAGTGTTATATAATCATTAACTTTTAAATCCATCAATTCAGCTAATCTTACTCCAATGACCGCTTTTGATTCACCCGGAGCAAACATCGAACCTTCAGTGATATAATTTTTCGTATCAAAAACTTCACTATATTGCTCTGGAGAGATACCTAAACCTAGGACGACTGTTTCATCAATCCCATTATTCAGGTTGGCCTGAAATCTTAGTTCAGGAGATACTCCTATTACCCCATCCATATTTTTTATACTGTCTATCGTATCCTGATTTAAATAGATTAAATTTTCCAAAGGCAGCTTTTCTCTGTCTTCCCAGTATTCAGGATGCATCACCTGAATATTTCCTGTATCATAATTCTTGATATTACTAAAAGACATTTCTTCCATGCCGCCCATAACAGAATCCATAAATAAATACCCGAAAAATGCAAAGGCAATCACAAATATTGTAATGATATTTCTCCTCTTTTGACGGGTTAAATTTTTCAAGCCGAGTTTAAAACTAAACACCTTTTACCCCCTCCTTTCATCAGCAGAAATCATGCCATCCTTGAGATTGATATATCTATGAGCGTATTCCATGACCATCGGGTCATGGGTAGAAAAGATAAAAGTAGTGCCTAATTCTTTATTCATCTTTACCATAATCTTTACTACATCGGTCGCATTTTTAGAATCCAAATTTGCAGTAGGTTCATCGGCTAAAACGAGTTTGGGTTCTTTGACTAAAGCTCGGGCAATGGCCACTCTTTGCTTCTCTCCACCGGAAAGTTCATTGGGTCTTCGATTTTCCAATCCCTTAAGTCCTACTTCGTCCAATATTTTTAATACTTTTTCTTTGATTTGTAAATCTGAGGTATGGTCAATTAATCGGATGGCGAATTCTACATTTTCATAGGCGGTCAATACCGGAATCAAGTTATAACTTTGGAAGACAAATCCGATATTGAACCTTCTGGTCATGGCAAGGGCTTTCCTGGAAAGATCGCTTACCTTATTTCCGTTTAGACGAATTTCCCCCTCTGTAGGTGTATCCAAACAACCTATCATGTTGAGAAGCGTAGTTTTTCCTGAACCGGAAGGTCCAAAAATGGTTGAAAATTCACCTTTTTCTACTTTTAAATCTACTCCTCGCAAAGCAGGTACTTCTATTTTCCCCTGTTGATAAATTTTTTTAACTCCTTTTAGTTCGAGTAAAGACATTTAATTTTCCTCCTTGACTAAATTCGATTATATTAATGATTCCTTTTTATGTTTTAATGACTTATCCAGTGAATACATTTAAGTTAATTCTCTTTGATTATTTTATACTATATTTCAATTTTTTTCACCTATCGATGATAAATTGCTTTTACCGGGTCTTTATGGGCTGCCCAGTATGCAGGAATCATGCTGGAAAATAAAGCAAATATTAATCCCAAAAAGAAGATAAAAACAAAAGAAGGTAAATTCCAGACCCCATAGATTTTATCGATAACCGGAATACCATACAAAGACATATCTCCACCTATATAACTTAAATCATATCCAAATTTAACCATACACCCTACTCCTATTGCTCCCAATAAGCAGCCGGCCAATCCTCCGATGATGCCTAAACCGGTTGCCTCTACCATAAATACCGAGACAATTTCCCACTCTCTCATTCCCAATGCTTTCATCATGCCAATCTCCCTGGTCCTCTCCAGGGCAGACAGAATAACATTATTAATAATTCCTATCATGCCTATCATTAAAATAACGGTTAAAACAATAGCGGTTTCCGCTTCTTGAGCAGCACCGACAGCAATAACCGTCTTCGCAGACTCCCGCCAGGAGTAGGCTTTGATACTCAAGTTTTTCTTCTGAAAATTTTGATTGATTTCCTCTATAATAGGGTCAATTTTTTCCCCCTTAATTGTTTTAATGGTCATCATGCTCACACCATTTTCCACATTCAAGGCCTTCCGGGCAATATCCAAAGGAACAAAAACAATCCCATTATTAATCAACGGATCAGGCGTATTTATCAATCCCCCAATTTCTAAATCAATGGTATTAAAAGTCTCTTCTTTGGTTCTGACCAAAAGGGTAATATAATCATTGACTTTCAAATCCATCAGCTCAGCCAATTTTTTACCTATGACTGCTTTGGATTCTCCTAAAGAAAAGCCTGAACCGTCAATCAGATACTCTTGCGTGCTATAGACTGCATTATATTTCTCCGGTAAGATACCCAGACCTATGACCTCTGTTTCATCAATCCCGTTATTCAGGTTGGCTTTAAATCTAAGCTCGGGAGAGATGTCCAATTGACCATCCCTATTTTTTATACTGTCTTCTATCTCCTGATTCAAATAAATTAAATTTTCCAAAGGCAGCTTTTCTCTGTCTTCCCAATATTCAGGATAGGCAATTTGAATATCCCCGGTTTCAAAATCTTTTATATTATCAAAGGCTATTTCTTCCATACCGACCATTACCGAATCTAAAAATAAGTAAATAAAAAATGCAAAAGCAATCACTAAAATAGTGATGGCATTCCTTCTTTTATTACGGGTTAAATTTTTTAGGCCAAGTTTGATGCTAAACATTTTTTGCTCCTACAATTTACATTAAAAATCTTGATATTTTTTAATCTTTTTAATGATTTATTTTTTCATGAAAATATTTTAAAATATTTCGATTGACAATTTTAACCGTTCCTTCTTCGGCACCAATAATTCTTTCTATGGCATTTTCATATATCCTGAATTCTTTTTCAGCTTTATCCAGATTTTTTGGATTTTTATCACTTCCTAATAAAAGTTTAGGAATCCTTTCGCTAAACGTATTAGCTACTTCAAAAATCAAACTGGCAGCTTCTTCCGGGTAGGGTGTATTGAATACTTTTTCTTTTATGCCCTGTTTGATAATTTTGCTAAATTCAGGTGCCAATATTTCTATACTACCTCTATATATTTTAAATCTAAATAATATATTTTTATCATCATAAATCACTTTTAGCAATACTTTTAATAATTCTAAATTTTCTAATTTTACACTTCTAGTAACAGCATAAGCCCTATTTAGCTTGGTAATCGCATTTAAATCTTCTCTATCCACAATTTTTTTGACTTCTTCTAAGATCTTTTCACTTAATCTTTCAACCAATGCATCCAATAATTCTTCTTTAGATTTAAAGTAATAATAAAAAGTGCCTTTAGACAATTTCATTTCTTTAATAATGGCTTCAACTGAAGTTTGTTCATATCCCCTGGTAAAAAATAATTCTTGTGCTGTATTGAGAAATTCTGTTCTACGTTCATCATATTTTTTGATGATTCTCGCCATAATTATTTCACCTTTTATTTTCTGACTGACCGTCAGTCTATATATAACATATTTTTTATTTCCTGTCAAATCTAATTCGTATCTCGTATCTGGTGAATCGTATCTCGTAAAGAGAATAAAAAACAAGAATCAGAATAAATATGTATTGTCTATTAGGTATCGCGTATTTGGTTAAGGAAATAGAAAAAAAATCAGTGAAAATAAGAAGGATAAATCTAAATGCAAAAAAAGGGGACAGACTACTTTTTACATTTTCTTACTTTTAATGCTCTATAAAAAAGTAACCTGTCCCCTTTTTTCTTTCCGGGGGAAACTACAAAAATTAAGGAGTAGTGATAAATTTTAGCCTACCAAATACTGCACTTGCTTTAATTTCTAAATATCCTTGATCAGCGCTGATATCACCTATTCTGTATTTCTGGGAACTAAATATCACTGATGATCTATCCGGTAATTCCAATTCGCCAAAGGCAGAACTCGCTCTAATCAATGTTGGCACATCAGGATTAAGGATAACTTTTCCCTCTGCGAATATGGTATTAACTTCTATTTTCTTTACCTCACCTTCTATCTTTACTTTTGATAGATCGACCGTTCCCGAAGAAAATATAATATTATATTCGTCTTGAACTTCCGAAACCCTGATGATTCCTTCTCTAAAGACAATGTTTC
>Ga0265592_1001072_pt1 | contig 12437 bp, 12 predicted proteins | sample saktaG_7_FD_190141 | JGI IMG/M metagenome (GOLD analysis project Ga0265592, IMG submission 190141) | Saline water microbial communities from Sakinaw Lake, British Columbia, Canada - sak_2010_1_5_120m | ecosystem: Environmental > Aquatic > Non-marine Saline and Alkaline > Saline ... | reverse complement strand
AGAACGCCAGCGTAATCGTGTTGGTCTGGTTCGGCGCGGTAGTTGTGACCTCATACCATGCCGTTGTGTCTTCCATGCCTAGCCGCCCCAGCGGGTCAAAACGCGACGGTATGCCAGCCCACGAGCAAGCCGCAAGCATCGCCGCGCAAAGTGTGAGGGTCAGTGTTTTCATGTTAGTCGATGTCCCATTGATTGCAGATGAGGTTTGTCGCGCCTGTAGGCCGCACCCAGTAACGCCACGATGCGAACAGGGTTTGATTGCTGGTCGTCGTCGAGACGGTCGGTGTCGAGATGTACCGCGTGTTTGCGTTCGTGGCAGGGTAGGCGAATGAGACGTTGGTCGTCGCAATCGTGATGAAGGTTTCCCAGTCTGCAACCTGCGTGCCGATTGCCAGTCCGGTCAGGTCGAACGCGAGCACGCTGGTCAAGTTCGTGACCGTTAGGCGATAAATGCGATTGGTTGACAGAATCGCTATGGTGTTCGTGATTCCGGCTGCGGTTGGCAAAACAATCGTCGGCGAATATACGCGCTCGGTTGCCACGAGTCCCCCCGCCGCCGCGATGCCTGCCGGGGTGTTCGAGACCGCGCCGATGCTGTCCGGGGTGATTGCGGCGGATGAGCCCGCCGGGTCAAAAGCCGCAGGGTTGGTGAGGGCCAGCGGATACTGCGCCGGAGTCATCACCTGTCCGTTGGTCATCGCCAGCGGATACTGCGCCGGGGTCATCACCTCGCCATTGGTCATCGCCAGCGGATACTGCGCCGGGATCATCACCTGTCCGTTGGTCAGGCCGCCCGCCGCCGCGATGCCTGCCGGGGTGTTCGAGACCGCGCCGATGCTGTCCGGTGTCGCGTTGGTGGACAGCTTGCCATCGAGCGAGTCGGTCAGCCCGGTGACGCCAGCAATCGGGATGTTGGTCAGGCCGGAGCCGCTGCCGGTGAACGTGTCAGCGTAGACAGGCAACCTCACAACAGGCCTGCCGTTCCACGTCGCGCCCCATCCGGTCGCCTGCGGGTTCGTGACGTAGTTGGTGACGGAGGGCGCGTCGTAGTATGAGAAGTTTTCCGCTGGCGCGTTATCATCAAAATACACAGCGTTTAATTTTGAACAATTATAAAAGGCTGAACTAGCAACCGTGACAGCTTTCGGAATACTTACAGACACCAAGTTTGGGCAGGACGCAAAACCACCGTCCCCTGTACCAATTGTTTTGGCGTTAGGCAGCGAAATAGTCACCAGTGGACATCTTGTAAAAAATCCATCCCCTGATAATGTCACCAACTCTGGTAAGTCAACAGTAATTATCCCCGCGTCTCTAAACGCTCCGTCATGAATAGTGAGCAAGTTTTTGAAGGAAACGCTAGTCAATCCCGAGCAACATTCAAAAGCATATTCGGCTAATGAAGCAATATTCCATCCGCCACTTATGCTCGTAATCGCGCTCTCCATGAATATCGTCCCGAACCCCGTAACCGGCAATCCGTCCAGCGTGTCAGGAATCACAACCGCATCCGGGCCGCTGTAGCCAGTCAACGTAATCTGCGTGCCGTCGCTGGTCCACGTCCAGTAGCTTGCCGATGCGGGGTTCTGCCATGCGGTTGCGGCCAACACCGCCGCAGCGTTCCAGGTGTTCGTCCGGCCCTGGATCACCCCGACAGCCTGCGTGATCGTAGCGTCGCCCGCAAGCCACTCCGCACGCCAGACGGTCCCGGACGCGCCGACGATATGCACAATCGTCCCGGTCGCCGCCGATGCCTGTAGCGCGGTCCCAGCAAGCACCGCCGCAGCGTTCCACACGTTCGTCCGGCCCTGGATCACACCGACGGCCTGCGTGACCGTAGCGTCGCCCGCAAGCCACTCCGCGCGCCAGACGGTCCCGGACGCGCCGACTGTTGTTGGGATTGAATTGCTTATGCTTATCGCGTATAAGGCCCAATAACCGACCTGATCTATGATGTTCGTGGCCCGTACCTTGGCGCCAGTCTTGTCCATGAATATCAGCACATCATTCGTCTGCACCGATCCATACACCGTGATTGTCCTGCCTGCCGACGCTGGTGCGTCAGCCCCGCCCGGAAGAAAATCACTCGGAGACCGCTGTGCAAACGCCGCGGCAATCCATAACACGCTGGCAAGCACAATCGAACACGCTATAATTCTTCGTAGCATAACTACCTCCTGTTTCAAACTCGCCGCCGTCCGACTAGAACCACGCAACTTTCATCCGCCCCGCTGCCCACCAATAGGCTATCCGCCAATCGCTCCAGTTCCGCGTCGGCTTCTGCCATCGTTTTCCACTTGCCTTCGTCCTCTGAAGCCGTTTCCGCACGAACTCGCAGCCGGATATACTCGCTGAACATCTTGGGTATACCGATAGCAACCCATTTTTCCGGGCTCTCATTTGGTGTGTCGCCCGTTGTCGCGGCGAGGGACTTGTAGCACTTGTTGTCGGTCGCAACGTAAACCAGTTCCTCGGCGGCGTAAGCTGTCCCGACCGCCCATTCCGTGTAACTGATCTCGGGTGCAATCGGCTTGAACCGGATATATGGCTTGGTAGGGGCCGTGCCTGGATCGAGCACAACCGAATCTTCCCAAAACTGGCACCCCGTGAGCGCAACCACCCCCGGCTTCATCAACGGGTCGTCCTCGTAGGCGAACGCACGTAGGTCAACGCCTGAAACCTCGAACTCCTGGACGCTCTGACCAGCCGCGTTCAGCCAAGATTGGGACATCGGCAAGAAGAAGATCATGGTCGTCGCGCTCAACAGCGTCCAGTAATTTCCCTCTTCCGGCGTGTGCCCGATATTCACGTCAACAAGGCTTTCCCAATAGGCGTCTCCATAGAACACCTGGTGCCCGTCATTGTAGGTCAACAACGCACTGTAGGTGGGACGATATTGCCGCTTTTCCGTGACCAGAAGCGACGGCCATCGCTTGGCTTCCCATGCCGTTCGCAACGCCTGATTCACCAGCGTCCCATACTGGGCTTTTTCCTTGGTCGAAAGCGTCGTGTAATCCGGGTCAAACCCCCGGCTACGCAGCACTGTTTCGAGCATCCGGCCGGCCGTGATTGTTTTATAGCTCATTCATTTTCCTCCACCCACTGTCTACCGTCCCAGTCGTGCCAAATACCCTTAATCCACCGCTTGCTCACCTTCCCAAAGCGATTTCTGCGTCCGTTCGCACTATCGCCGTCCACCTGACGCCCACCGCGAAGATGCGGGTAAATCCGTTTCATGTCATTCCAGTACCCGCGCCCCGCCGACGTGCAGATTTCCGGCCCGTTCGTGCGGACGGCATTCATAAACGCCTTCTGGTCAACCACGCATTGACGGCCATTCCGCCTGGCTGTCTTTGCAATATCCCGGTTCATCACCTCGTCCTCGCGCCGCAACGCATTCATCTCGGCCTGCGTGACCATTACTGCCTCCGTTTGTTTGCCTCGTTGACCAGTTCTAACAGCGTATTTTCGATCCGGTCGGCCGCTCCCATAGCCCCACATTCCTCGCGAACCTGTGAATCCGTCAGCCCTGCCCGCCCGGAGCCCGCCAGTGACGCCGCAGCCCTGGACCCCTCCGCTCGTATCACATGGACGCAAACCTTCAGCAGCCCCGCGTCAAGGGGCGTAGCGGCCATCGCCAAAAGCTCGTTTTGAGATAGAGCCCCGTACCGGCCAGACTCGATGCTCGTCTCTTTGCCCTTGTTCCGCCCGAAAAACGTAAGCATGGATTACCCCTGTTGTTGTTCTGCTACCGGTTCCGACGCCGCCCCGGCCGGCTGGGCGCTCATTCCCGTCCGCCCGACCTGCACGTTTTCGCCGAATTGCGTGGCTTGCTGCTCAAGCCCCTTCAGCCATTCCATGAGCATCGCCTTCTTGTCCTCGCCCATGTCCAAAAAGACGTTTGGATTCTGCTGGGCAAGCTGGTCGTACCACTGGCGCCGTAGTTGATAATTCCAGTTGCCATCCGTGTCCAGGGTCGGCATGACGCCGGCGCGGAGCATGGAGTAGTTGCGGGCCTCGTCCTTCAATTCCTTTTCCTCGCCCATGCCTACGTCCTGAATCACCTCGTCGGGAAGGTAGGGGAAGACGCTCCTGAAGGCGGTTTGAACGAGCACAGAGCGGTTAATGGCCATCCCGCTGTCAAGGGACAGGATGGTGTTCTTGACCAATTCCATGCGGCCCTTGGTGTTCTCGAAGTCCAAATCAGCCGGATCGAAGATCAGCCGGACGTCAAACTCCCCTTCGATGTCGGAGCGGTCCCGGATCATCTGGTCGCCCGCAGCATCCGTGACCCTGGCAAGCAGTTCTTCGCTGGCGTTCTGCCTGGCAAGGGCCAGCATCATGCGACAAACGTCCCGAACGTGCTGGAGAAACCAGATAACGTCTTCTTCGCGTGTCACCGCCGCGGCCTGTCCACCATCGGCGTCCTCGGCATTCGGGCGGCCATGCTTCCAATCGCGCAGCCGTTCAAGCTGCTTCTCAGCAATCGACGCTTGGGTGGGGTACTGCGGCCCCTTCATCGTCTCGAACCTGGAATCCCGCTTGCCCTCAATGATCTTCAGCGGGGACAGATACATGTTCCCGTGCTTTGTAATGCCGAAGCTCAAGATCGGCGGCAAGCTCCAAATGGCGTTTGCATCCAGGCCGTTATCGACAATCCCCTTCATTGCCGACTGCAATGGGGACACCTCTTCAGGTATTCCACGGGCATTCAGGATAAACGAGTCTGTCACGTCAGACCTGTAGACGACTGCCGGCCAGCTTCCATGCGCATCCCGAATCAGCATACGGCCGTTCGCGGTCTTCTCGCTCCCGGTGTGAAAGATGGTGAGATACCGCGCCGGGGCATCGTCTTCATTCAGGGCAATGTAGTAGGCATAAACGACCTGATATAGCCCGTCGTATGTCGTGGAGCCGCTCTTGAAAAGCCCACCGCTCTCGTTGGAAACGTATTCGTCTAAGCAGGGTTCACCTTCGTGCTTTAGGACGTCTTCAACAAACTGCTTGTCCCATCCGTCATTCAACTGGCGTGCCTTCAATTCCTGCTCCGTGATCCACTCAATCGTAAACCACGGGGTCGCATCACGGAACTTCTTCGCATTGTCCGGTATAATGAACTCGTTGCCGTACCGCTTGGCCGTAATCGTCGGCCCCTCGTAGGCAATCCGCGGGTTTGGAAACTCGGCCACCCCGTCCTTGCGTATCTGGCGGACGATCTTCCGTGCCCGGGCCGGTTTCACGTCGGGGAAGAAGCTCTGAACCATGCTCGCCATGTCTTCCTCACCGTCCGTACTGGACAAAAGGGCGTCCTTAAAGTCCAAAGCCGCTTGCTGAATCATCTCGGGGTCGGCACCGCCACCCTGCGAAGCCATTTCAGCGTACATTTTGGCAAGCTCGTCGGCTGTAACCGTGCGCATTTCAATCTCCGTGCGCACCTCCCATTCGACGCCCATCATCGCCACGGCCGGGCTATCGGCCCAAGCGTAGTTCAAAAGCACCTTCCACTGCAAAAGCCATTCGATCCCCATGCGGTCAATCATCCACCGAAGCAGGGCCGTGGACCGCTTTGCCCGCATCGCATCGCCATTGCCACGCCCCTCGCACCTGGGCTGTGCGCGCATCATAGCCACCATAAGCGTCCGCACCTTCTCGCCCACCAGTGAGTCTGCCCACCCGACGCGCTGATCGCTCGCCCCCTCAAATGGGGTTGGAATCACGTTTCCATTGTTGTCGGCCCACACCCTGCCATCCGGGGACTGTCCCGCCCATCGGCAAAACCGAGCATTCTCCCCGTTGAGTCGGCGTGTCCAAAAATCCTTGCTTCGCTCATTCCACAGGGAAGCCGCGTCCTTCAGCCCGTTCAACTGGTCTTCCGTCACCGCTCCATCGCCGCCGTCGGCCGTCGCCACATCATATTTCTGTTCTTCGGCCATTGTCACCCTCCATCCTAAAACAAGGCCCATCCCGTCTTAGGGGACGGGCCTCTCCGTCACGCTCTACTATCGGAGGTTACTGCAGGCTGGGCGTAAACACCCGGAAGAAGAGTCGAATCTTTCCTTGGGCGAGCTGCGAATGTGAGTAGTCGCCCAGCGTGTTGAACGTCGTGACAATCGCAATGTCGGCGGTTTGTTCCTGCACGAGCGGACTGGCAATCGTCACTGTACTCGCCCCGGTTGCACCGGTGACAAAATAGGTGGTTGACGTACCATTGGCAATGACGACCCTGTTTGTAACGAGTGTCAGCGCCACCGTTGCCGTTCCGGAGTATTTCGTACCGAAACTGGTCTTGATCTCCGTTCCGTCGTAGGCAACCTGTCTGGCCGAGAGCCATTTTGTAGTCGCCCCCGAAATGCCGCAACTCACTGTCATGGACAAGTCGTTGGTCACGGATTTGCTGTCAAATGCCGGATCAAGAACCATGCCGATAAACTCGACACTTGCCGGGGCGGTAACGGTGTTTGTGAAAACCATCGCCGTGTTGGTCGCCGTCTCGGTCAGATTCTTGTAGGTGAACTCAAGACAATGCGACGCGCCGACGCGAACCGCAGTCTGCCACAGCAACGGCCGCAGCACGGGCGCCGCGCTGGCATAAACCGCCAGAAGCGTCGCCACAAACCCCACACACATGACACTCGTGAATCTCTTCATAATCTGTCCTCCTTCTCTTTCTTTTCAGTTTGAGCGTGTCACCGGGCGTTCTTCCCGCCCGGTGCCGCCGTGATTGCTTACGAGCCGATGTAGGCGCGAATTTGCCCCATTGGGCACTTACAGACCAGGCGCACCCAGCCCTTGTGAAATCCGCGCGGCCCGCCGCCCTGATCCAGCAGCGGGAAATGCTTCCACGATTCCAACCATTCGAGTTGCCACATCGACATGTCCACAAACACGCCGGAGCGGGTCGTGTAGGCCGTCTTCGCGTTGGCATTCGCGATATCGCAGAGCATCCGGCGCTGCATGATCGTCTTCACGGACGAGCCGTGATAGTCGAAGAACTGCACCTTGCGGATGATCCGCTTGTCGTCCTGCTTGGAGACCACGCTGCGGGTGGACGCTTCCGTGGCTGCCGTGATCGGGATCTTGCAGTCCCAGTAGGCCATGTGCTGCGCGAGATCGCTCCCGACGTAGCCTAACAGATCGACGTCCTTGTCCACCTGCTCCCCGGCGGCTCTCAATGCCGTCTGGAACGCATCCTCGGTGAACAACGCCAGTGTGCTGGTGTAGTTCTGCGCCGTGGTCGGCCTCACGCTCGCGGGAATCGGAAACACCCCCTGTGCCGCGGAATCCAGCCACGAGTAGACGGCACGGGTACGATCCTTGGCGTCTCCAGCATCGGCGCTATCCGCCGTGTCCTGATTGGAGAGCAGCATGTCCTGCACGCTCAACAGCCCCTTGCGGGCGTCGGCAGCCTGCTTGTTCGCGGCCAATGCTTTGCCCGACTCCATCGCGGTGTCGGTCAACCCCGCCAGATCGGAGATCATCCAGCCGGTGGACTGAACGCGCTGCGCATAGTTCTTCAGAACCTCTGGCAGTGTGGTTTCGAAGCCATCCGTCTTGTCCGTGCCTTCCGCCCCGGTCGGATCGCCGTTGCGGCCAGGAATGTCGACTCCCCACTGCGCCAGCTTACTCGCCGTTGTTTTGGCATGACCAAGCAACGTCAGAAACGCCGCCTCTTCGTTGACCGCCCCAAGCACACCCTTCAGGTAGCCCGGCATCGGCAACTTTTTGTCAACATCATAAAGAGCGCCCATTTTGTCTCTCCTTTTGGGGTAGGGCTACATTTGCGTCAGCCTATAATTCCCCGCGTTCGATAGCGGCAGCGAGATCGTCAACGTCCTTGATGTCCCCCGCCACGCCCTTTGCCTTCCCGGTTGTCGGGATTCTCGGGGGCGTGCTCGTCGGGGCTGTCCGGGCCGCAACGGGAGCGACAGGGAGCTTCTTCACCTTGTCGGTCTCCACGGCTGCTGGCTTGGCACCGGGCTTCCACCCGGCCTTCTTGGCTTGCATCCCCAGGCGCACGATGTCAGCGGTTTTCTTCTTCAGCGTCCGCATGATTGAAGGAACGTCATCCAATTCCTGCAACTTCTTCTGATGCTGCCGCTTGAAATCCCGCACCTGCGCCCTCGAATAAGTCTTGTCGCCGATGGTGAGTTCAGCGTCCGCGTCGATGTTGTCTTCGAGCCATTCGCCGAAAACCTCAACCGACCTGCTTGACTGCCCCCACAGTTCGATCCGGGCTGCGTCGCCCTTCTCGACAAGTTCCGGCAATACCCCTGCGGCCTGTGCCGCCCGTACCACCATCTCATCCGATAGCTTGTCCAACCGCTGCGTCAGTTCATCGCGTTCCGTCTTCAGCGTGTCCCGCTCGGTCTCTGCGGCCTTGCGCGTCGCCGTCAACTTGGCAATTCTGGCGTTCACCGCCTTCTGTGCAGCTTCGGACAACTTATGCTCGCCAAGATCATCCTCGTCAACGATCTCGCCGTCGCCATCCTTTTTCACAACCTCATCGACCTCGGCATTCGCCGGATCGACAACTTCTTCCGTAACCTCTTCGACTACGCCGACTTCGGGTGTTTCCACCACCGGGACGACTGCCCCTGTTGCCTCTTCAGCCATGGTTTTACGCTCCATTTAGCGAACCGGCTATCCTTCCAGGCCCTGCCCCGCCGTAAAGCAGAAGGCCGCGCAAAGGGTCATCCCCTCCACACGGCCAGTATTAACATGCCAAAATGCCTATCGACAAGCTATAGTATGTCCAAGTGTCAACTATTTGGCATCGGCTACCGTCTTCTGCATCCCCAGACCATCCGCGCACCCGTCCGAACGCCGGCGTTTCCTATCCGCACGCCACCGGCACCAACCCGCTCGGTCTGCGGTTCAACCGCAACGCGATCCGCCCGCGCCGTCCGCGTCTCCACGTCCATGAATGTGCCGCCCCCAGCCGCCCGGCGCCGGACTACGACCATCTGCGCGGCCCCCTTGGCGTCGTTGCCCCACAATCGCGCAAGTTCGACCGGGGAAACATTGGCACATAGCCCCAATTTCAACTGGTAGAAGTACCGCAGCATGTCAATCCAGTCCTTCACCGCGCCTTTTTGGCTGTCTCCCCCGGTATACGTCGCCGCAGCAAACCTGACATTACGGCAACTATCGGCAATAAGCAGCTTGGGGGGCCGCTCCATCGTGCCGTCTCGGGCTTGCGAATAGTCCAGGGCGTCGGCAATCATGCTGATGCCCTCTTTGATGCTCTCCCCAGGCGTCGTATTCCAATCCCATCCACCCAAGTCATTCCACTGCTCCAACAGCGTGACTTCGCCGTCATTCGTCATGGCGTGACGCGCGGCCGCCCGGCTGTCCATGAATCTGTCTGTAATTTGCTCTTCCGCCCATTCGTCGTTCCAGTCTTTCATTTCTTCGTCGTCTGGGAGACCGATACCCTCGGCGATGTCACGCTGATCCCGCCCCTTTGCCCACTCCTGATATGCCTTCCACCGCTCCAACCTGGCCACCTCGAACTTCATCCGGGTAAATCCGAACCCGAAACTCTCGCTTCCCTCGTCCCTGTCGCCGTCATTCCACCCCTTGTTTCGACCGGACGGCTTGGCCCAGGGTCCTGGGACGCCCACGCCGGGTATCATGTAGCTGCCCGGCCACTCGCGGTAGACGTAATCCGCGGTCGGGGTGCTGCGAATCCAGATCATCGCGTCATTTCTCGTTCCAGACGGGTCATCGAACACGTAATTGACCCCTATTTCTGGCACCTTGTCATCCGGAATCACATGAATAAGTTCGTTATACCGGGCCAAAACACTCGACCGGCTCTTGGCGGCAATCCCGTAAAGGACAGTCCTCACCCTGTCCGCCCCCTTGTCGCGCTCCCTGGCGATCAATTCGGACGGCTCCCCGTATGGATTGTCCTGACACTGAAACCACACCACGGCCTTCCGGGGGTCAAAGCATAGGGCCACCCGGGGGGCTCGCTCAAAGTCCCGCCCCTTGGCCTCTTCCGGGGTTCCACATGGAACATCATCCAGCCATGCCACGCAATCCTCTGGACGGCTGGCCGGGACCGTCGCCACCCGCTTCTCCCGCACTTCGATAATGCGCTTTTCCCATTCCTCGCGGGACAGTCCGACCGCCAACCATGGGATTTGCTCGCCGCCGTCTCTCGGAAGCATGTACGCCGGGACGCTGCGAACAATCCGGGCACCGTCCAGAAACTCCTTCACGACCGCCGTGTAACCGCTGATCGGAGTGAAGGTCAACAGCTTCTTGCCCCTCCGACTCGCCAACCGGCGCCCTAGTTCGTCATTCCAGTTGGGGGTAATTTCCTCGTCCGGCCAAGCCCAGACCGTCTCGGAACCGACCAATGCTTCCTTTGGATCTTGCGAGTAGAACTTTCCAATGACCTTCGTGCGGTTTGGAAGCTGGTATTGCGCCTCGCTGAAGCCCTTCAGTTCCTTGTAGTGGACGTACCAATCCTCGGACATGTGCTTCTTCTTCCACTCCACGGGCATGTATCGCCACAATCGGGGCTGGACGGTCTGCTGCGATAGGGCAAACTGCTGGGCCAGGAACAAAACTGTCTCGTCCGGTGTGTTCACCGCCATCCGCTGCGTGCTTTTTGCTCCAAACTCGCTCTTGGCTGAACGGTTGGCCCCCATGATGAGAAGATCGACAACGGACGCGGGGACGCCCAGCTTCGCCCGGACACGCTGCTTCCACGTCTCCCATACCTTCGATTCTTCGACGCCCATGCGGTCGGCCAAATATCGGCGCGTGTTGTCCTGACACCACGGAAAATCGTGCAGCGCCCAAGCCACCCACCAGATTGACGGCTCGTATCCCATCCGGTAGGGATCCGCGGCCACGGCGGTTATCCACTGCTCGCGCTGCTCCATGAGACGGTTCGCCGCGGCAAGCGTCGTGATTCCTTCACGCTCCGCCACACGGCCAATCTGCTCCCGGCTTGGGCCTACCCACCAGTTATCATTTGCCCAGGCCATAAACCGCCCTTCCAGCCATCCCATCATGCCACTTCTCAACCACCCCCAGCTTCGCCTCAACCTCGCCCGCCCGGTAGTAAACCGCCCGGTTGTACCCCGGCATCTCAACCGGGTTCAGTGTGTGGCTATCCCGCATCTTCCTAAACATCCGGTTGGTGACTCCGTAGGCGCGAAGGATGTCAGAGCGCGTGACGAATATCTTCACCTTACCACCTCCCGAAGCTGCGGGGTATCGGCCCGACCATCCGGTAAAGCCCAGTCGCCCCTTCGATCTGCCGCGCCTGAACTTCCATCCCCTTCACAAAGTTTGCCGAGTTTTTTACCTTCACCCGGTAAACCGTGTAATCCGCGCCGCCTTCGACCATCATGTACGCATGGACGATGAACGGATTCAACGTCAGCCCCTTGACCACGAACCGCTGAAGACCTTCCATCCCGTCAGGCGGTGCCCCAATCAGCGACTCGTCCAGCACTTCATCGAGCGTTTGCCGCGCCCAGGTGTCGGGTTCCTTCGCCTTGCGCCCCCGCTTCTTCTCGGGAAATCCGACACCAATGACCGCCATCAGCGCCACCACCCCGGCACGCGTATAGGCCACCCGCCCGTGATCAAGCTGCCACAACGACCGATCCAGCAGATTCCGCGCCTTGTGCAGCCGACCACGCACAATCCCGATTGCCCGCGCAATCGCTTCTTCTTCGTACTGTAGCTCGGGATTAGGTTGATTCATGATCGCTCCTTGAACTCCGTACAGACAATATCGCGGTTTTCTCCCCAATGTGGCTTCGCAAGTGGTTTGTTACACCACCTTGGTCTACGATGTTTGCAGCCCAAGCAAAGTTCGAAGCAGTTCACGTGGGGCCATACAGACGTTTCTTCAGGCGTTTCTTCCGGCTCCGCCAGATTGACCGCAGCACGCCCACGATCCAAAACGTCCGTTATCGCCTTAACCACTCCCGCGTCCGGGTGGTTCTTCAGGCTCAACAGCGTCACCAGCGACAACACACTCGTCGTCTCCGCCAGCGATTCCCGCAACTCCGCCATCACCGACGCCGCCACGTCATCTCGGCTCGCCATACCTTCCCCCTTTCATTTAACCCTGCGCTCCAACACTTGAACATGTGAACCGATTTGTGTACCCACAGCTCCGCGCGTCCGGGCATCCCCCCCCCCCCGGTGTGTGCGCGCCGCGTTTTCACCCTGTCACGTCGCATAACAATCATTACGTCAACTCAGCTGGGTATCCTGTAGTTGCACCGCAATGACTTACGACTTTGGCAGGCTCGGCAGGCTCGGAGACCACTACCTGTAGTGGTGTGCCGTGCTGGCCGGGCGCATCGGCGGGCGCATCGGGCTGCGTAGCTGCGTAGCTGCGTAGCTGCGTATCGGCGCCGATCTCGCGTGCACGCGCGGGCGCGGTCCCACCATTGTAAACC
>Ga0265592_1001060_pt1 | contig 12537 bp, 5 predicted proteins | sample saktaG_7_FD_190141 | JGI IMG/M metagenome (GOLD analysis project Ga0265592, IMG submission 190141) | Saline water microbial communities from Sakinaw Lake, British Columbia, Canada - sak_2010_1_5_120m | ecosystem: Environmental > Aquatic > Non-marine Saline and Alkaline > Saline ... | reverse complement strand
TTTATGTTAATAGCCCCGGGGGTTCGGTTACGGCCGGTTTGGCAATTTACGATACTATGCAGTATATTAAATGTTCTGTTTCCACGGTTTGTGTCGGTTTAGCCGGTTCAATGGGAGCGACTTTATTGGCAGCCGGAGAAAAAGGAAAAAGATTTGCCTTGCCTAATTCGGAAATTTTATTACACCAAATAGCCGGCGGAGTAACCGGGCAAGCAGTAGAAATTGAAATTACGGCAAAACAAATTATTAAAATTAAAGAAAAGTTGAATAAAATTTTAGCCAAACATACCGGCCAATCATTGGTAAAAGTCGAAAAAGACACTGACAGAGACTTTTATTTGTCAGCCGAGGAAGCTAAAGAATACGGAATTATTGACGAAGTAATTAAAACTGAGAAATAAAATGAAAAAAAATCAAATTATTATTTTAATCATTGTTGTTATTTTAATTTTTGGAGGAATTATAGGCTGGACTTTATTTCAAAAATCAAAAATTCTAACTAGCCAGGAAAATTCTGAAAAACAGGAAGCAGAACAATTGTTTAATTTTACAGCTGAGGTTCTAAGTATAGATACTGAGAATAATTTTTTAATAGTAAAACCAAACGAGAAAGAAAACAGCGTTAAAGTGCTTTTATCAGATAACACCAAATTAATTAAAATAAAATTTCCTTTTGATCCGAAAAATCCTCCGAAAGAAGCTGTTCTTACTCCTATCCAGACCGAAATAGAGATTTCCGATTTTAAGATAGGAGATAATGTTTTAATCAAATCTAGAGAAAATATTGCCGGTAAAACTGAGATTGACAATATAGATTTTGTCCACATTTTACCGTAAGCAACTTAAGAATAAAAATAAACAAGAAGTCCCAAGCTAGCCGAACTAACTTGGGACTTTGTAGTCTGTCAGATAAATTTCCGACGCAACGTCAGAAGTATCCGACATTAAAGAGTAACCTTCCTTCTCTATCCAGCTTTTCCCATTCCAATAACCATCTTCTTTGGGTTCGTATTCTCTATCTTTCCAACCTCTGGGCACATTATTCCGCCAGTTGCCGATTTCTCCTACCGAGACATAACCATTGTTATCACCATAGTCACTGTCAACAGTTATGAAGTATTCGGAATCTGTACCAAGTCCTCCGATAAACTCTCCAGCTGATTGGACGAAAACAATTCTTGGACAAGGCCCGTCTTTCCATACAGGTAATGCCCTTTCAGATCCGCAAGCCATTATTTGGACTATCACCACTTTCGCTTCGATTTCATCAAGCCATTCATCGATTGCCTGATAACCATTGAAAAGCCTACCGATAATATATCCATGGCATTGCATGTTCAGGTATATTATATCGTTCTCGTCTGATTTCTCCGCTATTTGGTGGATGGCACTCTCTAAGGAAATAGCCGTTGCTTCCTCTTCCTTCAATATTGTTATATTTTCTGGAGGAACATTTCCTTTTTGAGTAAAGAACTGATATGCAGAATCAGTTTCCATCTCAGCCATTCCGGTAAAGTGTTCTGGGTCGTCATAACGAGAGAACAACACAACATATCTGTCATTTTGGATATTAGGGTCATAACTGTCCATTTGCTCTTCGAACTTGTCCGAAAAACCGTCATCGTCAGAATCTACAGAAGTCAGTGGTTTTTGGTTTTCTTGATATTCCTGATATTCTACAGATTCTTGATATCTCACCAAACCGAATACTCCACAGATCAGGAAAAGTATTATCAGTACAAACGCTATCAATCCTTTCAATTCCTTTACCTCCTTTCTTCTATTTATCCTTTCTATCCTTTCTTCGGATTTCAAAGATACTGATAAATTATACCCTTGTTAAAGCTCTTTGTCAATCTTTAATTAGGTTATTCACAGTTGTTTTGATTTTTTAAATTGTGGTAAAATATCAATAAGACTATGAAATCAAAAGCTTTTATTTTATTATTTATTCTTGGATTATTTCTCTTTCTTTCACCGAGTTTAGTAGAAGCAGCATGTGAGTTAGGTTGTGTTTACACGGACATAGGTGCAGGTTGGCGGTGTTATTGGGGTACGAGTAATTCTATTTTTGGAGTTGAAAGAGTTGGAACTTTTTTTCCTGTCACTCAATATCCAGCTTGTATTGACTACCCAAGTGATTGTTCTGAATGTGCATTAAATAGTTTTCCTACTGGTGGTTTTGATGGGCGGACTTGTACTGCTCATGACCAAAAATTTGTTTTTTTAGGATGTGAAGATTGCTCTAAGAGCGGGAAATGGGATTACTCTGATTCTCAATGCGTTGAATGTCTTGGAGAAAAGGAAAATAGGATTTTAGGTAATACCTCTAGTGTTGGTGATGTTTGTAATGATAACTTTCCTGCTGGTGATGGCCAATGTGAATCTGCTTGTGGAGCTGATGATGGATGTGATGAGTTCAGTCCAGGACAACAAGGGAATTGTTCATCTAGTCAAAGGTGTGATTCTAACTGCCAATGTGTAACCGTATGTGAATGTAGTACCTCTAGTGATTGCGTTCCATTAGCTTATTGTTCTGGTGATTATTTGAAAGATGATTCCTGCACCGATGGTTGTAATTGTAGTGGAAGTTATGATTGTAATGAGAGTAATAGATGTGATGAGGGCTCGGGAGACGATGCTAAAAAATACCGTGATTATTACTGTTCAACAATCGGAAATGACCATTGTGATTATAACTTAATTTGTAAGGAGAATGATTGCGGAGCAGAATGTGATTCTGACTCAGATTGCCCCAGTGGCAGCACTTGCCAATCTGATTGTACTTGTAGCGGAGTTTGTGATGGCGATATTGATGTTTACCCTGAAGATGATACTGAACCTTGTGATTACACAATTGATATTGACAATGTTGACAATTGTGATGGTAAAACCTGGAGAGTAGAAAGGAATGGCTCATATGTTAGTTCGGGTACAGTAGGAAGTGATACTAACTGGAGCAAAACATTGTATGATGATGACCTTGACGCTGATAGCTATAAATATACTTTAGAGATTGATGGTGATGAAAAAGATTATGATTCAGTCACTTGTTTAACTGGAGCAGAATGCACTGGTACTTTAAGTGTTTCAATTACAGGAAATGGTACTTGCGATGTTGCGGCAGAAATATATCCTTCAGATTGTGATAATGAATCCTATAGAATAAAAGAAAACGGAACCATAAAATGGTCAGGTACTCTTTCTGGAGATAATACCGTTACTCGTTCCGGAACTGTTGGCGTAGGTAGTGATTATGATTATGATTTAGAATTTTCCAGCGATGGAGTAGTTTGGGAATGGCAAGATGATGATTTAAATAATGTTTGTCCGGAAGCTCCTTGTATTTGTGGCGATTGGAGCAATCAGAGTTGTGGTTATTCTACTTGTGATAGTTATTATATGGGTCAAACTAGAATCTGTGTTCCGAGTGGCTGCGACCCAGGAGATGGATATAATGAATCAAGGTGTATTTGTAGTGAATCCTGTTGTACCGATTGGATTGATGATACTTGTGGTCCGGCTGGAGGATGTGCTGAAACTGAAATGTATCAAACAAGAGATTGTGGCACCTGTCCTTATTTAACCTCAAGATGTATTTCTGACCCAATTTGTGGAGGGGTTGTAACTATTGATTCACCGGTAGTAATTACGGTTGGCAGTCCAATAGTTAGCGAGGATCCGGATCATCCTGGAAAATACCAAGCTGTTCTTACTGGATATTTAGATAGTTTAGGTTACGATCCAGGAATTTGTACTAATTGTAAATGTATTATCTGGTTTAAATGGGGAACCAGCGGTTCTTATGGAAATGGTAATGCTCCTATTGAAATAACTGTAGAAGATAGCTATTTTTACTATACTGCTGATAATTTAGACCCCAGCACTACTTATTATTTTGAAGCTTTCGCTAAAAACGGCGGTAGTTTGTAATAATAAAGTCGATATTTTAATTATTAATTAAGATAAAAATAGATATGAAAAGAATACATCTATTTATTTTAACTGGATTATTGATGGTAGGGATTATTTTTTCAATAATTCAGGTAACAAAAGCAGAAATAACTGGTCCGCATAATCCTGGTCATCTCTGGAATCAATTAGATAAGCCGGCTGATTGTCCAGCTGGACAATATATTTATGGCGCTAACGATAGCGGATGGCTATGTAGTGCTCCGTCTGGTGGTGGCGGCACACTTGTTCAGACAACAGTACAAACAGCTAGTAGTGGTGCCTCTTCTAGGTCAGTTGTAGCTCAATGTCCTGATGGCTATATAAGAACTGGATGTAGCGGTTATTATCAGACTTCAGATGGAATGGAAGATGCTCGGGCTGAACCAGTAGGTGGTACTAATGATTGCACTTGTTATGTACATAGTCTTGATAGTAATGATTATGTAACTATAGAATGTAATGCTTATTGTATTAAGCTTGAATAAAAAATCTGATATAATTTCTATTCCGATTGTTAAAAGAAAGAGTTAAAGTTTTTTAAATATTTTTTCATAAAAACTAGAAGAGATATTAGGAGAGAAGGAAGAAAAAAATAAAAAATTATTCGATTTTATAATTTTAAAGTTTTTATTGGAAATGCCAATAACTAATAATACTAAAAAACTTTTATTTCCAATTCTAATTATTTTTATAGTAGGAATTTTGTTTTCTTTTTCTGTTCAGGAAGCTTGGGCAGTTTGGGAGTGGATGTCACCGACTGGAGATTATGGAATAGGCTGGTGGTCTCCTAGTAATGCCCGTGACGGTTCTATAAGTACTTGGAGTGCTGCTGACTATCCAGGTAGTTCTGGGTGGGGCGATTATTTATATCTTACACATCCGGAAATTAATTGTGATGGAATAAGGGTCTATTTTGAAGAAGTTTTCAATATAAATGGTATTGAGATTGATATCAAAAAAAATGGTATTTGGGAAAATGTTTATAGTGCTTTTCAACCTAGTTCTAATGTATGGATTAATGTCCCTAATTTTAATGAGGGTTTAGTAACAGAAGAAAGAGTTCGTGTTAATTTTTATTCTTCTAATGATGATCTTTCTCTTGCTGAACTAGAATTTTATGGAGAAATTCTAATTGACCCTCCTACTATTACTAATAGTGGTGGTGCTTCAAACGTTACTGCTGATTCAGCTAGGTTAAATGGTGAAATAACAGATACTGGCGGAGAAAATTCTTCTGCTTACTTTTACTGGGGAGATAATAATGGTGGAACTATTGCTGGTAATTGGGATTATCAAGCAGTAATTCCAGATAGTCCTTCTCAACCCCAAGGAGCAGAAGCTTTTTATAAAGATATCTCAGGATTAATTTCTGGTACTACCTATTATTATCGAGGATATGCTTCAAATTCATCTGGTTCAGCTTGGGCGGATAATACGGCAAGTTTTACCTACACTGAAGGTTTAAGTTGTTTAGTTACTTCTGGCACCTGCAGTGGAACCACGGTTTTTAAAATGTACTCAGCTGATAATTCTCATGCTGAGATCCCAAGCCAAACCAATTATAATTATAAAGTGTGTTGTAGCCATACTGAAGTAGCTGACCTGGGAAACTCCTGTGTTTCTGATAATCATACTGTTGTTTTAAAATTGTCAGAAATTACTAATGCTCATGTAGAAGAAAATAGTTATTCAAATTATTCTAATAATGTTTGTTTGTCTGCCCCAGCTGGTTATTCGATTATTTGTGGATACTCGACCGATTGTTCAACTTTGGGGACTGACTATGTTTGTTTGGCTTCTATCTCTGGAGATACTAACGCTCATGTTGGTGATTGTTCTTCTTATTCAACAAAGGTTTGTTGTGCGGTTGTTTCAACTGGGCCTTCTGCTTCTACTGTCATTACCAATGAAGTAACCATTGGTTCAACTCAGCTTGAAAACAGCCAAGCTACCTTAAATGGAAACATAACTAATACCGGTGGCGAAAATTGCGATATTAGAGGTTTTGATTGGGGAACAAGTTCGGGTTCATATCCGAATAATTGGACTCAAAGTGGTAGTTATGACACGGGGGTATTTAATTACCAAATAACTTTAACTTCAGGAGAAACTATTTATTATAGAGCTAAGGCTCACAATAGTAGTGGTTGGGGGTATGGAGATGAAAAGCAAGTTGTTATTTATACTGCCTCTGGAGGTCAACAATTATTTGAAACGCCATCTCTAGGTTGTGTGATTGGCGAAGTTCCTTACAATGACGGGGACTATAACCCTAGTAATAAATGTGAGGTTTGCGATATTTCCCAGAGTACTACTGATTGGTCAAATGTTTCCGACGGCACAGATCCTAATAATTGGTGTAATCTTACTTGGAATAGCTGTACTGGTTCCGGTTCGCCATATAAATGTGAAAGACAGGGCGGAGACGGTAATTGTTATTCAGGAGTTTGTGATACTAGTCACCGAACTGGAAATATTGCTTCTGGCTATGTTTGTACCGGTTCAGGAGATCAAACTGTCGGTTCAAGTACTTATTATTCATCTTTAAGCGAATATAACGGAAGAAGTGCCGACAAATGTGATAAGAAAAAAGACAACTTGGCCTGTGACGGGTCGGGAGGAATAGCCGGTCCGGATGTAGGCAATGTTTGGGCTTATGTTGTAGCTTATAAAATAGCTAATTCTTCGGGTCAAGAAATTGATGCTTCTTTATCTGATAATACTGGTACTTGTCATAATTGTACTGCAGGAGATTGTTCAGGAACTTATCACTGGGAAGAATGTGATGGTTCTGGCAATCCCGGTCCTTGTTCCGTTTATAATCAATCAGAAACGGTGGATGCCAGTTCTGGAAATGTATTACAAAATGATTGTAGCCAGACTGCCGATTCTTGTGGAATAAAAGATTGTGCTGAATATAATAATTATTGCTCAGATAATAATTTATGTGCTTATTTTTCTTGTGATAAATATTGTAATGGATATGGAGATTGTGGTGATTGTACCTGTGAGGCTGATTGTAGCTCGTGTGGCACCAGAGATTGTTCAATATATGCTGATGATTGCGTCGGAGGCTTATATTATGATTATCCGGATAGTTGTGACAATCCCTGTTTAACCCAAGTAGGAGATGATGTTTGCGATACTTGCGGTTGTGATGAGGATATCACATTTTGTGCAGCTGGTGGTTGTTGCGAAATATCCTGCACTGATAGTAGCGGTTGTTATACTACAGCTGGAACTTGCTCGGATTCTTGCGGAATAAATACTCTTAATATTAATAGAACCTGTTCTGGATGTGGAGCTAATGGAGCTATTGGTAGCTGTGGAGGAGGAATTAACTATACCTGTAATTCTAGCAGCCATAGCGAATGTCAATTTATAAGTTGTGGAGGTGCTACTTATTACTGTACCCAAGATGGTGAAATCTGGGAGTGGAGAATTTCAAGTGATCCTGATAGGTGTGGAGGTAATTTAGATGACAGCTGTCATAATTATGATTCTGGTTGTGAAATAAGAGATTATTATTGTTCGGCAGGTTCGTGCGTCTACTCTTTTTCTGATAGGTATACTGATACTGCTTGTTCTTATACTGGTTGTGCAACTGATAAATGTACTAAAACCGGAACATACAACGACTATTTCTGTGATAATGGTTGTATTGCCCACTCAACCAACTGCTCAGAAGATTGTAGTTCGACAACTGCTTGTGAAAGTGGTGTTTGTTCTTCAGTTAATCTTTGTGATTCAACTTTGAGAGATTCTTTAGGTGAAGGTGATAATAATTATAATATAGGCGGAGATTATTTGTGTCAGGGAACTTGTGACAATTTGGGTAATTGTGATTACGCAGTAAATTGTGAATTTAAAGATATTATTCCACCGACGGTTGGAGAAATTTATCCGACTTCAGCAACCGTTAATGTTTCTACTAATTTTTCAGCTGATGTTTCGGACAATGTCAAAATTATCAGCTGTTCGTTATATATTGAGGGGGTAAACAATGGAGATATGTCTCTTTCTCTTACGCCTTGTCAGAATTGTACTGCCAGTAAAAATCATACTTTTACTTTAACCGGCGATTATTCTCTTTATTCTTTTTGTACAGATGAAGCCGGTAATTCTAATTTTGGACCACCGGTAACTGTGAGCGTTACCAGCGGCCTTAGCTGCGATGTTAATGTTCCAGATACGGGAGTAATAAATCAATCGATTGATATTAATGTTTCTAATTCTTATGGAGCAATAACTCAAGTTCGTTTTAATCCCGAAGGGACTTGGACTAGCTGGTATGATTGGGATACTTCCGAAGGAGACTGGAACGATGACACAAAAATAATAAAAATGAGTTTTACTAATGCCGGAACTTACAATATTCAGGCAGAGATAAAAGATAGTTACGGTTTTACTGATTCTGATTCCGATATAATCAATATTTTTGAATGTTATGTCGGTGAAGAAAAAACTTGTTCTTCTATTCAAAATTGTAGCCATACTATTATTTGCCAGTTAAATAATACTTGGCCTTCTTGCCCTGAAGATATATGTATTTCTTATACTCAAAATGATCCCGATTGTCTTTGTTCTGGGATAGATGTGTGTATAAGAACCGATTATTATGATTATCCGGAGTATGGCGACTGCAATAGTTCTTGCAGCTGTAATACAAGTATGGCAACCGGCCAGCCCTGCGCTCCTGATATTTCTTATAATGATCCTCGTTGTACTTTTTGTGGAGATGGCAATTGCGATACAGAAGAAACTACTTGGAACTGTTGTCAGGATTGTGGCCTTCTCCCCGATTCATGGTGTGATAATGCAAATATTAGACATTATTATGTTTGTGAAACAGGCTACGATCTTACCGAATATATTGAAGATTGCGGTTCAGATGAATGGATTGATAATTATCAATGTTCTGTGGATAATAGATGGTTGCAAAGACAATATTGTTATCAGGATTGTGAAAGTAGCTCTTGTCCCGACTCTTCTTGTAGTTATTTAGATTGGCAGGATTGTGATGATTTTGACGGTTGCCATGGTTTGGATTACTGGGATTATTCTTGTTTGGGAACAGCTTGTACTTATGAAGTTCTTTCTGATGATGAACGTTGTTCGGGTCTTACTTATTGCGGAGATGGCAATTGCGATACAGAAGAAACTGTTTGGAATTGTTGTCAGGATTGCGGAAATCCTGAACCTGATTGTAAAAATAATTTGAAATATTGGTATATTTGTGAAACTGGATATAATCCAACTCAATATACTCAAGATTGCGGTTCAGATGAATGGACTGACAATTATTCCTGTTCAATTGATGGAAGATATAAACAAAGAGAATATCATTATCAAGGCTGCGAAGAGGCTAGTTGCTATGAAGATTATAATTGGTTAAACTGGCAGGATTGCGATAGCTTGGACGGCTGCCACGATTCTGATTACTGGAATTACTCTTGTTCAGTAGGAGTTTGCGTAGCAGATATTTCTTATAATGATTTTAATTGTACTCACGGCGGTTTTGACCACGACCAATGTAATTCTGACGAGGATTGTAATGATGGTAATTCTTGTACTACTAATTGGTGTGAAAATCCAGCTGCTGATAATTCTGTTTGTCAACTTGATGGTCTTGGACATCTTAATCCAGACGAGGGATCTTCTTGTGGAATTTGTAAAGTGTGCGATGGAGAAGGAAATTGCGTTAATATAAACGAGGGAGAAAATGATTGTGGGACAGGATGCCAAAGGTGTGCTTATGGCTTCTGTCAGGACTATAATTCAGTCTGTGCAGGAACTTTAGAAAGCTGTGAATGTATTTCCGATGATTGTACAAATTGTTCAGATTATGATGGGGATTGCGGTTATCAAGGAGTTTGCCATTGTGGTCCTTTGGAAAAACCGATATGGAGTTGTAATAATTATCAATGCCAATGTATTTGTCAAAAAGACCTTTCTTGTGAAGGAGAACTGGGAGAATATCCTGATGTTTACATTACGCCAACTTCTCAAGAAGGAGTAGCTGGTTCAGTTCTAACTTATACAGTTTGGGTGATAAATAAAACTTCTGATTCTGCTGATTTCTCTTTAGATATTGAAGAAGATTGTGGTATAACTGGCTGGAGCTGTAATTTAAATGATGATACTTTAACAATTTTATCTGGCCAATCTAAATCAACTTCCTTAACTGTTCATTCTCCTGTTGGCGCATCTAAAGAAGATTATGATATTTCTGTTACGGCCACTAATAACAGCTCAGGTCTTCAGGGAACTGGTTATGTTATTTATAAAATTCTTAATAATATTCCTACGGTTTCTGGTCTTTCAAGTAATCTTCAAGTTCTTTGTAATTATATTTATCCATATGTTGAATTATCTTGGAATTTTAATGATATTGACGAAGATGAACAATCTGCTTATGAGGTAGAGATATTTAGCGATCCTGGTTGCAATAATTTAGTAAATAGAAGTAATGACCCGGATTTAACTCATCCTGATGCTCATTTTGAGACTTCTTCTAATTGGTATAATCCTGGTCCACCGTTTTTGTCTTTTAACACTGATTATTATTGGAAGGTGAGAGTTTGGGACGATCAAGGAGCAATTTCTGATTGGTCTGAACCTTCTTCTTTTAGGACGCCTATTCATGCTGCTCCCAGACCTATTTTTGAGCTCTCTACTACTCATCCTTCTTTAAATGAAACAATTGAATTTCAAGATAATTCTGTTTGCTATATTATTCCTAATAATGATACTGTTGGTTGCGAGTCGCCTCTGGAAAATATTAATTATGAGTGGAATTTTGGTGATGAAGAAACCAGTTCAACTCAAGGAACTGTTTCTCATACATATTCTGATTCAGAGCAATATAATATTACTTTGTCTATTACTGATAATTCCTTTTTAACCGATCCAATAATTGGACATAGTATTAATTGTACTTCCGATTTACAAGTAATAAACGTAACTCAACCTCTTCCTCAATGGCAGGAAATAGCTCCATTTTAAATTGACATTTTTTTTAAAATTGTTATAATTTAAATATGTTAAATATTAAATTAGTAAAAGATTATGAATCAACTTATACTTTTAATAGTGGGCATAGGAGCTTTGGCTTTAGGCTCATTTTTGGGTTATTATACTCGTCAATCAATCGCAAAAAGAAGCTATCGAACTATTGAAGCTCGTCTTCAAAAGAAAATTACCAAAGCTCAAGACGATTCCGCACAAATTTTGGCTTTAGCCAATAAACAGGCTAAGCAAATTCTAGAAGAAACAAAAGAAGAAGAAAACGAAAGGAGGGCTAATCTCTTTAAAACAGAGAATTTTTTACTTAAAAGAGAGAATATTCTAGAGAACAAACTTTCTCTTTTTGAGTCAGAAGAAAAATCTTTTCAGGAAAAAGTTCAAAAATTAAAAGAATTAAAAGAAAACCTGGAAAATTTAAAAGTAGAAACCTTGGAAAAATTAGAAAATATTGCCGGGTTCTCTAAAGAAGAAGCAAAAAAACAGCTATTGGAAAATTTGGAAAGAAACTATCAAAAAGATATTTTAGAGAGAATAAAAAAATTGGAAGTAGAAGGCCAAGATCGATTTGAGAAAAAAGCTAAAGAAATATTATCTCAGACTATTCAAAAATACGCTATCAGCCAAGCTCAAGAAGTTACAACCAGTACTTTATCTTTGCCTTCTGAAGAAATAAAAGGAAGAATTATTGGCAAGGAAGGGAGAAACATTCGGACTTTGGAAAGATTGACCGGAGTGGAAATTATTGTAGATGAAACACCGGAAGCAGTAGTTATTTCCGGCTTTGATCCTATTAGGCGACAAATTGCTAAAATAGCTTTAGAAAAATTAATTCAAGATGGAAGAATTCAACCTGCTCGAATAGAAGAAAAAGTAGAAATAGCTCAAAAAGAAATTGTTACTCAAATTAAAGATGCTGGTGAACAGGCGGCTTATGAAACCGGTTTAATCGGACTTGATCCGAAATTAGTTCAATTACTTGGTAGATTAAAATTTAGGACCAGTTATGGCCAAAATGTTTTACTTCATTCAATTGAAGTTGCTCATTTAGCTTCAGCAATAGCTTCAGAGATCGGAGCTAATTCTACAGTTTGTAAAAAAGCAGGACTTCTTCACGATATTGGCAAAAGTGTTGATCAGCAAATTGAGGGATCTCACGTAGATATTGGTATAAAAATTCTAGAAAGGTTTGGTATAGAAAAAGAAGTTATTGATGCTATGAAGTCGCATCATGAAGAATATCCTTATTCCAGTATTGAAGCTGTAATCGTTCAAACAGCCGATCAAATTTCTGGTGCTAGGCCTGGAGCAAGAAAAGATACTTTAGAAAATTATTTGAGGAGATTGGGAGATTTAGAAAATATTGCTTTAAGTTTCCCCGGAGTGGAAAAAGCCTGGGCTTTGCAAGCAGGAAGAGAAGTAAGAGTTTTTGTTAAACCGGAAGAGATTGATGATTTGGCTGCCAAAAAATTAGCTAGGGAGATTGCCAACAGAATTCAAGAAGAGCTAAGGTATCCAGGAGAAATTAAAGTTAATTTGATTCGCGAAAACAGAGTGACA
>Ga0265592_1001055_pt1 | contig 12557 bp, 14 predicted proteins | sample saktaG_7_FD_190141 | JGI IMG/M metagenome (GOLD analysis project Ga0265592, IMG submission 190141) | Saline water microbial communities from Sakinaw Lake, British Columbia, Canada - sak_2010_1_5_120m | ecosystem: Environmental > Aquatic > Non-marine Saline and Alkaline > Saline ... | reverse complement strand
AATCAGTGTAGCGTTACCGAGTAAACCTTCTTCCGCAAAACCAACAAACGAAGCACATTTGGCATCAGTTACATTGGTTACTGCAACCCTGGCCTCAAACCATGTTTTCTTGCCAGCAGTAAACTTAACATAACCTGCTGTATTGTGTCCACAAAGATTTGATAGCAAAGCTACTTCATCGGTAGTAGTTGTAAGAAGATGGACCTCGCCATTACTATGATCCAATTGTGGTGTTATTGTGCTGCCATCACTGGCACTCGTGTGCCCCCACCAACCGCTACCGAGAGCGGTAGCGGTGGAGCTTTTAGCGGCCAACGGAGCGTCTACTATCATGTCATCAAACCACTCCCAACCCTGTGTAGGATCGAGTTTGAAATCCAGTACGGGACAGCCATCCCAAATCAAAGGACTCGGACCGCGACCGGCAGCAGTACCAGCAACAGCGGGTGTAGTTTCTACTTCTTTGAAACTCGAACTGTTGGTCGTACCCTCATTAACATAGAGTTTACCATCAGATGTATTCTTGAACGTACAGCCCTTAGCATAACCAGACAAGCCATCAGCCGGTTTTTCTGTGCCGTATGCGTCAAGTTTTCCGCTTCCACTGTTTATAATTGTTCTTGCACTTCCAGAAGCAGCCGGAAAGACTGCGTCTTTAATGTCACTCCATCTCATGTTTTTCTTCCCTTCCCGCAATAATTATTTGCGTAGTATAAAGAAAATGTTGTAACCTGAGTTACCAGGTTAATCGTATGTAACATCCGTCCGACTACAATGCCGACCCGGATAACGTTGTCCTCTTATTCCACCGCGAGAACCTGATTTCATGCTGCCCACTGTTCGCGGTCTCATCCTGCCGTCAAGTTTATGAGCGTCAGGTAAATCTTTTTGTATGTACTTGCCCATTGCGTCATACTGTAACGGTCCAAACTCTTCAGAGGTTTCGGCCATAATAGCAGAGCGTATAGCCATATCGAACATCTGACCGGCTGGATGCGTTAAGCCGTCTGTGACAAAGTAGCTTGTATTTTCCGCAGGATTGGCCGCAGCAGCCGTACTCTTATCACTTGCTGATAGCCAATCTGCTACTGTGAATGTGCACGTATCACCCGTAAAATCTGTCACAACAGCATATCCGTTCTCGCCTGTACCATCATGTGTGGTGATAAGCCATCCGTTAAAATAATCGTCTGGATATATATTAGCAAAACTACTATCTACAAGTGTCACGTCAGAACCGCCTGACGCTACTCCAGACAACGCTTTCAACTCATCAAATCCAACACGGTACGGAAACTTCACTGTCTTGGCAACAGATGGAGATGGGTACACCAAAAGCTCCCACTTCCTGTTTAGTATAGAACGCACGGCAGCTACCTGTGGGTTTCCAGATGAAACACCATTAGCAGCCGCCTCTACAATGTCAGATGGGTGTGTCCACTCTATGCCGCCAACATTGGAACCTTTTTCGTAATATATATTTCCAGACACTTCACCAAAATCATCAGGCAAGAAATAACGTGATTTGTCACCCATTACTGTCTTAACATCAGTGACATAGAATGTATCGGTAGCTACTGGCACAAGTGCTGTTGTATTACCAAGGTAATCTAACCACGCCCCTACAGTAATAACACCGCCAGATGCAGTATAGTCTGTAATTAGTGCCTGTATTTTTAGTGTGGTATCATATACATAGTAACCATTTAAGTCATTGTCTGTATCATACGTAGTTTCCAGTGTAGCATCTGTAAGTGATGTGCCATCTCCATCGTCAACTGTACCAGTTACTTCAACTATTCCAAACGTGACTGCTGCTATTCGCTCTTGCCATTTCCAACCGTCAACAGGGGCATCACTGATGAATCTTTTGATGCCATTTCTTACGACGCTGAGGCACCTGTCAAAATCATGGACATTCGTTGGCACCATAGCAATACCTTGGGCATCATATCCATAGTAAGGAATCTTTGCGGCCTTAGCTACTTCTAATATCAGATTATATAGGCTATAAGCTGATGTCACTTCTGCCATGATTATTCTCCAGAGAAAAATTAGGGGTGGATACTCGGTTCAACACTTTCACCACCCCTAATATTTTAGTAACCGCTTGCAACCTTTTCACAAGCAAATCGAATCCAATCAAGCTGCATAAGGTCAGCAGCCGTACCACCAGTATCCTTTATACCAACAATCACTGCAAGTTTATTGGTAAAACTGTTGTCTGAAAGATCATCAATGTCCAGCGTAGCCGCGACTACACCATTAACATAATACGTAACAGTCTTTTTACCATCAAACCGCATACCAAACTTCATATAGGTGTCATTAACCATCGTGCCAACGTTGGTGTCAACATCAGTATGAGAAGCATCAGCTTCTTGCTGATAAACAGCTTCAATATTTCCCATCAAACTTGAAGCTGAGAAACCTACAAAACCAATAATGTCTTTTGTAGTGACAAGAGCCTCACACTCGTCAACAATGAAATCAGCAGCACATGCTGAATATTGAGCCAACCCGGCAAACATACCGCCATCAAAATCAATATCAGCGAGGTTAACACGACACTCAAACCAAAATCGTTTATTGTTATTCATGGTCAGGTCATAAAGTGCGTTTGAATGGAGATAGGCGTCGTCATGTGCTGTACCTCCGCCACCTACTGTAATGACACCACTGCTTTCGTCTGCAAGAGCAGCTACAACACTGTTGGTGCCTTTCACCAGCCAACCACCATACGCACCGGCGGCAGCTAAAGTTGTATCTACCTTGTCAAAGTCATCCCAGATGTGGATGTAACGCGAGGGGTCTTTAGCAATAGCACCCATTTGAAGGTCTTTCCATATAAGAGGGCTACAAACCGCAGCGTCGCCAGCAATACCATAATCTTGTACACTCATTCTATTTCTCCTCACACGAGCTTTCGGTCACTCGTGGAAATTAGTGCCCTGGCTTTCGGTCACCAGGGCACAGTTAAATTAGTTATTTCTTAGTGACTCTTGTGCATTACAAATCCAACCTTTTTCCGGTTGGTGCAAAGGTTCTGATGTGCTCCATCAAGGAACACGGTAAAGGTCGTATGCTGCGTTCTATCAGTTATCGGTTCAGATTCAATCATCCAGTAACCCTCATGGACGAAAGGTGTGAAATAACTAAAGTCGATGCAATAGATGGGTGCAGTTGCGATCCCAGACTCAGGATCAGTTACACCTTCCAACTGTGCGATGGGTTGAACAGGTATCCTGTTCACCAACACGAGGCCACTATCATCAACAGTCAAACCACCGAGAACTTCTTTACCACTGTGGTTATCAGCTTTAGCATCTGCGAAGTCCATGAGTTCACAAGCAGTATCTATATCACAATACATACGTTTCTGTGCTGAACGTTCGGCTTGAGAAGGATCACTAAGATTAATTGGAGCTTTGAACTTGGTTTCCCAGAAAGCCTTTCTAACCTTCTTGATGAAGGCGTTGTTAATCTCAGTATACAGTGCAGCATAGTTACGCCACTTTACGTTTGTCGAAGCATCAATGTTGGCACAGACAGTGCCGGTAGTTCCATCCTGATAAGTAATAGTCTGACCAACAAAACCGTCAGTGCTTGAGCCTGAAGTCATGTGGTTGAGGTAGTAAGGCACACCATACGGATAAAGCGTGTCAGTTGCGTTGGTGGGTGTAAGCCAACCACGGTTCTCAATAAGATCAGCCAATGCCCAGCTACCATTAACCCGACGTTCTTTCATTAGGTCAACAATACGCTTACTGTTATTCATATTCCGGCGAATCTCAAGGTCATCCCAACCGTAGTAAGTACCCAAACGAGTCCAGGACACCTTGATTGTAGACATCAGGTCTTCGACCGAAGGCTCATCAGTATCGTAGTTATAGCGATAACGCGCATGACCTGAATTGTCAAACATGATCTTACGTTCAATTTGATTGCCGCCATCAACAACCATTCTCTCGTTTTGATAGATACGAGTAAACTCATAGTCCTGATTTGTCCAGTTAACCTCGAAATGGTTATCCGGCAAATCATTAAGGGTTAGCGAAATAAAATCGCCCAATTCCGTCATTTTTACAGACATGTTACCTTCTTTCTGAGAAGCTGTCTATATAATTTATTTCAGAGGTTTACCCTGAACCAATCTTTTCAAACGCTTTTCAGCATCAGCATAGGTCTGCTTCTCTGTTTTATGTTCGCCTGGTTTTAGTTTAACTTCTATCGCAACTTTCTTTCCTGACGGACGCAGAGTAATTCCTTTTGATCTTTTCTTAGCACTCTTCAGTATGCCATTTCTAATCATGGAGGTCTGAATGTCTTTTGTGAGAATAATGTGGGCGCGATTAAGCGCGTCAGGTATGCTGGTCGAACCTCCTCGAAGTTGTATACCGGCTTCAATGTCGTCTGCCATGTTTATAACATCATCTCTGTTCTTACGTTGTTCCATAGTCAAATGGTTAGTAGTAAGCATTGGCAGTCCATTAGCATCTCTACCCGAACCATAAAATTCTTCATAACCTTTCATACTGTCATCAGCAAACCAATATGACATCTGTTGGATTGCCGCTAAACTGCGTTCGTATCTTGCAAGTTGTGTTTCCTGCTGTGCCCCACCTGTTTGTGGTGCCTGTTTTTGAGTGGTAGTAACATTTATCAGAGCATCATTAAGCTGTTTGATAATGGCAGCAGCACCATCACCAAACTCTTCTCTTGCCGCCTCAATGTCAACAAAGTCCTTCTGTTTTGCAGGAGTATCTGGAGCAGTTCTTTGGCCTTCAAGTTGTGCTCTTTGTTCTTTCAACTCCTTTGCTGCGCGTCCTTGTTCTGCATACTGACTATTGGTGTTAACCATATCAGTGTGCATCTTGGTAAGCGTCTTCTTAGCTAACTCAGGACTGTCTTTCCAGAACTTTGTAATCTCTTCTGGTTTCCACTCATTGTGGGTAGCTGCCCTAAACAGCTGTTCTGGAATAACTGCTCCCACATCTTCACTCTCCTTAGTGTCACCGCTCTCAACAACGTCATCATCCGTATCATCCGTGTCATTAACAGCATCATCGTCCACTGTACCAGCATCATCATCCTCTGGGGTAAGGTCAGAAGTGTCATCCACTTCCTCAGTTTCCACAGGCTTTTCAACTACTGGAATGGGATTTCCGGTAAGCACTGCCAATCTTTCATCCGTCTTAGAGATAATTTCTTTCGACTCATACTGTGCAGCATCATCGGGGTCCATTATCTCACCTTGTACTAAACCTTTTTTCGGGTCCATATTTGCATTCCTCTATAAAGGGTAAGAGATAGCATTTTTACTATCAGTTGCTTTCAGGAATTAGTTTCTTAAATCACGCCCCCTGTGACAGCTTGTACCCGGAATACTATAAATTGTACCCCGTTTTTTGTTTGAGGACGTTAGTTTTACTATTCCACATTTATCCATGTAATCTTGGTGTTGCCGCATGTGTGTAAACACCGGCCTATTTTCATCATCAATTTCAATGTCTGGAAACTGCCTTCTGTGTTCTTCCACCTGGTCAGGTTGTATTCCAAGTGCGTCAGAGTGTAATGGTCTCTTGTAAGGCGAACCCATTATTTCTGGACACCCACCAAAATTTTCAATACCCGTAGATTCATCTTCAATCATTACTTCTTCCATTAACTGTCCACACTTGGGGCATTTAAGTTTTTCAATTTGAATAGATTTTTCGTACCTATTGCCACATTCACCACACACTATTTCTTCTGTACTTGGGATATGGCGCGATTCAAGTTTGACTAACTTATTAAGCACATCAAGTACAGATATTTCATATCCACATTTACAAGAATAATAATCTTCGTCTAACATTATAATTCCTCCACCATTCTCTTAATTTCTGTCAAATAATATTCCATCGACTCTTCAAACCACTCTCTTGAAAACTCAACCTTGTCTTCACTCTCCTCAATCATCGTCATTATGTCTTCATGCGTGTGTCCCTCGCCAAGCATGAACAAAAAGTATTTATGCCACATGCCCTGGAGTTTCATATTACATCTATAACACTGGGCGTGTACCTGTCTTGCGTCAAAAAGGATAGCATCAGTTCTGCCAGGGATAAAGTGGCCAGCCTGAAGTTTGGCAAATGGATACTTCTTTAAGCATGTTATACATCTGCCATACAATGGAGACCCGGTAGTTCTGATACAGTCTCGCGTTCTAATATACTTCGAAAATTGGGGCCAAAGCCAGTTAATCCAATCAGTTTTTGTGAAGTCGTCTTTGGTTTTCCTCGTTCGTTTTTTCTTTGCTGTCACGTCTATCCTCCAATAGCCATATCAGATTGTGATTGTGCCGCCCCCATCTGAGCCTGCTGGTTAAAGTCCTGTGACGGACTGTTAACCGGAACATTAGATGGCAGTGCACCATTCTGCATAACACCTGCCATACCGCCCGACTGTTTACCAGCTTTGCCAGGATCGAGACCAGCTTGTTCTGAAACCAACTTCAATCTTGCCTGGAACGTCGGGTCTGTAAATACTTCATTCATAAGGTCAGCGATGCCCATTTCTTCCGCTGCCTGCATAAGATACCTTGGTAAGTTAAATGGCACGCCCATTTGTTGCATCATCATTGCGGCATTAACGCCAGCCGGTATAGTCTGCACTGTAAACTTCTCAAGTGCTACTCGCCTTGTCTCTGGATCAAGTGCTTGCATTGAACGTTGTTTCATTACAAATATGAGGTCCAAGAAGTCACCGCGAACTTCTTCAGGCGTCAGTACAACCTGCCTCGGCTCTTTGCCAGTTTCTCTTATAATCATAGGTGCTTTCAAGAATGGGTCGTAGTGTATAAACCACGCCTGATCTCTACTAACCCCGGCTTGCACGTCGTATATTAAACTACGCGCGTCCTCCTGAGTGATAGACGCGTTGGTCTGCAATGTCTTAACCGCAGTAGCCGTCTTAGAACCAGCACCAGTTTTCATGCCGCTCATCTGGTCTATGCCACCAGACACATAGTTAAACCAGAACTGCAACTGCTGTGTCATCTTTTCATTTTCAGCATTTCCACCACCATACGATTGTATCCTTACACCATCAGGATCGGCAGTTCTAATAGAGTCACCATTGCGGGCCTCTGCAACAGCGTCAGCAATGTCTTCCATGCCAGGTTTATACAACAATACATCCTTCTGACTATCGGCTTGATCCATCAGTTTCTTGAACAAGTCATTGGCCATAGAGTTTAAGTCACGCCATATTGACACTGGCGCGACTGGGAACGGATTATCAGGCACTGGAGGCGTGATAGAACCGAACCGGTAAGGCCCAGTATCGGGACCATAATAATCTTGTACTTTCAAGAAGTCATCAAATGATGTTTGCTTTGGATCAGGAACGTAGGCTATGGCCTGGGCTTCGGGAAGATATACCTCTGCCACGCGAACGTAATCCTGTGCTTCAATCATCTCAAGAGTTTCTGACGGTTTCCTGGTCAAATGTGAAGCTTTTTCATTGTTGCCTACGCCACCATCCCAGGCAGAAGGAAGTTTGTTTACCAGGTCTTTGTCCCAACCTTCCATATCGAGTAGGTCTTGACGCCTTACTGTAGTGAAATGACCAGTTAAAGTTGAATTTTTTAATGATGTACAATACGGGTCAAGAAAGAAGTCGTCAATACTAATCAGGTCAGTATAAAGTTGACCTTGACTAAACGAACTATCAAAACCATCAGGAATCAACAAACCATCTGCGTAAATTGATGTCTTCAAGACTGCCAGACCACATAGTATCATATTAACAACTGCGGCTCTCATTGTGCTCTTCATATCAATTCTCTTATGGAGTTGATTAAGGGCTTCACTAAGCATGTGTGCATAATCAAGTTGAGACAAATACGGCGACCCAACCTTATTAACCCCAGAGTTCATTACCAAGTTTGGCACCCAGGTTCTAAGAGCGACGAACACCAGATTTATAGGATAGTCACCCTCATAACCTTTTGGATTAACGTAGTAGTCACCAACATAATCCCTGATTGCTGAAGCAGCCGCATTAGCATAGTTCTCTACGCGTTTGTGACCCTTTTTCACAAGCTGGCTTATATCTTTTGCACCGAGTTCAACAGGCATGTTTACTCCTTACACGCGCTTAGTATAATCGTAGTGTTTAGACCACGAGTTCTTCTTTTTGTTTTTCTTTTTCTTCTTCCAACTGTCAAATCTACCGCCCCAAGAATTAAACGGAGTAGCTACCTTAACTTGCTTGGCGTCTGACACGTCTTCATCTTCAACTGTAAGGGCGTCTGCTATAACTCTGTCACCGTGTAGCTTTCTTTCTGCTACAGTAGCTTCAACTAATTCAGCAGGTTCAATTCTGCCATCGTCACAGTATATATATTGTTCTGCCTGCTCAAGAGAAAACTTACAGTGGTTTATAATCCTACCACTTTTCAGTGCCCGTTCATACGCGCGAAGCAAAAGGCTCTTGCTGTCGTGTGTCATCTGATAGCCATACTTTTGCATCTCACCCTTGGTACCCTGTATCTTCTCAACAACAGTGCCAAGCGTCTTGGTAACAAAATAATGAGGATACATAAACACGTGAACAAGCAGTCGTCCTAAATCTAACCCTGGGTCTCCATTCTTTTCCCACTTAAGGAAAGGAAGTCTTTGGGGGTTTGCTCCACCAACCCACAAAGCCAGTGCGATAACAATTCGACTGAACTCATGTGGGGGTGTATTTCTACAAACCCATTTGGCAATAATTTCACCAGTCTGTTTCGACTTGATAGAGACAACTGATTCAGATGCTCCTTGCCCTTTTGAAGTGTCAATCCCGAAAATATAAGTATGGCTTTGATCTGGTCTTCCATTAATAAGTTCGACCCAGACTTTGAGCTTTCCATCTGTCACCTTCTTTATATGATAACATTTTGTGTCTTTTGCTGCCACTAATTTTGCTATCTGATCGTCAGCTATTCCCAATTTCAACATTATGTTCCACTGTGATACTGGGGGTCTGGCATGAAAAGCAATGTGTTTATTAATCTCTCCAAGTTCAAAAAACAGATCGCCAGCTTCAAGGTCTATAGCATAATATTCCTGAGCCACAGCCTTCTGTGTACATTCCTCAAGAACCTTCTCAATAAACGGAGAAGAAATTTTATACGTCTTTGTAACCTCGTCCTGCAAAACAAAACGTCCACGCCCTTTTTCTGGATGATCCCAAAACATCAATGGAAATATATCAATCTTCCCACTATTTTTCCAACGACTAAATTCAGTACCAGGTCCAGCTACTGTGGAGTTGACCAACCGACAGGGGCAAACATCATAGGTTGCTGTTCTAATATCAGAGCCATTGTCAACCTTGGCAAACTCATCCAAAAACACAATAGCCGCTCGGTCAGCAGACATAGCGTGTTTCGTAGTAGACTCACCAGCGATGGTGCTATTGTTCAACGAGTTATAAATACGCATTGACGTTCTGTTATCACGACCCTTTGTCAAAACTCCAGGTGGTCGCATCCATTCTGGCAACCACGTATTCAGATAATCATGTTTGTAAAACAAACTCTTGGCAATAGGACTATCAACATAAACTTCAGAACGTGAGATTTCTCTTATCTCGGTATTCGGTCGAAATAACCACAGCCAATGCAGAAACATGATTCCACACCACGAAGCACCCATGTCACGGGATTTGTCAACCAAGCCAGGACGACCTTCCTCAAAGTGGTCTTCAAACCATATAAAAAGATCGTCTTGTACTGGCCAGGTAATCATGGGCCAATGTGTCTGAGTAGATGGCTTACGCCCCGAAGGTTTAGTTAAGTCAACTTCAAATTCGTGTTTTGTCCATGTGAAAGAATTAACCCACCAAAGACAACTCTTCTTACAAGCCGCCATAATATCTGATTGTAGAACAACGTCATGTTCAGCAGCCCGTAATATTCGTTCTCGGTAGGCGAGGTTTTCTTTATAAGTCTTCGGCACTATCAAACCAGTTTCAGGGCAAGTCCAGTATTTCTGTTCTACAGGGAAAGGAGAAGACAACACCGGGCATTCGGCAAATCCTGATCCAAGCATCGTTACCCTTTCTTTTTAACAGCAGGAGGTCCAGACTTTTTTGCCTGGGCATTCAAAAACCCCTTGCTGGCCTCAGAGATTCTATCAGGAATAGAAACGCCCTTGTCACCGGCGTCTTCCCCAACAGTCCCAGCCCTACCGTCAACCCTGTCAAGCACCATTTTGCGGTATTCCATTTGTACCTTTGAATCAACAGCGTCATTAGTCGGCAACGCTTTCTGAATAATGTCCCGCGCAATAGCTTCAGCTTTAGATACTAATAATGTTTCCATTGCCCCAGTTTTAATACCTGGAACTTTAACTTGTATTAGTTCGGTTTTTTCTGCCGCAATCGCACGAAACAAACTGCTCATCAACCGGCCTGCCCTGCTTTTGGCACCCAGTTCTGTCAGTTTCTTTTCTCGGTTTTTGATCTCGTCTTTCATTTAATCTCTCTTATCCAACGTCGCGGAATATGAATCACGCCTGTTATATCATTTTTCTCATCAAGACCTATCGTGTGAGCAATAGTGATATAATCTTTGGTCTGATTTAAGAAGTACCCGGTTGTGTAGCAAAATACTTCATCAGGGACTTTTATAGCGTCAGAAAACGATTTCCAACCAGTAATTTCACAAGCATCAATCCAGGCGATTGTTATCCTGTCTCCAAACTTTTGCTTAATAGTCCCAGACTTCTTCTGCGACATCAGTTATCTCCTCACAGTAGTACTTTCCTTGTATAAACATCCTATTGATCTCATCAATGTCATCTATAAATAGGTCTACTGGCATACAAATAATGAGTGATGGACTAAACCCACCAACCAAGATTCCACGCACTACACCATCTGATGTGAAAACTGGGCACCCGGAATTTCCGGGATGCCCTGGGCTATCAGTTTGGAAAGCTACACTCCACCCATAGTCTTGCTCTCCGTAATAACCGGCGCTATTTAATTCACTATAATCACGACCAAGACCAGATATAATCCCAAGCGTGACCGAATTGATGTTGACCTTGCCGTAGGCCGATCCTATCGTGATTATCCTCTGTCCGAGTTGGCACTCTGCAATACTGCCAAGTTTGAGGGGAACCGGCAGTGAATCTTCTATCCAAATAAAAGCAACATCGTAGTTCTTACTTGATATTGCTTTGGTAGCACTCACCATACTGCCATCATCAAGTATAATTTCAAAATCCTCAACACCTTCAACAACATGTCTTGCAGTAGCAATTAAATGCTCGCCAATTACAAAACCGCTGCCTTGCCACGCGGGGGTACTAATGTGCACAACACCTGCCTTTATTCCAGGAATTAGGTCTACCAGAGTTACAGATGTTACCGCTGTTTTAGCACTATCAACATCACACAGCAGAACCAACCGCGTCACCCATAGAGAAGCCAGCATCAAAACCACTAATACCACAGTTATCTCAATGAACAATAAACCTTTATTTTTATTCATCTTTAACCGTTTCCTCATCCTTCTTCTCCTCAACAATCTGCTTCTCAAGCAGTTCAATCTTTGCCTTCATTGCTATTCCGTCTTGTAACGCCTTAACGATGTTGTCCAAACTTTCATTCACTGCCTGACGCTCTGCATTTGTCAACCCCGGCTCACGCGAGTTATCACAGACAATTTTAACATTATTAAAAGACTCTTGTATTCCTATTGTCCCAGCCATTTTTTCAATCTCCTAAATTTAATTACTTGAAACAATATACACAATTGTTCCAGAAGTAGCGGAACGAAATCTTAGATTTCCTACATTATTAATATGCTCTTCATTCCAAATACTTGCCACTAAAAGAATGGGCTGATTGTCATCTTCATCACCATAATACATGTCACTTGCTGCCGTCCAGAATTTTACAGAATTGCAGCCGTGAGCAATCTCTGGCGAATGTGCTACATTGGCTACACCTATCGTTAATACCTGACGTTTCACATCGCTACCTGAACGTGCTGAATTACGACTAAATTCCGCAAGCAACTCCCGCTGTAAATCCTCAGTGGCGGGGTTAACTCTCTCTCCATCATTATTAGCTAAATTTGTATCCTGCATTTTTATTCCTAATTCAAAATATTTTTCCAATTTCTTTTTGTAGAAACAACCCAGTGCGGTGCATATAAATAATCATGCGCCCATGCTGAAAGTTCGCCCCCCTTCGTCTTCATCTGCCTCACTCACAACTAACAGAACATAACGCTCTGGGATCGCAATAAAGGTCTGCCCGTCCAGATACAGGACATCTCCACTTTTAGCTGGAAACACAACAATGTCACCAACGCATAGTGACATTGGGAATCTGTTGCCGTCTTCCATTTTAACACCTTCACCCACTGCAATCACTGTTCCTGTTATAGGGCGTTCTTTCATTTTTCCCGGCACAATGATACCACCATCTGTCTTTTCTCCCTGTGAGTCTATTGGAAGTACCAATACTATGTCTTCTAAACATTTATACATTTTGTATCTCCTCCACTTTCT
>Ga0265592_1001042_pt1 | contig 12635 bp, 16 predicted proteins | sample saktaG_7_FD_190141 | JGI IMG/M metagenome (GOLD analysis project Ga0265592, IMG submission 190141) | Saline water microbial communities from Sakinaw Lake, British Columbia, Canada - sak_2010_1_5_120m | ecosystem: Environmental > Aquatic > Non-marine Saline and Alkaline > Saline ... | reverse complement strand
CGGCGGCGGGGGGGGCGAAAAATGCGCCCGCTAGTCAACCTTCACGTAACGGACCCCCTCCGGCGCCGAATCGTCGACCATCACGACGATCGTCTCCGAGAGCCTGTTGAAGAGCCTCTGGCCCGACCCCGGCATCGCAATCCAGCCTATGATGCAATCGAGGGGCAGAAGGAAGGCCTTGCCGAAGCTCTCGATGGCGGCCTTCGGAAAGTCGATCTTATCGCCCCTCCTGTCGGTCACTTTCAGGCCCAGCGCCATCTTCCCGAGGGACTGGCCCCGATACCCCTCCATCAGCGTCCAGTAGATGAAGAGGACCAAGGCGTCGTCAGACCCGAGGTTCACAAATCCGTGGTGAAAGAAGGTACCGTGCAGGGGCCCAAAGACGAATATGTGGAATGGTCCGGCAAGGCCTGCAACGCCCGCCAAAAGATCCCACAATATCCCCACCAGGATTATATCGATCAGCCAGGCTCCGAGCCTCCTCCCCCATGATGCGATGCGAATTTCCCTTATCTCTCCATCAAGACCATCCATCTAATCACCATCCGGAACGGTGAAAACGCTTTTTCGGAATTATGGGTGCAGGCTGGGGCTGGCGGCGTGCCTCTCGGCTACGGCTCCGCCCGCCCAGGGTCCTTTCCCGCCGGGACGATGTCTCATCCCAGGCACCAAACTTCAGTAAACCCGCTCGTTGTGCATCCTCGTGCTGTAGAGCCTGAGGTTGTCCGAGTTCTTGTCCTGGAAGAAGACGTAATTGTACCGGGAATCGGTCTTGTGGGCCTCGTACTCTTCTCTCGCCTCCTCGCGGCAACGCTTGCAGGCGAATAAAGGCACGAAGACGCCAAACCCGCTCTCGGACGCCCCGTAACCCCTGGCGGCGTCGGTGTCGATCGTCATGTAGCCGGAGCAATTCTTGTCGGGACACATCTTGACCGACTCAGTCTGCTTCTCCCGGATGCCGTCGGTATCGTAGAAGATGTTCTTTCGCCTGCGGAAGAAGGGCCCCGCCCTCTCGACCGCCGTCGCCGTCAGCTCGTCTCTCGCCTCCCAAATTCCCTGAAGGTACTCGACCGTACCCGTGATGTTCGCCTCCATCGTCCTCGACATAATGAACTTTCCTGGAACGAAGTCCGGCTCCCTTACGTTCGAGTAGTCGAGGCCGGCCATGGCGAGGATGATCCCGGTGTTGACGTAGGGCAGAGCCGTCTCGATGGCGTAGCCGCCCTCAAGGACTGCGATGTCCGGCGCCAGCATCTCGTTCAGCTTCGCGTACCCCTGGGCTGAAAAGCGCATGTTTGCGAGGGGATCTGTGTAGTGGTTGTCCTGGCCCGCGGAGTTGACGACCAGCTGAGGCCGGAAATCCTTCAGGATCGGGAGGACCAGCTCCTCGAGGACGTAAAGTATCCCTTCGTCGGGGGTCTCGGGCGGCAGGGGTATGTTGATCGTCCTTCCGATAGCCTTGGGGCCACCCTGCTCGTCTACGAACCCGGACCCAGGATAGAGGGTTCTTCCGTCCTGGTGGAAGGATATGAAGAGAACGTCGGGGTCGTGGTAGAAGATATCCTGGGTCCCGTCGCCGTGATGAACGTCGGTATCGATGATCGCAACCCGCCGGATGCCGTACTTTCGGCGGATGTACTCGACCATTATCGCCTCGTTGTTGACGTTGCAAAAGCCGCGGTTCCCGTGGGCGACCCTCATCGAGTGGTGGCCCGGCGGCCTGACGAGGGCGAAGGCGTTGGTGATTTTCTTGTTCATGTAGGCGTCGGCGAGAACGAGGGTGCTCCCAGCGGCGATCAGGTGGGCCTCGGTGACGAGAGACTCTACAGACGGTATGCAGAAATGGACCCGGGCGATGTCCTTAAGCTCCGCGAGGCGCGGCTTGTACTCCTCGACCTCGGGCAGGTCCATCAGACCCTCCTCGAAGATCTGGTCCCTGGTGTAAAGGAGCCTCTCCTCCCTCTCGGGATGGGTCGGTGTTATCGCCCAGTCGAAGGCCGGGAAGAATATGAGCCCCATCTTCCTTGCCCTCTCCCTATTTTCCTCTCTCAAATTTGTCATAGCCTTCCACCTCCCGTCCACTCGGTGATGAGGCCCGCTGGAATCTGCATGCTGACGTCCAGGATCCGGCCGCTGGTGGACCAGCCCCGTACCATGTTGAAGACCTCGCTGTGGGTCACCACAGCCTCCGATGCGTACTCTTTAATCCCCATCCTTTCAGCCAGCTCCAGTATCAGCTTCTTCGCCATCGCCTCCGCCTCCTTCTGGCCGAACTTTTTGTCCCTGATCTCTCCGCCCGTTCCGTCCTCGGCGACGGTGTAAAAGCCTCGCTCGGTATCGGCCCTGAAGGTGAGGGTCAGGGTGGGCCTCGCCATTGCAGCTCCTATGGCGTTGGCGACGGTGGCGTTCTCGGGGATGATGCCCCGGGCGGAGAGCCGCTCCGCCACCAGGGGCACAAGGCCCAGAGACCCTCCGCCGACGCCGACGACGTTCTGGGGTCTGATCTTCTCCTTCTGGAGGATCTCCCAGACCCTGTAGGCAGGCTCCTCTTCCCAGGCGAGGAACATCCCGTTGATCTCCGAGAGGAGCTTATCGACGGCCGCGTCCACCACCTTCTGGGCGGCCTCGCCGGCGGAGCAGCCGAGTTCTTTGCCCAGATTCGCCATCGCCTCCTCTGCTAGGACGCGCTCGCCGATGGAGATCATGTTCAATATCCTCATGGCGTCGGTGGGGGTGGGTTCAGGCCCTCCCAGGCAATATGCGGGGCCTGCTCTCTCCGGCCCGAGGGAGACCCCATCGCCAGAGGCTCTCACTCTGCTGTCGCCACCCAGGGCCACGGACTTGACGGCGAAGGCCCTGATGTGGGTGAGGTAGCTGTTCACCTTCGCGCCCTCCGAGGACATGAGAGGGACACCGTCCAGGATCAGGGCGAGGTCTGTCGTCGTCCCGCCGATGTCGACGACGACGGAGGTTTGGCCCGGAGGCGTGAGGGCGAGAACGCCAATGGTGCTGGCGGCAGGCCCTGAGAAAATAGTCTCGACTGGGTACTCGACGGATGTGGCCAGAGGCAGCGTCCCCCCGTCGGCCTTGAGGATGTAGATCGGGGCCTTGATATTCCTCTTGGATACGGCCTCGGCGATCTGCTCAGCAAACTGCCTGTACCTCTCCTGGGCTGCGACTTTCAGCATCGTCGTTGCCGCCCTTCTTGGAAAGTTCAGTCGTCCCGATGCCTGGTGGCCCATCTCCACCTGGCCGTCGGGGATCGTCCTCTGGACGATCTCTCGCATCTTTTCTTCGTGATTGTGGTTCCTCTGCCCGAACTTGCTGACCACCGCCACCTTCCTGTAACCTCGCTCAGAGATCTTGGCTGCCGCGTTTTTGACCTGGCTTTCATCCAGAGGCTGGATCTCTCTACCCCGATAGTCGATGGCCCCTCGGATTATGTGGACCTCGCCTCCCAGGTTGTAGCCTTCGGGGTTCATCCCGGGCCCAGGCTCTATGATCAGGGCCACGGGGTCGGTCTTCCCCTCGGCGATGAGGTTTGTAATGAGGGTGGTGCTGAGAACGACCCGCTCGATCTTCTTCGGCGAGATGTCCCGGACGATCTCGTCGAGGGCGCTCATCAGGCCCCCCAGGAGATGGTCGTGGTCGGTCGGGACTTTTGACGTGTTAATTACCTTTCCTTCGTCTATTAGAACCGCGTCTGTAGTGGTTCCGCCGACATCGATTCCGATCAACATAATTTTATCGCCTTTGGCGACCGCATGATTAAGGTCATATATCGGGTTTTTGGTGAGGAAATTAGCAGGCGGCGGAAAAAGGGAGATCCTGCAAAATGGCCGAATCTCACGAGTCGAAGGATCGAAAGAAGAAATGAGAATCAGAGGAATAAATGATGATCAGAGGCGAAGGGTCGAAAGCCCTCCGCCTCAAGAGGATTGCCGAAGTATCTGGTTTTAAGGCTCGACCTCGTCGGTCTCCATGGCATCATCGTCGGCCATGCCGGGCTCTGGATCTTCGACTTCGATGGTCGTCTCCCTGGTCATATCTTCGACCGTCTCCTAAGTCGCCCATCTCTCCGACCGATCCTGGCCGGATAAGTCCGTTCGATCTTTATGGCTCGTTCGATTTTTCGTCGACACGAACGTCTGAAATGTCAGTCGGCTTTCATTCATAACGCCGTTTCCCCCCAGCTTGAGGATACGTTCACGACAACTTCCTAAACTCTGTCATCTTCAGAGGCCCTATTCAGGTCTCTGGCATCTCATCCTCTCGTCCTGTCAAACCTTTTTATCAGATGAACGCATAAGTAGCTGAAGTCCCATGCCTGTGGCGCTGGAGAACCGCAATTTCTGGGTTTCCAGATCCGGTTTCCGTGGGGCGGAAAGATGAAGCCCGTCCGTCCGGCCCGGATCTCCGGATCTGTTCGCGGGCAACCAAAGCGAATGAAGTTTCGACGAGGTGGAAAATAGTTGACCCTGATAAGCTTGGTGATAGCAGTCCTGATCGGAATCGTGGTCCTCGCCATGATGATCGGCATCTTTGGCGTTTTCCTCTACGACCAGGCCGTCTCCGCGGTCAAGTTGGCCTTCTCGGCGGTGGGGAACCTGTTGGGCGGGCTGAAAAAACCCTGAACCCGATCTTCAGACCTCTATCCCCAAATATTTTGTTTTAAATTTATTATATCTTTGAATTTCGCCTTCGTACCATCTTTTGAGATCTCATAGATCGGTTTGACTCGTTCATCGATTCCAATTTCGGGAGTTTGGGCAATACCCCCCTTTGGATGACCGAGGTCGCTGGGAGGGTCGTCGAGACAAAAGAATAAAGGGGAGGTTCTCCAACAGTTGAGAAATTTGGGCGCTTGGTCTGACTTTGCCTGACGGTTTTTCGATCCTCGGATCGAAAGGTTGAAGCCAAATATCTCGATCGAAAGCGGCTCCTGGCGAGGAGGTCGATCCTCATGGAGAGAGAAGACGACTCTGAAGAAGAGCCCAAAGAAGAACCTGAAGATGGCTCCGCCGAGATCGCAGGACGCGAGATCGACAAGAATAGGATCAGGGGAGGCCTTCTCGCCACGGCGGGGTATCTCCTCTCGCCCGTCTCCTGGTGGAACGATCTCTTCGTGAACATACCACTCGCCTACGCCTTCGGGGCCCTCGTCGGCATCGTCTCCGAGGACCTCTTCCTTCCCGCCATGGTAGCAGGCTACTGGATCACCAACATCCTGGGATTTGTTCTGATACATAGGGGCGCAAAAGAGATCGTATCAAAAAAGAAGGTGGCCGGGTACTCGAAGCGAGAGCTTGTTGCTGATCTGGCCGTCTCAGCGGTTTATACGATTATCGTTGTGGTCCTGGTGGCGGCGGGCGTCCTCAGGCTGCCTGCCGAGTACTTTCCGTGACAGTTCGCCCCTCGGTCGAAGAAGTGCCCAACCTGCCGGACTTCGGCTCCCTTCTCCCTTCCTTCGTAAATTCTTTATACCATCTAAACCATCTCGATATCATGCCACCAACCTGTGAGAACTGCCCCATCAGGCGGCGTGCCGAGAAGAAGCCAAACTCATTGATCGCCAAAATCTGGAAGTGGCACACCGGCTGGTGTCCCGGCTGGAAGGCCTACCAGAAGTCCCTCGACAAGAAATAGATCAAAAATTGATCTATTATTTCCCCCAGACGTTGAGCCATTTTGATCCATTTTCGGCCCTGACAAGATGACAAGGACAAGGCGGGTGTGATCACGATAATCCTCCAGCCCATCGGAGCCGCCGACCGGGACGCGATCGCGTTTCTCGATGGCGAGCTCGGATCTATCTTCGGCGTCGTCGAGGTGATGTCAGCAACAGAAGTCCCAGCAAAAGCCCGCGTTCCCGAGAGAGGACAGCTCGAAGGGACGACCGTCCTCCAGTCCCTTTCGGCGCGGGAGCCCGAAGAGGGCGACGCCCTCCTGGGGGTGATCGACGAGGACCTCTTCGTCGCCGATCTCAACTTCATCTTCGGCCTCGCCTACGGGAGCCGGGCGATAATATCCCTCAAGAGGCTACGCCAGGAGTTTTACGGCCTGTCCTCAAACCCGGACCTCTTCAGAAAGAGGGCTCTCAAGGAGGCGGTCCACGAGCTGGGCCACGTCTTCGGCCTTCCGCACTGTCCCGACCGGAGGTGTGTGATGCACTTTTCAAACTCGATCGATGACACCGACCTCAAAGGCTGGCGGTACTGCGGGCGGTGCAGGGAAATTCTGGAGGAGTCCGGGGTGGGGGCGAGCATCTGAACTTGCTCAATTCACGAAGATGAGAAAAAAGTTTTATATGATCCCGATAGACCGAAACTGCAGGAGGATTTTGATGCAATACGAACCATCGCCAGGAGGCGGCCGAAGGCGCAGAGGCCAGGCGCCCGTCGCCTGCATATGCCCTAGATGCGGTTACGAGGCCGAGAAGGTCGCCGGCGTTCCCTGCCGGACGATAACCTGTCCCAAATGCGGATCGCCGCTTGTGGGAAAGTAGCTCGGCCGCCCAGAAAAAGGATGTCAATCGCTGCCGTCTCCGCGCCGTCCAGAAAAAATGGTTTAACCGCCGACCCCTCCGGGATCAGTGCTACTTCGGCTCCTCGCTGCTGGCTTTGAAGCTCTCATCCTCCTCGTCGAACCAGACCGGTTTTTCGCCCTGCAGCAGGTTCAATATGGTGATGAAATTTTCATGGGACAGATCGTACAAAACTCGCTGGTCATCCCCAAAGGCGAGCCCTATGTTGCCCCTCCGATCAGCCTCTATCTTCCACTCTGCCCAGTAGTCGGTGACTTTCTTCCAAGACATGATCTAATTGTGTGTATTTATCATATATATTTATTTTTTATATCTATACCACTCTCATTTTTCTCATCACCCTTCTTCGTTTCTTCTTCGGCTAAGCCCTGTCACCTAAACGGGCGTTGTAGAAGTTGGCGATGTCGGTGAAACGGGCCTCCCGCAGGTGGGACCTTCCGCTGAACTGGGCCCTGCCAAAGTAGGCGTAGCCGTCGAACTGGGTCCCCCCAAAGTCCGCATCGTCCCTGAACTCGGCCCCCCCAAAGCAGGCCTCGTCCCTGAACTTTGCGCCCTTGAAGTCGGCGTCGTCGCCGAACTTGGCGTAGCTGAAGCCCGCGAGGTTTCCGAACTGGGCCCCCTCGAAGTCCGCTCGTCCCCTGAACTGGTCGCCCGAGAAGTAGGCGCTGCCGTTGAACCTGGCCGCCTTGAAGCTGGCGTCGCCGCCGAACAGGGTATACAAAAAGGCGACATGATTTTCGAACTTGGCTTCCGCGAAGCTGGCGTTTCCAGCGATGTTGGTGCCCGCAAAGTTCACCGAGCCGCCGAAGGTGATGTTCTCGAAGTAGACGTTCCCCCGGATCTCGGAGTTGGTGATGCTTATCGGGGACTCGATCAGCTTCGCCCCTTCGGCCAGGGCTGCACTTTCGATCTCGGGTCCTGTCTCCGTCCCCAAACCTGCCCCCAACCCTGGCCTCAGCTCAGGAACAGCGTCCAGGCCGATCTCGCTCAAGTTCAGGTCGCCCTCGACGATGAGGTTGTCGTAGGAGACGGGCTCCCCCCTCTCGATCTTGGCCAAAATCTCGCTCGCCTGGACCACCTCACGGGCATGAGGCGAGCCAGCCGACGCGCTCATGACCAAAAGAAGCGCTACCAGAATCAAGGTCGGGATCGTCTTCATGGGTTTTGTCTCCTGGGGGGCTATCCGTTATAATCTGTAAAAAAGCTTTTGACGTCGCGTCACAGACCCGCCCCCAGGGCTCTCGCCCTTTGGAAAGCCTCCTCTGCCTCTTTCCGTCTTTCGAGCTTTTCGAGGACGAGCCCCTTGTTCTGCCAGGCCTCACCCAGATCCGCGTTCAATGTCAGGGCCTCCTCCAGAGATTCGAGAGCTTCCTCGTACCGGCCGAGCTCGTAGAGGGCCATGCCCCTGTTGTTCCAGGCGTGGACGTAGAACGGGTATATCTTGACGGCCCTCTCACAGCATCGGGCTGCCCTTTCGTACCTCCCCTGGTCGGCGAGGATGAGGCCCATCGACATCCAGAAGTCGGAATTTTCGAGGATGAACTTCCTGACTGCCGCAAAGGCGATGGCCGATACGAGGACGAAGCCGATGAGGAAGAGGAGGATCGGGTCCATGCCGGATTATAAGGCTTTGACCTTCAATATACTTTATGCCGGATCTTCTTCTTCTTCTTCTTCGGGACAGGCCGCAGATTTAAATTGGCGGAAGTCGAACCTGATTCCGATCGCTTCATGATCCGCAAGAACGACCCCCAAAGCTCAGAAGGCAGGCTCGAGCACGGCCTCAAGCACCTCCACCTCCACGCCCACGGTCCTGCCGACCCGACCCTTCTCACGGCCGAGAAGGGGATCCGTGCCGTCAAAATATCCTTTTTGGCGCTTCTCGCAACGGCCCTCATCCAGGTGGCGATAGTCCTGCGGTCGGGCAGCATGGCGCTCCTCGCCGACACGGTCCACAACCTCGGGGATGCGGCGACGGCCGTCCCCCTCTGGGTCGCCTTCAGGCTCGGCCAGCGTCCTGCCACCAACCGGTTCACCTATGGTTACGGTCGGGCCGAGGACCTGGCGGGCCTCGTCATAGTCCTCATGATCGTCGCCAGCGCCATCTTCACGGGTTACGAGTCGGTGGTGAGGCTATTTCAGCCACGATCCGTCGGCTTTCTTTGGGCGGTGGCTCTGGCGTCGCTGATCGGATTCGTCGGAAACGAGGCCGTGGCCGTCTTTCGGATGAGGGTGGGTCGCGAGATCGGAAGCGCGGCCCTGGTGGCCGACGGCTATCACGCCAGGGCCGACGGCCTGACGAGTCTTGCGGTCCTCTTCGGCGCGGTCGGCGTCTGGGCGGGCCACCCCAGGGCAGACCCCCTGGTGGGGCTGTTGATCACCATCGCCATACTTCAGATCGGCTGGAAGTCGGGCCGGGTGGTCTTGACGAGGCTGATCGACGGCGTAGACCCCGAAGTCGTGGACGAGGTGAGAGATGCGGCGGCCCGCGCTCCCGGCGTCGAGAAGGTGGCGGGGGTCAAGGTGAGGTGGCTGGGCCACAGGCTTCACGCCGAGATCAACGTGATCGTCGATCCGGAGCTATCCGTCGAAAAAGGTCACGATATAGCAAAGGAGGTCAGCCATCAGCTCCTCCACGGGCTGGCGTACCTGTCGGACGCTACGGTCCACGTCGATCCGCCTCGGGCTCCCGGAGAGGCTTATCATCGGGTGGAAAACCACAGCCACGACGATCTGCCAGACCATTCTCACCGTTGACCTGCCTCGCCCGAAAATTGCTGGAAAGTGATAATTACCAATACGTTCCAAATTTGTGCCCATGGCTGAAGAGATCTCCTTTTGTAACCAGGTGACATGGACTGAGGGGGCAAAAGGCGAGATCGCCTTTCCCTCCGATCACAGAATCGAGTTCGCCCTGCCTGCAGAGTTCGGCGGCATCGAGGGTTTTCCATCGTCCGAGGACATATTTGTCGCCGCCGCCAACGCCTGCGTCCTCACCACCACCATAGCAAGAGCGAAGAAGTACGACGTCGCCCTTCGGTCCTACAGGTCGGAGGCGGTGGGGGTTTTGGAGAGGATGGGGGACGGCCGGGAGGTGACCAGAATCGAGATAAAGGTCCGCCTGAATGCTGACGGTGACCCCGAGACTCTCATGGAGATGTTCGCGGACGTCGCCGGAAGGGTGCCGGTCATCAGGTCGATGAGCACCTCGGTGAGCATCGATTTTGAGGTGGAGCCGGAATGAAGACCTTTGTTGCCATCTTAATCGCGTCGGCGATGCTGGCGTCGGTCACCCTGACGGGATGCGCGGAAGATGGTGAAGATAGTGGGGTGGAAGATTTGGACAGTTCAGAAATTCTGGAAGTGAAATTGGGCTTCGAGTCCTTCCCCGAGATGTACACCTGCGAAGGCGAGAACCTCTCGCCACCGGTCGAAATCGAGGGGTTGGACGAATCCGTTGCGTCGATCGCCATGATCCTGGAAGACCCGGACGCATCCAGGGGCACCTTCGTCCACTGGCTGATCTGGAACCTGGATCCTTCGGAGGCCGTGCCAAAAGGCATACCTCCCGAGGGCGAGGTCTCGAATCCGCCAGGAGCGGTCCAGGGGACGAACGGCTTCGGGCTGATCGGGTACTATGGGCCCTGTCCGCCGCCGGGGCCTGCTCACAGGTACGTCCTGAAGGTCCGCGGTCTGGATGCCAGGCTTGACCTGCCGCCAGGATCCGGAAGATCCGACCTCGAGGCGGCGATGGAGGGGCACGTCCTCCAGTCGGGCGAAGCCGTCGCCACCTACAGCCGGTGACGGTGACCGTTCGCCTGCCTTCAGCCGTCGTCTTCGGGACCCCTTCGGCGGAGCTCGACTTTCGTCTCAGGGTAGCGGCAGCGAAGCCGTGGGACGATCCTGGGCACACGTCTCTGGTAGTCGAGGTAGGCGTCGCCGAACTTTTCGGCCAGTATCCTCTCTTCGTGGATCGATCCCAGATAGAAGTAGACTGTGGCGAGGAGGTAGAGGACCAGGAGATTATCGGTCATGATGGGGGAAAGCCACAGAAATATCAGGCCGAAGAGAAATAGCGGGTTTCTCACCCTGCAGTAGACGCCCTGGACGATCAGCTCGCCCTCGCCGTCTCCGGGCCTGATTCCCAAAAATCGGAGGGGACCGGCCTCCATGAAGGTCTTGCCGAAGGCGAGGGCCGCTGTGACCTGCCCCGCGATCATGATCCATTGCCAGGGTGGGGGGGCGAGGTAGAGGATCTCGCCCGGAAAGAGATAGAACAGGTACAAAAGCGGAATGATGGCGACGACCGCCACGATCGTGAAGAAGAGCCGGTACCAGCGCATGGCTCTCGTGCCAAAGGCCCGCTGTGCCCGGCGTTTGGCCCAAGTGCCCGCAAGGAGGCTGTGGAGGGCCGCAAAACAGGCGAGGTAGAGGGCAAGGATGAGGGTCGAGTTCGAGTACATGCCGGACACCTTTTCGAGACGGTCTTCTTCCTTATCTTCTTCCTCTCCGTTGCCTTCACCGGCCGGGGCAGATTCTCCCCCGCCAGGGCACCATCCTCGGAACCCTTCTCTGGTACTCACGGTACTCGTCCCCGAACTGGGCGAGGAGCCTTTTCTCCCAGTGGAGGGACCCCAGGTAGAGGTAGAGGGTGACCATGACGTACAGGATCAGAATGTTCGTCGTCATGAAGGGCGTCAGCCAGATGATGAGAAAGCCCGACAGCAGGAACGGATCTCTCATCCAGCAGTATATCCCATGTGGATTCAGAAGCTCCGCCTCGGAGGACCTCGGCCCCGCGAGCTGCAGCGGCACCTTGAATCTATGGGGCGCGTCGATGAAGGCCCTCATCGAGACGATCCCCGCCAGGACCTGGCATGCCACCATCGCCCACCGCCAGGGCGAGGGGACGACGTAGAGGACTTTTCCGGGGAAGAGGTAGACCAGGTAGACGAGGGGCAGCACCATCACCAGGGCGGATAGGGAGAAGATGGTCGGGTACCAGGGGTCCATCCGATCGCCTAGGATTTTTTGGACCCTTCTCTTGAAGGGAAGGCTTGCCATGAGGCTGTGGAGGGCCGCAAAACAGGCGAGGTAGATGACCAGGACGAGGGCTCTCTCTTGGGGCGACATCGGGAGTTTATTTTGTCGGGATGGTATTTGGGGCTGATGCTGGGGAACGGCTAAGAAGTGGGGAACGATATCTTCTCCATCGATCCCGGCCAGGAGCGGAAGGAGGGTGCCTAAATAGTCCGAGAACCAAAAACCTCAGCGCGAGCTGATGGACATGAAGGAGATGGAAGTGGAGGCAGCAGACACGATCGAGACGGACGCTCTGGACGCGCCCTACAAGAAAGCCCTCCGGCTGGAGTACTTCACGGTCATATACAACATCGCCGAGGCTGCGGCCTCGATCGTATTCGGAAGCCTTGCGGGCAGCATCGCCCTCATCGGCTTTGGGATGGACAGCATCGTCGAGTCCCTCTCGGGCCTCATTCTGATATGGCGGCTAAAAAAGCACCGATCGGGCTCGGAGGAGGAAGAGGCGGATATCGAGAGGAAAGCCGAGAGGTTCGTAGCCGTGACCTTCTTTCTTCTCGGCTCTTACGTCCTCATCGAGTCGGTGGGAAAGCTCGCGAGGAATGAGATTTCCGATCCCTCGGCCCCCGGGATAATAATCGCTCTCCTCTCGATGACGATAATGCCGATCCTCGCCCGCAAAAAGTACGACCTGGGACTTCTGATCAAAAGCCGGGCCCTCATCGCCGACTCAAAGGAGACCCTCGCCTGCTCCCTCCTCTCGGTGGCCTTGCTGGTGGGGCTCGGGGCAAACTACCTCTTCGGGTTCTGGCAGGCAGACCCGATCGTGGGCCTCTTAATCGTCGCCTTCCTCTTCAGAGAGGGTTGGGAAGGCTGGAAGGAGTCCTCTGAGTGAGGGCGCGAATCCCGTCGCCTGGTGGGTCTGACTCAGCTCTGACGGCCCTGGCTGGGAAATAATTTCAGACGCCCTGCCGGAAGCTCTCGATGGCCTTTTTCGTGTGCTCCGCGAAGATCTCCACCACCTGGGGGTTTTCGCCCATCCCCCGGACGT
>Ga0265592_1001034_pt1 | contig 12683 bp, 3 predicted proteins | sample saktaG_7_FD_190141 | JGI IMG/M metagenome (GOLD analysis project Ga0265592, IMG submission 190141) | Saline water microbial communities from Sakinaw Lake, British Columbia, Canada - sak_2010_1_5_120m | ecosystem: Environmental > Aquatic > Non-marine Saline and Alkaline > Saline ... | reverse complement strand
TTTTTGAATGTAAATGTTTGTCAAATTTGCTGGAGGTATTTTTGGTATTAATTTTGAAGCTTTAACGAAGGAGAAGCATCTTCTTCACTACATTGTTATTATCACTTTTTAGTTGATAGAAATACACGCCAGGCGGAAGATTGCCAGCTTCCCACACTGCCATTCCATTTTGGGCTTCAATGGTTTCAATGAGCTGTCCAGTAACATTGTAGATTCTGATTTCTACTGGTTCTGCCTTCAGTCTGCCTTTGATCGCATATTCAATGGTTGTAGAACCTTTAAATGGATTGGGATAATTTTGGAGCGATATTCCTAAGTTTGTGCAATTAGGATCTACGGCAATACCCTGATTAAAATATAAAGCACCCATGTCAGCAATAGTACTATCAGGATCTGGTGGAGAAGCTGGATCACCAGCATCAATGCAAGGTGAACCTTCCAACAAGTTCCAGGATGCTTCAAGACCATTGTAACTCGTTCCACTTCCTGCTGTTGGATTCTCAAACATTGGGTCTTCATTGATATTTCCAGTTCCGCTATAACCACCTGATATACAAGTATAGGTTACATAAACAGTACTACCCAATAGATTGAATACATCTAAGTCGTCAATTAGGATACAATTGTTAACTGTTGCAGAAGAAGATGCAAACCACATTGCTCCAAAACCAGAGGTAGATTCATTATTTGCTATTGTGTTGTTAATCATAGTCGGGTTTGATGAGTTTTTTAAACTAATTGCACCAGCGAAACTTGCAGTATTATTAACGATTATATTATGAGAAATCAGAGGATTTGCATTATCACAAACAATTCCTGCACAAAGAATTGAACTTATGTTATTGGCTATTAGGTTTTTATAAATATACACACTATCTAAACCAATTACATTAATTGCTGCGCCTTTCTGGGTTGTAGTTGAATTCTCATAAATAGTGTTTTCAATTATATCAACTTTTGAATTTTCAATATCTATTGCACAATAAGTGGCATTAGTTATTTCACAATTCTGAATAAGATTGGCTTCCATAGTATTAAAGAATTGAATACCTTTCCAACTATCATTTGATGTGAAAATTATAGGACCTTTTCCAGAAGCATCAGCAACTATTTTTCCTTCAACTTTTATCTTGCTATTATTATTTGTAATTATTTGAACATCGGGTTCAATAGTAAGTTCACAGCCATCTGGAATTGATACATCATCAGTAATAGTATAAGGGCTAAAAGCTGTATTCCAGACACCAGCAACTATACCTGATATATTACTTCCATCAGTTACAGTTATGAAATCTTCCTCTGTAACCTGAAGGGTATCAATACCATCTGAAATTTGTAAAGTAACATCATAAACACCTGTGGTTTCATAAAGATAATATGGATTTTCTTCAGTACTGTCCCATACACCATCTTCATTAAAATCCCATTCCCATGAGATAATTCCTACCTGGGGATATGATTCATTATAAAATTGCACTCCCAAACAAGCAGGACCTTCCTGAATATTTGAGGAAAACATTGGTATAAGTCCAGTAAAACTTTGAGCACCTTGTAAAATTCTATGCCTATTAATAGCAGGATCGTTATTCCAAGTTTGAACAATAACTACAGCTTTTATATTATCTAGATTCCAATCAGGTTCAAGGGTGAATGTCTTTTCAAACATTTCCGTTTGACCAACTGATGTTAGATAAAAAGGTTCATCTTCATATCTTTCAACTGTACAAAACCAATCGCTATCAACATAACGAGTTATAATAAAAATAATTTTATTGTTTGTTGTAGTAATTGTGTCTGTTACTTCAACCAAGGCTTGTACTATAATTTCGCTTTTGCTATCTGAAAGTACTCCAATTGAAATATCAAGTGGACTATCAATATTAATTATCAGATTATATTTAGGTAAATAATAAAAATACATACTACCACTTTGTAAACCACCCTGGACATACTCCGTTCCACCAAACATTGCTTGTGGATAACCACTTAAACCATAAAAAGAAGCTCTTTGTGAGTAATTGGGACTTGGATTACTTCCGCCAGTTTGCCACATTAATGGAACAACATAATCATGATTTTCATATAAATCTTTCAGCCCGACCCGAGCTGATGGACATGCGGTTCAACCAGAATAAGAACTGAATACTTCTCCTACAACCCACATTTGTGATGCAAATACCGATGTAGTAAATAGGAAAAGCACAAATAGGAATAAATAAAGACTTTTTTTCATTTTTTTCTCCTCAATTATTTTTTTTATTTGTATAATCAATAAATTAAATTATACAAAAAATAAAATTTTTATTTTTAGAAAATTTTGTCAACAAATATTATAAAAAACTCTTTCTATCATAGAATAAACCGTTAATCTTTTGCATCTTGAAACAAATCCTCTAATAGGATAAGGCAGGAGGTAAAGAATGATATTCTATACCTCCCACCTTGCTCCTACTATATTATTGAATCATCATTTTCTGTATTTCACTATAGTGCTCTGTTGCGAGTTTATAGAACTAGACTCCTGTTGGAAGTTTACCGGGATCACACAATGATGTTTCATATTTACCTTCATTGGTAAAGATACTGCGCCTATTTTAGAAATTAACATTACCTACTTTTTATCATTCAGTTACGAAGCTTTCTACTCGATTATCTCATCAAGATCATCTTTTTCAAGAATGTCTTATTACCGGTCTCTAATTTGTAGAAATAGATACCATTTGCAAACTTTTTGTCGTTGCTTGTTCCGCCCCATTTTACCTGATAATCTGCACCGGCTACCATATCTTCATCAATCAGTCTATTAACTAACTGACCTCGTATATTATAAACAGAAAGCTTAACATAAGTAGCTTCCTTCAGACTGAACTTTATTATTGTAGATGAACTAAATGGATTCGGGAAGTTACCATAAAGTTCTGTTACAAGAATCTCAGGTTCACCTGTAACACCAATGTCAGCGACTATAATAGTTACAGGAATGGATGTAGTGCCAACATCAGGAGTAGATACAAAATCAATAGTTGCCTGAAGTATCTCACCTATTATATGATCTATGGTGTTGAAGTAAACTGTGACCGTGGAGTCTCCGCCAGCTTCTACTATACCTGAATTATGTGTTAATGTAATCCATCCTGGACTTAAGACAGCACGGATGTTCCAATTATAATCCAAGGTTGGTGCGACATTTTGCAGTTCATCCCATGGACCTGGAGCAAGATATACCCAATCACCTTTTCCATCTACAGCTGGACCTGCGTCAATACCAGCAGGATATAAACCAGCATTATGAATAACTTCATAACCAACCCAATATTCATAATCGGATACCAGGTCAATTGGAGCAGAGAGAATAATTGTTGCCCAGCTTCCCTGAGAAATCTGACCAGTAATATCCTCACTGTATATCTCAGTGCCAGGATCTCCCATACTACCGCCTTCCCAGACTTTAAGAGTAGCACTGATTGGCATATCATAGATGAATATTTCTACATTAGAGAGCTGATAATCACCATAGTAATCTCCAAGCTCTGTAGGTGTGAATCGCGCAGCAACCATAAAGGTTCCACCAGTATTTATTCCAATACCGTTATCATTTGGTCCATCATAATGAAGTGTGACATCATCCTTGAAGTTTTCTTCTGCAACAAATCCATTACTTCCATTACCACCATTAGCTTGGCCATTCTTTGCCTCTAATATGCCTGTTGTGCAATTACTGTAATCGGTTTCTACACCTCTGTCAAGCTCTATTATGCTCGCATCCCATGCCAGTTCTCCATCTCCATTATTCACTATGTGAATGTCTGCTTCTATAGGAGTGGAAGGAGACACAGTTTCAAAAATACTGGTCGGTGTAATATCCATGGTAGGTTGAGTAAGATTGAAGTTTACCGTAGTTGTTTCATCTTCTACTATCACCGCTGTTTGTGTCGCTGGAATATTGTAGCCTGCAACAAAACAGCTGACATTATATGTGTCTTCCCATATCTCCGGAATGATATAGTAACCATCTGAATTAGTAGTATCCTGATATTCTACATCTCCCACAGAAGTTGCTGTTACTACTGCTCCTTCAATAAGTGTTAGGTCACTCGCCTTCTTTACATATCCATCAAGAGTACCAGAACTACCAAAAGTAGCTGTGACATTAACAGTTTGTTCGCCACAATTTGGATCAGGTGTAAAGACAATATCTGCATATTTTACCTGTCCAGGGAAGAACTCCTCTGGCCAGTAAACTGTAACCTGAACTATCTCGTCACCGCCTGGTTCAATTGTGCCGGAAGTTGGTTCAACTGTGAACCATTTTACATATGGGCACAATTCATAACCAAACAGTATATCCGGTGAGCCTTGTGCTAATCCACCAAGCACCCATGTCCCAGGTACAATGTCTCCTGATGTAAACAGACCACCAGCTACTGTGCCAGGTAAATCTCCACTTACACTATGGGTTACTCCTGTCAGTGTCAATGTATTCAAATTATACTGCTCTACCTGACAGCCACCAGTTGAAGTACCTGTGAATATCCAGAGATATGGTCCACCATCTGATATATTATCATAAGCAGAACCATACATACTTGGTGGTGAAGGAATAGTATTGATCACAACACCAGACCTATTAATAAGAGTAAGAGTTTCACTCCAGTTGTTTACCCAGAATCCATCACTGTCTGAATCATAAGCGATAGAACGGACAGCTACTGGAGAGTTAATCGTGCCTTGTAGATTACCATCTTCATCAAACGAGTATATTATTGTATAACCTGCCTTAGAGCCATAGAAATACTCTCCATCAAATGCCATATCTTGTAAACCTGTTACTGTTCCAGGCATCCAGGTTGGAATCCAACTACTAATATAGTTACCATTAATATCAAATTTAAATACATTGTTGCTTGAATAACCTTCGGAAACTAAGAAATAGCCATTACCAAATCCAGCACCAGCAATAACAAGACTACCTGTAGGTGTATCTACATCATAGCTGAACAGTAAATCCCACATATCTTTTGTTGATGGATTATATGGAGTAGTTTGATTAGAGTCAACCTCTGCATTCATTGAAGGAGCTGTTACACCTTTAAATCTATTAGTTGTGAAATCTAATGTTATTGCATCTGGAAATTCAATACCTGCATCCCAATCGAACGGTCCTGTTCCAATATTGCTAAGGGTAATATCAATAATAACTGAGTCGCACATATTTCCTAAAATCGGGAAGATTTCTAATGGGTCAACCACCATAATAGGTGAGGTTAATGCAAAATCAACATTAGTGGTGTCATCGGCAATAATCTCTACATTATATGCATAAGCTGTATTATAACCTTGATCAGCAGCATCACAGATAACTATATAATTACCTGCTATCACTGCTATCAGACTATCAATTATGTAATAGCCGTCAGCATTGGTGAAACCGGTATATTCAAATTTACCCTGACTTGTAGCGGTTATCAGAGCATCCTCAATAGGTTCACCATTATTAGCATCTGTTACTGTACCATCAACATTTCCATAGTGAGATAGTAGGGCTACACCTTTATTAGTAATAATGTCCATAACCTCAAAGGAATCGATGAATAGCACATCACCAAAGGTTAAAAGATCCTGAGAGGGGGTCAGAGCCTGTAGTACAATGTCTGCAATTAGTCCCTCTCCTTCTGGTGCCTCAAGAGTATCTGTATAGGCTAAGGTATAAGCAATACTTAAGACACCTGGGGTAGAAGTATTAATCATCCAGCCGAGTGCAGTGCCTCCATTAGTAGTAAGAATGTTCGGTTCATAAGTAATAGGGTTTGTAGCAGTAGCTGTTACATATTCAAGCTCTGTCGGGTCATAGATTACTTCAAACTCGTAGGTATCTAAGTTTTGAACTCCAGTGCAATATACATCTAACCGTATGTAAGTTCCTGCAGGTTGTGAGGGTATGCTGGTCAGATTCTGGTTACCGTAAGTTGTGGCATCCAGATCAAATACTATACCGGCATTCTCATTGGGACCGGCAAAAATCAGGGAACTGAGAAATAAACTCAGTCCTAATAATAAGATTATTCCTTTAGTTAATCTCGTTTTCATTTTATTTCCTTATCTTTTTGTTCTCGTTCCCAAACCCCAGAGACTGTGTGAAAACGATATCATGAATAAATATTTCATTACTGTACAAGTTGCATCTTGGGTTTTTTGTCTGTATTGAAGAAAATTAGCCGATATATTGAAAAGATCTTTAAAATATGACGACAGGAAAGGTGCAAAGAGGCAGCATAGTTCTCTATCAAGAATTTTTCATGCAAAAGGACCATCCTCATTGCTTTCAACATCATTTCGATGCCAAGAATATTCAGAACTCGTTTTATATTATAGGCCAACATCGTGATACTGAACTCACCCTTTACTCCCTCCAAACCTCTGGTTAGAAAATAACCCTGATTCATCGATTGCTTTATCGTTCCAAACGGATGCTCTGACATGCACGCTCGTGCTTTGATCTTATCGGGATTCTCTACAACCCGAACAGCCATCTCTTCGATGACCTCCTCATGTATCCAACGGTAAATACAGCGCCCATATTTGTTTTTGGTGCATTTGCTTTTAAGACGACAACTCTTACATTCCTTCGTTGTATAAATCTTCTCATCGCGCCCTTTTCTGTAACTCGTTGGGTATAAAATGTTTCCGGCAGGACAAATATAACAATCTCGATCATGATCATATATAAAATCTTTATCCGTAAATAATCCCTTCTTTCGATTGTGTGATTTACGAGGTTGGGGTACATAGCAGGTAATATTCTCTTCAATACACTTTTTGATCTCTTCTCGCTTGAAATAACCCTTATCTGCCACGACTTCCAACTCCTTTACCCCCAAAGCTTCTTTTGCTTTATTCGACATATTCGAAAGTTGGTTCAAATCATTTGACTCGTTGGTTACATCAAAATCCGATACCAATTTGTGCTTGGAATCTACCGCTGTCTGCACATTAAAGCAAACCTCCCTGCCATTATTATTAACCTTCATCAACCGACTGTCAGAATCCGTTAAAGATATTTGCGTCTCCCCACTTTCCCGCAACTCCTTTTCATACTGCTTAAAGCTCTCTTGCTTATTTTTAAGCTGTGTGATTCTCTCTTGTATCTCTGCCTGTGGTAAATGTACATGACCAGCATTGACACCCTCAGATTCATCCTGCTCATCGAGCTCTCGCAAATAAGATCCAATCGCAGTCTCGACCTCCTTCAATGCTTTCTTGATCTGTCCCAACGTAATACAGCGCCTTTTATTATTGCTCGCTTTGAACTTACTCCCATCTATCGCAACTAACTCATTGCCATAGAGCCCCCATCCGTTACAAAGCATCACAAACTGTCGAAACACTTTCTTTAATGCGCGGGCATTATCCTTCCGAAAATCTGCTATGGTCTTGAAGTCGGGCTGAAGCTTCCTTAATAACCAAATCACTTCTATGTTGCGATGAGTCTCTCTTTCCAACGTGCGACTCGAACGTACCTTATTAAGATAACCGTAAATGTATAGTTTTAACAAATCCTTCGGATTATAAGGCTTACGACCCGTGCCGCTTGTCATAGAGTGGGTAAAACCTAACTCCACCATATCAAGCATATCAATAAAACTATCAATGAATCTAACCGGATTGTCCTCGTGTACATAGTCGTCTATAACTTCCGGAAATACTAAAACCTGATCCCGGGACTGTCCTTCTATATATCTCATTTCATTCTTCTTTCTCTATCTTTATGATACATTTATCTGGATACCTTCCCCGCTGTCAACCGTTTCCACACAGTCTGAGGGGCTTGGGAACGAGAAGGTCCGGGGGTGTGTTTTTTTATCAAATTCATTTATAAAACTCTTTCTATCATAGAATAAACCGTTAATCTTTTGCATCTTGAAACAAATCCTCTAATAGGATAAGGCAGGAGGTAAAGAATGATATTCTATACCTCCCACCTTGCTCCTACTATATTATTGAATCATCATTTTCTGTATTTCACTATAGTGCTCTGTTTCGAGTTGATAGAAATAGACTCCTGTTGGAAGTTTACCGGGATCACACAATGATGTTTCATATTTAACTTCATTGGTAAAGATACTGCGCCTATTTTAGAAATTAACATTACCTACTTTTTATCATTCAGTTACGAAGCTTTCTACTCGATTATCTCATTAAAATCATCTTTTTCAAGAATGTCTTATTACCGGTCTCTAATTTATAGAAATAGATACCATTTGCAAGCTTTTTGTCGTTGCTTGTTCCACTCCATTTTACCTGATAATCTGCACCGGCTACCATATCCTCATCTACAAGTCTCTCAACCAATTGGCCTCGGATATTATAAACAGAAAGCTTAACATAAGTAGCTTCCTTCAGATTGAACTTTATTATTGTAGATGAACTAAATGGATTCGGGAAGTTACCACAAAGATCTGTTACAAGAATCTCAGGTTCACCTGTAACATCAATGCCACCAACCGTAATAGCTACAGGAATGGATGCAGTGCCAACATCAGGAGTAGATACAAAATCAATAGTTGCATGGAGTGTATCACCTATTGTATGATCTATGGTGTTGAAGTAAACTGTGACTGTGGAGTCTCCACCAGCTTCTACTATACCCGAATTATGTGTTAATGTAATCCATGGCGTAATTCCTGGACTTAAGACAGCACGGATGTTCCAGTTGAAATCAAGTGGAGGTGTTCCAAAGTTCTGTAATTCATTCCATGGACCTGGAGCAAGATATATCCAATCACCTTTTCCATCTACAGCTGGACCTGCGTCAATACCAGCAGGATATAAACCAGCATTATGAGTAACTTCATAACCAACCCAATATTCATTATCGGATACCAGGTCAATTGGAGCAGAGAGAATAATTGTTGCCCAGCTTTGCTGAGAAATCTGACCAGTAATATCCTCACTGTATATCTCAGTGCCGGGATCTCCCATACTACCGCCTTCCCAGACTTTAAGAGTAGCACTGGTTGGCATACTATAGATGAATATTTCTACATTAGAGAGCTGATAATCACCATAGTAATCTCCAAGCTCTGTAGGTGTGAATCGAGCAGCAACCATAAAGGTTCCACCAGAACTTGATCCAATACCGTTATTATCATTTGGTCCATCATAATGAAGTGTGATATCATCCTTGAAGTTTTCTTCTGCAACAAATCCATTACTTCCATTACCACCATTAGCTTGGCCATTCTTTGCCTCTAATATGCCTGTTGTGCAATTACTGTAATCGGTTTCTACACCTCTGTCAGGCTCTATTATGCTCGCATCCCATGCCAGTTCTCCATCTCCATTATTAACTATGTGAATGTCTATTGCTAACGGTTCATCCAGTGGTACTGTTTCTGATATACTGGTCGGTGTAATATCCATGGTAGGTTGAGTAAGATTGAAGTTTACCGTGGTTGTTTCATCTCCTACTATCACTGCTGTTTGTGTCGCTGGAATATTGTAGCCTGCAGCAAAACAGCTGACATTATATGTGTATTCCTGTATCTCCGGAATGATATAGTAACCATCTGAATTAGTAGTATCCTGATATTCTACATCTCCCACAAAAAAAGTTGCTGTTACTACTGCTCCTTCAATAGGTGTTAGGTCACTCGCCTTCTTTACATATCCGTCAAGAGTGCCGTAAGCTGGAGTACTGACTATAAGAATTACAGGAATAATTGGGTTGCCAACATTAGGGATAGAGAAGAAGTGAAGATCAGCAGTCTTAATTGTTCCAATTTCAAAGTCTGTAGCATCAAAATATACAGTGACTAATGAATCATCACAAGGTGGGACTGTACCAGAATATTCGCTGAGCCAAATCCATCTTCTACCTCGGAATCCTAAACCTGAGACTTCTGCACCGCCGTTAAAAGTACCAACTAATGCTGTGGCACCGGTAGAAGTATCTACAATTCGAAGTTGACCAACATTTCCCGCAGTACTATTGAAAGCAGCCATATAAACAATACCGCTTTCAGGGTCCCATGCCATAGATTGAGCAAAGTTACCATCAAAACCAACTGATCCAACATAAGTTCCATGTCCATCATCTTTATCAATTGCATATAAAGCGTCATCCTCAATATCAAAACCCCACAGATTACCTTCACCATCACAAGCCATAGAGATTATAAGTCCACCAGCATTTATCAACCCAATTAGTGTGGCTGAACCTGTAGTCAAATCAATTGTGTATAGATATGAATTGTATTCGTGATAAGAGGCAGCATACATTGTTCCATCGGTTTTATCACAAGCTAAATCTGTAAATGTCTGTGTAGGACCAATTAATTTAAATACACCTGTTTCAATATCAACTGCATAAAGATTATTGGTGTAGTAATCTATAGCATAGAAATTACCATCTATATCAAAGTCAGCAGCAAAGGGGGAGTAAGTTATAGGAATTATTGTAAGCCAAGTTTCTGGAGCGTCGGTATCGAAAATTACGAAGTCAGAGCCTGGAAACACATTAAATCCATAAGCTGTTGTACCCCTTAATGGATTTATCATTGGGGTAGTAGAACTATTAGTTGGTTCTCCATTTTGAGGTGCAAGAGATAATGAAGGTTTGTCTTCAGACCTTGGAAAATCATTTGTTGCAGGTGGAATATTAATTACTTGCCTGTCTGGAAATTGTATATCAACATTCCAACTTAATGGTGCATTACCAGCATTACTTACAGTAAGTAATGCTGTGCCCTGAGTATTTGGATCAAGTGCTATTGTCACAAATTCTGGAGTAACATTAATCTCAGGATTACACATAATAACATCTTCTACATAGGTTTCACCTTGAAGGACAGTAAATGTATCAGTGACGGTTACGAAACCTTCTGCTTCACAAGTGAAGTTGTAGAATTGCCCAATGATTGGGTCAATTTCATAATAACCATCTTCATTGGTTGTATCGCAGTAGGGCTCTGAAGGATGTAAATCTCCAATAGCTGTAATAGTGGCACCTTCTATTGGTTCACCATATCCATCAGTTACAGTTCCTTGCAGTGCACCAAGCAAGCAGTTCAATTCAAAATCAATATTAGGTGTATTTGTAGCTTCCTCCACCTCTACATCTACTATGGTTGAATCTTCATAATCATATAATAAGGAAGCAGTTACATCATAGGTACCGGGATAAATATCCTGTATTGTATATTCTCCAGTAGAATCCGGATAGGCAGTATAATAAATACTTGGAAATACCTGATTAACAGCGGTAAGAAGAGCATCTTCCACATTACCCGAACTGTATGGGGTATTCTCTAATGTAACCAATCCGGAGATTGAACCAGGTATAGCCGGTCCAAAAGTAGCTGTGACATTAACAGTTTGTTCGCCATAATTTGGATCAGGTGTAAAGACAATATCTGCATATTTTACCTGTCCAGGGAAGAACGACTCTGGCCAGTAAACTGTAGCCTGAACTATCTCGTCACCGCCTGGTTCAATTGTGCCGGAAGTTGGTTCAACTGTTAACCAGTTTGCATATTGACATAATTCATAACCGAACAGTATATCAGGTGTGACTTGAGCTAATCCTCCAAGTACCCATTTTCCATATACAATATCTCCTGATGCAAACAAGGCACCAGCTACTGTGCCAGGTAAATCTCCACTTACACTATGGGTTACTCCGGTAAGAGTTAAGGTATTAAGGTCATATTGCTCAACTTGACAGCCACCACCTATTGAAGTACCTGTGAATATCCAGAGATATGGTCCACCATCTGATATATTATCATAAGCAGAACCATACATACTTGGTGGTGAAGAAATAGTGTTAAGAACATTTCCTGACCTGTCTACAAGCTTAAGATCTGAACTCCAGTTATTTACCCAGAAGGCATCATTATCTTCATCATAAGCAATAGAACGAACAGCTACAGGAGAGTTAATCGTGCCTTGTAGATTACCATCTTCATCAAACGAGTATATTGTATAACCTGCATTAGAGCCATAGAAATACTCTCCATCAAATGCCATATCTTGTAAACCTGCTGTTCCAGGCATCCAGGTTGGAATCCAACTACTAATATAGTTACCATTAATATCAAATTTAAATACATTTCTGCTTGAATAACCCCATTCGGAAACTAAGAAATAGCCATTACCAAATCCAGCACCAGCAATACCAAGACCACCTGTAGGTGTATCTACATCATAGCTGAACAGTAAATCCCACATATCTTTTGTGGGTGGATTATATGGAGTAGTTTGATTAGGGTCAACCCCTGCATTCATTGAAGGAGCTGTTACACCTTTAAATCTATTATTTGTGAAATCTAATGTTATTGCATCTGGAAATTCAATACCTGCATCCCAATCGAACGGTCCTGTTCCAATATTGCTAAGGGTAATATCAATAATAACTGAGTCGCACATATTTTCTACAATCGGGAAGATTTCTAATGGGTCAACCACCATAATAGGTGAGGTTAATGCAAAATCAACATTAGTGGTGTCATCGGCAATAATCTCTACATTATATGCATAAGCTATATTATAATTTTGGTCAGCAGCATCACAGATAACTGTATAATTACCTGCTATCACTGCTATCAGACTATCAATTATGTAATAGCCGTCAGCATTGGTGAAACCGGTATATTCAAATTTACCCTGACTTGTAGCGGTTATCA
>Ga0265592_1001032_pt1 | contig 12705 bp, 14 predicted proteins | sample saktaG_7_FD_190141 | JGI IMG/M metagenome (GOLD analysis project Ga0265592, IMG submission 190141) | Saline water microbial communities from Sakinaw Lake, British Columbia, Canada - sak_2010_1_5_120m | ecosystem: Environmental > Aquatic > Non-marine Saline and Alkaline > Saline ... | reverse complement strand
GGTAGATCTCCCGCTCGCTAAGCACGCGGAGGACAAGGGGCTCACGAAGGACTACATCATCCCGGCGATGAGCGAGTGGGAGATCTACCCGCTCCAAGCGATGGAGACCGGTCTGAAGGCTATTGAGCAGGGCGTCGCCCGTAAGAAGCTGAGTAAGGCGGAGATATACGAAAGAGCGGAGTCCATCATAAAGCGTACGCAGGACATCGTCAAGGCTCTCATGCAGCAGGGCTTCATAGACGCGCCCCCACCTGAATAGCGGCGTCTTTTTTCCTTCTCTTTGCTTTGTAACTGACCTGCTACAGGTCAGATCTGTTTTTTTCTGTTTTTCAGCAGGGGAGATTGATTCTGGCCTGGTCTCGCTGCACACAAATAAGTTTTTAACGACCAGTCGTGCGTACTATTCACAGTCGAATGAATAGTATAGCGTTTGGTTGATGGAGGAAAATATAACGCCGTATTGTACCGAGTGTGGGGGGAAGCTTAAGTGGGACGCTAAGTTCCGTCACTATAGCTGCCAGAGCTGTGGGTTGACGTACACGGAGGCGGAGCTCTCCCGTGCATTGGAGAAGCTCTACGATAGGGATGACGACGAGGATGAGAAGCGTAAGCAGCGTAACCAGGACTACCTTGACTGGTGGACGAGTTCGAAGAAGAAAAAGTAAAAAGTTTCTAAATAGAATAATTACTATAAGTATCTCTGAATTATTAATATATTCTAAATTGTTTAAAGTTTAATACTCCCGACGGATACTATTCTACTAGATATAATCCGTTTGGTGATGTTATGGTATTTCCCGTCGAATCCGAGGACCGTACGATGCGGAACCTCCTCATGCTCTGCCATGACGACGCGAGGCTCGTCGTCGAGGGCTTCAGAAAGATCCTGTCCATAACAGACAAGTTCATGAAGAACGAGGACACCCCCGACGGAGTGGAGGAGGAGATACAGAAGATCCTTGACGATTCCAGCGAGATCAAGAACGCACTGATCAAGGAGCTCCATGAAATCGGAGGCGTGTTGGTGAGCCGAGACGACTTCTTCAGGCTTATCAGCGCAATGGGAGACATCATGGACCAGACCAAAGGAATAAGCGCACGTTTCATAGCGATACAGAGACACGGGTTCAGCGTGCCTGAGGATGTGGCCCAGGGCCTCAACGGTCTCTCAGACATGGCGTTCGACTCCATGATAAAGCTCCGTGAGGCTATGATGAGCCTAGGCTTCAACAGCGAGAAGGCTGTCGGCTTCACTAAGGAAATAGACGAGCTGGAGAAGGTTTTCGATGAAGCCTATTTCAAGGTCGAGATGACCGTCATAACAAGCGACATGGAGCTACCGGCCGTACTCATAATGAAGGACGCAATCACGCTCATGGAGAACACGGTCGACACGGTCCGCGCCGCCTCAGACCTGATAAGAATCATAGCCCTCTAAAATGACTCCTAAGCCTGTACCTGTTCAGCTTCTCGAGGATAACCGCCTCATAGTGTGGGATCATAGACATGGCAACAGGCTGTACGAAGACGGTTTCTACGGTAAGCCCCTAGGGATCGCGAAGCCCAAAGAAGAGTTCATGCAGCCACTTGTGCTGGACGCGGTCGAAGGACTCTATTTGATGCATAAAAAGAAGGTTTCTGTAAGCGACATTCAAGGATCTAAAATAACATATACCGATCTCATTGACAGGCTTTCACGAGAGATCGAGGGATTCGAGGCGAAGTATAGAGTATACGGGGAGCTCAGAGAGAAAGGCTACGTCGTCACCCCCGGGATAAAGTATGGCTGCGACTTCGCCGTCTATGAACACGGGCCCGGCTTGGATCACGCCCCATACGTCATGCAGGTACATGGGTCAGAGGAGCGTCTGGACGCGGCGGAGATAGTGAAGTCCGGGCGGCTCGCCGCCACTGTCCGCAAGTCGTTCATCAAAGCGGTGGAGATTGAGGCGAGATCCGTTTCCTCGAGTTCAACTGGTGGAAAGCTTAAAAATCTAAGGTTTAATTTTAATGAGACTGCGCGCTATCGCGCGAAAAGATGTTTCCGACATCGGTAGGGTTTTATATTAAACCTTTAATTGTAATTTAAGGTGAATTAAGCTGTCTACGCTTCCTTATGAATATAGAAGTCAAGTGAGAATATGGGGAGAAGCCCAAGATAAAGACGAGATATACAACCAAATATTAGAGAGAGGCGATATAAACGTCACAAAAATCTTTGCTGAAATAATTGACCCTCCTCTAATCCTTTCAATAACTACTGGCTTACTTAGTATTCTAAAATTAATATATGATTATTATAAAAATAAAAACAAAAACAAAATAAAGATTACATTTGATTTACCCGATGGAAGATTGATAACAATTGATTCCAAGAACTTTGAGGAATTAAATGTAATAATAGATGAATTAGAAACGGATGATGCATAGTTGTCTAAGTGTGATGAGGGTAATTGATGGGAGATATATTTGTAGAAATAATTGGAGCAGCCGTTGGCGTTTTTCTAGGTATATGAGCTGATCGAATAGCAGAGGAATTTAGATTTAATAGCCACATAAAACAAATAGCGCCATTACTAAAAGAAGAAATGTTACACAATTTAAGTCTCGTATATTTATGGGAAGAAAAAAGAGATTCATTTTGGGCCTCAAGGTCCATTTACAAAAGCGAATATCTTGAAACCTATAAAGGAGATTTGTATAGGTGGAGTTCAAAAACGGAAGGGAGTTTTCCGCAAATGCTCTCTACGATACAGGAATTAAATTTTTATCTAAGAGCCTACGGAAATAATCCTCAATTCAATACCATTCTGGAAAATTTAACTTTCTTACTTCGTAAAATATTGTTAAAACAACCGGATCCATTTACTCTATCTAGTGACCAAGGAAAAAGGAACGGTGATTCGATAAGATAATAACAATTGACTCTGACAATGAATGTCAGACTTCCAAGGATTTTTTATAGTAAAAGTTTCTATCATCATTGACGGTGGTCCGGGCTGCCCCCAACAGATGAGGACTTGGAAGAGGAGCGAAAGCAATTTAGAAAACTTCGATTCCGAGGCGACTGCAATCGCAAGTTTATACAGACTAGGCGAGACCTTCTAGCCGAGGACTCCGAGCTATTGCGTGGGATCCCCCAAAAAATGTGTTACAACCCCGACATTTCTAAACCTCCGAAATCCAGTAGGAAAAGAAAATCTATCAAAGTTAGCAAAGCAGGCTCAATGCTCATGATCCTACTTATTCTGTTTATCCTGGCGTTTGCTTACTTAAGTGGGTAGGAGAACTATGACAATTGAAATCCTGGTAGCTGATGACCATACTATAACAATTGGTGGACATCCTTTTGGAATCAAGTCTTGGTACGGAATCGACTCTAATACTTTCATTGATTATTATAGTAATTTGATTGAGAATTATTCTCTAAACCTTCAAAAAATTGATTTTATAGAAGAAATGCTTACCAAGAATGGGTATAAAAAAGTTATAGTTAGGCCAATCCAAGAATACGTGAGTTTCATAATATACACAAATGTGTTAGAAAAACAGGGTATAGACATTAAGAAGTTAATTAGACAAATAAAACGTGGAAAAGATTACTATAAATAAGACATGCAAGAGCATTAACTGAATTAACATACATCTATCTCAACAACGGATATGATATAAAACTACAATCAAGAGGAGCAGATTTCTTAATTAATGGTATAAAAGCAGACGTTAAAGTTGCTAAACCCTCACTCCTGAAGGGAAAAACTAGAGATTATAAATATAATAAAAATGGAACTTTGGACATACCAAACGAAATTGTTTTAGGCGTTCTCCAGATGATGAAATCTCGATTCTTGAAAGGAGTTAAACAAGCAGATTTATTATTTTTTAATCTAACAGGTGATATGCTTTTCTCATCCTTGGATATTTTCATTGATCAGTTTGACCGAATAATTCCACCTAAAAAAAATCGCCTTGTTTTATATTCAGATTCATTTTATCCGGATGGAATCGACATTCATTATAAAACTGGCGCCGATAGTAAATATTTGGGAAAACGAACATTTCCAGACCTAATATCAATCAAAGGATATTACATTGATTTCGATCCTTATTTATGGAATTTCTTATCTCAGTTTAAAATAACGTGAAATCCAACGCATCATGCGGTTCAACCTCTGTGCGCACGTAAAAAATCAGAAAATTAGTGTTTCCTTCTATACGAAATTGCATCCAATTTTCTTCACCCATAGTTACTCGCCGCTGAAAATAATGAATGTCATGATAGTAAAAAGGACTAGGATACGTCGCTTGAAAGGTTTGTAACCTTAGAATTTCTTAATTCTAGTGGTGGTAAGCCTAACGCGTGTCCTCTTCGACTATCTTCATGAAGTCCTCGGGCTCCCTGAACTCCCTGTACACTGAGGCGAATCTGACGTAGCTGACGTAATCCAGTTCCTTGAGGTGCGCAATGATTCTGTCGCCGATCTCTTTAGATGGTACCACTTCATGGCCCTCCTCTATGATGCTCTGTCTCACCTTTTCGGCTATGTCTCTCATCTGTTCAAGAGTCACGGGCCGTTTCTCGCATGCCTTCTGCAGCCCCTTCATTATCTTGTCGATGTTGAATCTCTCGAGCCGTCCATCCTTTTTCCTTACCATGAGCTCTATCTCCTCGATATGCTCGTAGGTGGTGAACCGTCTGCCGCATCCTACGCATTCTTTACGTCTACGTGTCATGTTGTTATGCGACTCCCTGGTCTCGAGGGTTCGCAGCACGTCCGAGCCACAGAAGGGACACTTCAATGTTATACGCAAATCGGTAACATCTTATCTTTTAAAAAACTATCTCGAGAATATAGGTTACCGTTGAGCTGGCAAATATACAATCCTGAGGTTACTTAATTGAACGTATTTTAACAACTATACAAACGTCTATATCGGCTCTCTGAAAGGTAAACACCGGCTAGGATTAGACGCGCCATCATTACGGAAGAAGATACCAGAAAAACATGGATTCAGAAACTAGTTTATCCATCCAGAATCTCTTTTTATATTAGGGATATGGATTTGCTCGGGCTGAATTGATACAGGTTGAACAACTTAAAATCGAGAAAAGAGAGAAGAAGAAATCCGATCTTATGGACGATGAACTCGAACTTCTCCCGGTATATACGAGAGAGACGAGCCGGTCAAGAATACCATCTGAGACGATTGATCACCTAAAAGCTCTTAAAAACATTAACCAGGCACTCACCAAGTTCAAGCTAAGTAAAAACGAGGTGAGGGTCTATCTCTACTTGGCGAGGTTCGGCGCCCACAAGGCTCAGAGCGTCGCCGAGGCGCTGAGTGTGCACAGGACAGAGGCTTACAAGATCCTTCGAAGACTGGAGGCGCAGGGGCTGATCAGCAGGGTCATGGAGAGGCCCATGAAGTTTGTCGCCGTGGCCTTCGAGAAGGTCTTGGATAACCTGATAGAGGAGCGGCGGCAGCGCATCTACCAGATGGAGCAGAGGAAGGCTGAGCTCCTGAAGATATGGAAGAGCCTCCCTGAGCCGGAGAACGTTCAACACAGCAAGGAGACGTTCCAGGTACTTGAGGGTAAACGCCACATCAGTGTCAGGCTTAACGAGCTTCTAGGGGGCTGCCAGGAGAGCATCGACATCGTGGTCTCAGACATCAACCTCATCTGGCTGTATAACACGCCTTTCCTAGACGACTTGGACGAGGTAGCCATGGACGAAGGCGTAAAGGTTAGGCTGCTGACCAACTATTCACCTACCAGCAGCTATGTCCTTGACCAGATAGAGGTGGGAAACGGCGACTTCGCTTACCTTAAGAAACACGAGATGCCGGGTTTCTTCATAAAAGACGGCAAGGAGATGATCCTGTTGATGGCGAACGACCAGAGCAACCTCTACGGCATGTGGACCAATTACGACAGCATAGTTAGGAGCTACGACATACTCTTCAACCTACTCTGGAAAAACAAGTAGATCCTGAACACCTTCTGCTAATCTTTTAGCTTAGAATAAGGTTCAGGTTCCACAGGCTTACCCCGATTTTGATTATGCCGGCTACCAGAGGAAAGCCTATGAAGTAGCCGGCTACCCTAGTCTTCACTACTCTGTTCAATACATATGGCACCATGATGCAAACGGCCACGACGAGGAAATCTGTTTGTATCCACTGGCCGTTGCTCATAAGTGATGCGGCCATCATGTTTCCCTCAACGAGACCTAGTGAAACTCCGAATCTTGTGGACACCCAGTCGCCTAATGCTCCGACGATTAGTAGGAAATATGCTACCGGTTCGATCTTTAGCTCTGAAGCATTAAACAAATGGATCTATACTATAGATCATTAATCTATAATTTAAATCTATATATCATAGATGCATAAATAAAAATCAATATAATAATTTATAGATAAATTATATGCAATAATGGATTAATTAATTTAAATAACATATTGATGATGATAAATGATTACTCTATTCTCCAATAGAAAGAAGCATCAAACCCAAGGGAAGAACCGATGTTAATCCGAATAGTACTAGAGCCCACGTTGCTTACCCAGAACGTAGTACCACCAAGCTCCACCCCCGGGGTAGCCTGCACGTTTTTCGGAGTTCTGCCAAGATTGTGAGCGACGTCGACGTAGGTGCTGCCCGTCGTCACAGTGGCTACTCCTGTCTCGTATTCCAGGAATAGATCCGTAGATGCCTTGACGGCGTCCGGGGTCACCAAGGTAACGTATTGGAAGGAAGGATTAGAGTCTTCAAGCCAGATCTGTACCTCTATCTTCTCGCAGGGGTCCCAGCCGCCATACACTGGAGCCGTAAGCTTCATCGGGTTCACCTCGTCTCCTTCTTGACCGTTGAAGAAGACCCTGTTGATCTTCCAGTAACTGCCCGTGTCACCAGCCTGTACGTAGGGCACCCACGTCGAGTTCCTCGTCCCAGACACGGTGTAGGTCACGATGCAGTCCATCTTATCGAAGTCTCTCAGCCGGATGCTGGTTTCCCCTGTGTTAGTCACGTTAGCCCTCAGGGTCTGTGAATCCACAAGCCTCCAGGAGACGAACTCCATGTCCTCGTTTAAGACCGCCTCGTTCTGTGATACCATGCTGTCTATCCCTTTGCTGATCACTCCGAAGCTGGATACGGTCGAGGTGATAATAATTGATACGCCTGCGATTATCATGATGGCTGTGAAGGCGGTGGCTACTGTTGTTGACTGACCCATCCTTAATCTCCTATGGTGAAATAGAGTTCGTCGTCGACTCCGTTATAGGTGTTGAAGCGGAAGTAGTAGTCGCCCTTCTCCAAGTCTGACGACGTCGTTATGGTTATCTCGATGGTCTCGGAGTCCTGCCAGTTGGTGTCGTCGCTGTTTAGCAGCGTGAACGCCCAACCCGGGCCCGACTCGGCGTACTGGATGTGGCTATACTCCCCGATTCTCCCAAAGATGATGTCGCTCATCTCGACTACCGTCGAGGGTATGATGGAGGTGCCGGTGCTTTTCACCCATACCTTCACCGTCGTGGACGACGTGTTGACGGCGGATATCACGTCGATGCTTGTTTTCATCTTATCGCTGAGCCTATCAGACATCGATAGGGTTCCGTGCTCCAGCCCTGCCATGGAGGTGAGGAAGACCTGAGACAGGGCCGCCGCCGCGATGACCACGGCTACGAGAACTATGCCTTCAGATACTATCGAGGATGACATCTCTGGGTCAACCTCGATTCAGATTATATAGATAGTTTATGAATCGAAGATATGGAAGAGTGCCGGTGTAGGGAGTGCTCCAGAATCATATGAGAAGTACTATGTCGCCGCGACTTTCGGCTTCTTGGTTCTAAGCTCCTCGACCACGCGCTCCAACTCGGTGAGTGTAGAGATCACTTCACTCTGCTGCAGCATCCCCTCGACCTCGTCCTCGGTCTCCTCCACGTCCTGTTTTGCCAGCCCCTCGATAACGTTTACCTCAGGTAAAGGCTCCGGCTCAGAGGCTTCCTCGGACTCGTCAGGATGATCTATCGCCTCTTCCGTCTCCTCTTCCATTATCTTCACTTCGATAGTCTTGTAGCCGTCATCGCCCGAGGGTACGGCCTCAGGCAATTTATCGGAGGCCTCCTCTTCGTCATCCAGGGCGTCGAAGGCCTGTTCCAGGGGATCCATGGTTTTAACCTCCTTGAAGGTCTCTGGTTCAAAAAGGTTCTCTTCCTCATCTAGACTAGACGACTGGGGTCTAGCCATTTGGACATCCTCGGCGTCTATTTCCTTGGGTTTATCAGGATATTGTAGATCCTCTATGACGTTCAGAACCTGGGTCAGGGCTAGAAGCCCATCCACCTTCTTCTTCACGCTGAAGTATTCTACTACAACCGTGATCATGGCGACCGTGGTTAGCAGATATGAGGCTATGAGAAGCAGTCCCATGAAGTTCTCTCCAAGCATTCCGTCGATGGAGGACACATCCACCGTCTCGTTGATTGCGTATAGCTGCAGCATCAGCACGACGCTGAGTATTACACCTGAAACTAGTAGCCATCTTCCCGGCTCGAAGTTACTTCTTATCAAGTCGCTCATTTCATTCACCTCTACATAGTAGCCATTCCAGCTAGGTAGTTAGCGACGGCCTCGCTCATAATCAAATAGACCGTTCCGCCTAAAGCCATTTGCATCCCGGTATAGTACAAAACCGTGAACCTTGAGTCGCCCTCCATGTTGTAGATGCTGAAGACGTTGTTGAAGGCGAATAAAACCAAGGTGAACACGAAGAAGAGCCTCATGAACGATACTTCGGGCACTGAGAAAAAGTCCAGGAGGGAAGCCATCTCACCTATGAACCCTATGAGTGACGTGAAGAAGCCGTCGATGACAGCGAATAACGCGGCCATTATCACGTACAGAGGTATCACTAGCCCCACGTGGTAGCCGACAGCCGAATATTTTCGCTCCCTTATGGTGACGTAGATGTGGTAGAACTGATCTATGAACTTGGAGGCTATGCCCAGGTCACCTCCAGTGTATATAGTGTCCGTCATGATGGTGTTAATCCGCCGGATCAGGGTGCTGTCTATCTCCGTCTCGAATCCCCACCATGCAACCTTCGGCTCGACACGCATCTTGATCTTGTTGTTTAGACTTTGGATAACGGAGTCTAAGCTGGCGAAGTCCGTCTCCGATGCACTTTGAAGTATCATGGCCAGCGGTATGTGGGCGGACAGGTTGGAGGCCATGTACCTGAAGAACGCCGGGTAATCTGACTCTTTCTTCTTAACGTTGTTCACATATGTCCGCCCGATGAGGCCCCCCAAGAATAGAATTATCCCTATTATTATGAAGTGCATGAACCGGCTCTCAAACGGTATAAACAATACTAGACCAGACATCACGAGGCTCATGATCGCGGCGTACTCTGCGCGCTGCCTGTTTGGGGTCTTCTCCTTCTGCCCTTGGACGAGTACTGCGTCAGGCTTTGATGACTGGAAGATAAGCCATGATAGAAAGTAGAGGATAAAACTGACGACGATCACGATCATGATGGCTAGTAAGATCATTATCTTGGGGTCGTAGAAGATTGATGAGATGAGCATCGTGGTGGTCATGAAAAGGGTGATGCTGAGCATGGGAAGATACGCGTCGCTAAGTGTCCTCAGCCGATTTATGGCCTGCATACGTGACGACTCAAACTCAGCCATGTAGTTAGTGTAGTACTTCTCTATGAACAGGTTCACAGGCTCACCGGACGCGATGCTCTGGCTGAACTTGAACAGGAAATCGCTGAAGCCCTTTGTCGGCGCCTCGGTGCTCATGATCTCAGTGGCTTTTGCCTGAGGGTACCGCCACTGAGTCATCAACACTATTATCCTGTTCAGGTAGGGTACAATGCTGCTGAAGATGAGTTTCTCGGAGGCTACCTGAAGCATCAAGACCCTGCTGATGGTGCCTGACGTGATTGACCTAAGGTAGAGCATGAAGAAGGGGAGCTCGAACTCTATCTTGTCTCCTTTGCTAAGCCCCTCGATGAACTTCGCCAACTTTTGCCGCTCAATAATCAATTCTCTTGACCCACCTTACTCTTGACTTCTTGTTCGACTCCGTGGCCGAGCTTCATCAAGGCTTGGCGCCTTAGCCTCGCAGGGGCCTGCTCGATCCCAACGCCCTGGACGTAGAGGATGGAGTCTAGGACATCATCGTACTCCAGTATGCCGAGGGCTATCATGTACTCAAGGATCTCTGCCCTCATGAACAACTCGTCGTAGATCTTCTTGATCTCCGTGCCTGTGTAGCCTTTCATGATGGCGATCTTGTTATCCAGGAGGTAGCTAGTACCCAGCCCCCTGAACTCCACCTTGTCAGTGGAGGGATCGAAGCTGAACACTTCGATGAAGTTGAAAGCCTGGTCCGCCGGCTCGTACCCGAGGATCTCGTTGATGGTCATGACGCGGCGCTTGTACTTCCCCGTCTCGTAGTCGTGGACGGCGCTCTGGAACAGAGCCGCGTTCAGGTTGTCTATGTGGGTCTTAGGGACGTTGATGGGGAAGTTCGTGAGCCTCTGGACGAGTTTCCCCACCGTCGCCGCGTGGAAGGTCGCGATGCTGGGGTGGCCTGTCTGCATGGCTTGGAACGCGATGTTGCCCTCCGCGCCTCTGACCTCGCCGACGATGATGTACGTGGGCCTCTGCCTCAGAGCCGCCTTGAGCAACGCGAACATGGTGACGCCTTCCTCGCTCCCGGCGTTACCTGTGTCCCTGACGACCTCTCGTATCCAGTTCTTGTGCGGGACATATACCTCGGGGACCTCCTCGATGCTGACTATCTTGTAGTCACGCGGCATGAAGGTCATGAGGGCGGAGAGGCTGGTCGTCTTGCCGGAGGCAGTCTCCCCACAGATCCATAGGCTCATCTTATTCTCTAGAAGCATCCATATGTATGCAGCAGCTAGGCTGCTCATCGTGCCCCAGTTAATAATCTGGCAGATGCTGATGGGGTTTACAGCGAACTTACGGATGGTGAAGTTGCTTCCCCTAGCTGAGACGTCCTCACCGTACACCAGGTTCAACCTCGATCCGTCAGGCATCTTGGCGTCGACGATGGGCTCCCTGTGGCTGGCTGGTTTACCGACTATCTCGCTGAGCTTGAGGGCGAAACCGTCGAGCTCCTCCGACTCCTCAAACACAATGGTGGTCTCCATCGTCTTGAAGATCTTGTGATCTATATGGATCGGCCCTAGGCCGCTGCAGTGAATGTCTTCAATGTAGATGTCCCGGATGAAGGGCTCCAAGATGCTTGAACCCACCTTCTCGCAGTATATCTCGTACTTGAGCATCTCGTAGCTGAGGGGGTCGAGCTCGATCTTGTCCAAGTTACCTTGTCTGAACCTAGATAGGAAGCCCTTTTTTTTATCTTCATCTTGCTCGGGGTTCCTAGCCTTCGGCTTCATCTTCCTGTTGACTATGGTTATGTTCTTGATGAGCTCGTTCAGGTAGTTCGTCTTCGCCTCAACTGACTTGAAGGCTACGGTGTCATCGATGGAAAGGGCGATCCTTTTCTCCACTTCGGCTAGAATCCAGTCTCTGTTGAAAAAGAGACGGGGCTCAATCGGTTTATAGATCAGATCCTTGTTCTTCCCTTCAACTAGGATGTGGATAAACACAGGGTCTCCCACAGGATAGATCAGGTTAGGCTCCTCAATGGCGCCCATATCCCTTGAAAGGCTATCCATAAGCGTGGGAGGCTCGAATTCCTTCTTTTTGAAGAGGTTCCTCATGTATAGCCTGAAATACGGGTTTTTCTTCACCCGTTTCTCCCAGTTCTTGTTGAACCCCTCAAGCCTAGAGATCTGTCCCTCAACACTAACTTTAGCGTCTGTGCCGTAGCCGGCGAAGCTCTTACCAATAGCCTCAAAGGATTCCACGTAACAACCTCTTCAGGTCCCGAGTTTAGTTATCGTATTTCAAGCAAGTTCCATTCTTTATAGGAATTATAGAGTAGTAACACAGAGTAGAGAAGGAGGTTACAGGCTATCCTCTAGCCGACGAGAACGGCAGTATCTTTATACCGTAGGCTGGATTCACCTCGAAGCTTATTACATCGCTGACGTTCTTCGTTGCTCCTTTCAGCTTAGCGATGTTCATGGTTAGAGCGGTTTTATCCCTGAACGTCTTGATCTCCAAGACTATGTGGCCGTCGCAGAACGCCCTGGTGCGAATTAGCAGCTCCTGGTCAATAGCGTAGGGATGCATCGTGATGAAGAAGGTCTGGCCGAGCTGGTCTACGATGAACCTGCATGTACTGAAAAAGTCCAGAATATCGCTCTCGTCTGCATGTGTCAGGAGGTGAGTCATGGAGTCAATTATGACTATGTCGTACACGCTGGCTCTTTGTTTGATATAGTTTGTGAGTGCTATCAGATAGTACTTGGAGATCTCCTCGTTCCACTTCATGTTGATGGTGTTCAGAGTCGTTATCCTGAAGTTACCGACTAGGAAATAGTCCGAGATGTTCCAGTTCAGCCGCTCCATGTTTGTGAGGAGGCCCTTGACCGTGTCCTCTGTCGTTATGTAGATGACTCTTTTTCCAGCTTTCAAGGCTCCGTACGTTACCTGCTGAGCTAGAATCGTTTTCCCCGAGTCGTTGGCACCTTCAACTAGACTGAGAGAGGGCAGAGGGAGTCCACCGATCTTCCGGTCTAGCTC
>Ga0265592_1001025_pt1 | contig 12776 bp, 11 predicted proteins | sample saktaG_7_FD_190141 | JGI IMG/M metagenome (GOLD analysis project Ga0265592, IMG submission 190141) | Saline water microbial communities from Sakinaw Lake, British Columbia, Canada - sak_2010_1_5_120m | ecosystem: Environmental > Aquatic > Non-marine Saline and Alkaline > Saline ... | reverse complement strand
GATTGGGAGGTAAAAGAAAATAGCAATATGGCTTTTTCCTTACAAGGATTAAATCATTATGTTTCTGCTTATGTAGCGAAAAAATATTGGTTAAGAAAAATTTATCCGCCAGAAGTTAGAGAAGCAGCTGAAAACGGGGATTTTCATATTCATAATTTAGATATTCTTGCTACGTATTGTTGTGGTTGGGATTTATACGATCTCCTTTTAAGAGGATTTGGGGGAGTTTTTGGTAAAGTTCAATCAAAACCACCAAAACATTTTCGTTCTACTTTAGGTCAAGTAGTCAATTTTTTCTATACATTACAAGGAGAAGGAGCTGGTGCTCAGGCTTTTTCTAATTTTGATACTTTATTAGCACCTTTTATTCGTTATGATAATTTAAGTTACAAAGAAGTAAAACAATCTCTTCAAGAATTTCTTTTTAATTGTAATGTTCCGACTAGGGTAGGATTTCAAACTCCATTTGAAAATATTACATTAGATTTAAAAGTCCCTTCCCATTATAAGAATTTACCTGTAATAATTGGTGGTCAATCTCAGAAAGAAACTTACAAAGATTTTCAAAAAGAAATGGATATTTTAAATCAGGCGCTTTGCGAGGTTTATACAGAAGGCGATGCGAGTGGAAGGGTTTTTACTTTTCCTATCCCAACTTATAATATTACAAAAGATTTTGACTGGAATAACCCTGCTTATGATGGTATTTGGAAAATGACTGCAAAGTATGGAATTCCATATTTCTCAAATTATATCAACTCTGATATGAGTCCTGATGATGCTCGAAGTATGTGTTGTCGTCTTCGGCTAGATAATAGAGAACTTTATAAACGTGGGGGAGGATTATTTGGATCTGCGCCACTTACTGGTTCAATTGGAGTAGTAACGATTAATATTCCTCGTTTGGCTTATTTATCAAAAACAAAAAAAGAATTTTTCCAAAGGCTAATTCATCTAATGGATTTAGCTAAAGTTAGCTTGGAAATAAAAAGGAAGGTTTTAGAAGATTGGACAGATAAAGGACTTTATCCTTATGCACAACATTATTTAGATGGAGTGAAGAAAATTAGAAATTCTTATTGGGGTAATCATTTTTCTACTATTGGGTTAATTGGGATGAATGAAGCTTCGCTTAACTTTTTGGGAATAAATATTGGCAGTAAAAAAGGAATTAAATTTGCTTCTGAAGTATTAGATTTTATGCGCGATAGATTAATAGAATATCAAGAAGAAACTGGAAATCTGTATAATTTAGAGGCTACTCCTGCTGAAGGAACTTCTTATCGTTTGGCATTAAAAGATAAGAAAAAATATCCTGATATTATTACTGCTGGAGAAGAGGAGCCTTATTATACTAATTCCACTCAATTGCCAGTAGATTATACAGATGATTTATTTGAGGCTTTGAAACTACAAGATGAATTACAAATAAAATATACTGGTGGTTGTATTGAGAAAGGAAATAAAGTTTTAACCGATAAAGGTTTAATCAAAATAGAAAAAATAGTAGAGGATTTTAAAAACTTGAAACCAATTAAGGCCTTAAGTTATAACCCCGAGAAAAACATTAGTGAGTGGGATCAAATTATTGATGCCCTTAAAATTAATGTTGAAAAAAAGAGCAAGATTAAAATAAAGGGAGAAAAAGGAATGGATATTATTACCTCTGATTGGCATCCGTTTTTTGTTTTAGAAAGGATAAAACCCGATTCTTATTGTCCGATTTGTCAAGAAAAAGTAAGTAATATCAAAGGTTTTGCTGTTCATTTAAAAAATAATGTACAATGTCGGTTAGAATATTCAAAAATGTTAAAATATAAAGTAATAGAAAAAAGAGCAGACGAACTAAAGAAAGGGGATTATATTTTACAGAATTCTTTTAATCTCTATCCGGAAAAATCATCAAAATTAAATGATGATTTAATGTGGTTAATTGGATTTTTTATAGGTGATGGTTCTATTTCTAAGTTTTTTGATGATCGAGGGGGAAATAATATCGAAAAATTTGTAGTACGTTTCTTTTCTGAACATCATGAAGCAGTAAGCGAGGTAAAGAGAATTCTTAATAAATATTTTAATTGTCATGTAAATATAATTGAAAACGATAAAAGAAGTAAACTATTAAAATGTGTTTCAACGTCTAAAAAGGATGTCCAGCAATTTTTCTTTAAGTATGGATTTTCTTTTGGAGAGAAAACTTATATAGTAAGAATTCCTGAAACAGTGAAAATAAATATTAGAAAAGAAAACTTTTATTCACTTTTATCAGGGTTGATGGATAGTGATGGTCATATTGATAAAAGAGATGGATCTTTTGAATATTATACTGTTTCTGAGAAGTTAGCTGATGATATCTTAGAGATTTGCTCGATTGCTGGAATTATGGTTGGTAAGACAAAGAAGAAAAATAAAAGGGAAAATGAGGTGGATATTTGGCGAATTCGAATACCGCAATATGAAATGATCAAAATAAAGAATCAATTAAAAAACACTGTCCACAAAGAAAGAATTAATAATAAGCTTTCTAATAGAAGGAAGAGATTTCTTCCCGTAACTAGAGTAAAGAAAATTTCAAAAGTTGATGTGAAAGATAACCAATTTTATGATTTAACCACCAAAAGAAATCATAATTATTTAGCAGGAAAGAATACTTTAGTGTTTATTCATAATACTGTATTTCATTCATTCTTAGGAGAGGCGGTGTCTGACTCTAGTGCTGTAAAATCTTTACTTAAAATTGTTTTTGAGAAGTTTCGTTTGCCATACTTTACTTTAACTCCTACTTTTTCTGTTTGTCCTATTCATGGATACATAGCAGGGGAACATTTTATTTGTCCAAAATGTACAATAGAACAGCCATGCGAGGTATATTCTAGAATTGTGGGATATTTGCGCCCTATACAGCAATGGCATAAAGGAAAACAAGAAGAATTTAAAGAACGTTCTACTTTTAAAATTTAGATTATGTTATTTGGTGGTTTACAGAAAACAACCTTAGTTGATTATCCAGGAAAAGTAGCAGCTACTATTTTTACTGCTGGTTGTAATTTTCGTTGTCCGTATTGCCATAATCCAGAATTAGTTTTACCAGAATTAATTAAAAAACAACCAAAAATTGCCGAAAAAGAAATTCTTGATTTTTTAAAAGAACGTCAAAAGTTGTTAGAAGGAGTGTGTATCACTGGTGGAGAGCCTACAATTCAACCTGATTTAATAGATTTTATAAAAAAGGTAAAGGATCTGGGTTTTTTAGTAAAATTAGATACAAATGGTTCTTTCCCAGATGTTTTAAATAGTTTAATTGAAGGTAAATTCATAGATTATGTTGCCATGGACATAAAAGCACCGAAACAAAAATATGAACTTTTTGTTAAAGATGAAAATATTGTAGAAAATATTGATAAAAGTATAGAATTATTAAAGCAGGATAAAGTTGATTATGAATTTAGAACAACCTTGGCTCCTAATATTTTAGAAGAACAAGATATTTTAGCTATTGCTGATTGGATAAAATTTGCTCCCCGTTATTTTCTTCAGCGTTTTCAGAGTAACAAAGTTTTAGATGAAGAATTTAAAAATCTTCAGCCATGGTCAGAACAAAGAATAAAAGCTGTATTAAAAAAAATAAAATCATATTTTTCTGAATGTAATATAAGATGACGTCCTTTCCTTCGAGAATGTTTCGACAATGTGGGGCGTCTTTTTTAATCGGTATAGTTCTATCTTATTATTTTTCTTTATCTATTGTTTTCTTTTTTTCTTTTTTAATTTGTATTTATCTTCGTTTTAGAAGAAAAGAATTTATTGTTTTAATTCTAATCTTACTAAGTTTGTTATTAGGAGGATATCGATATTCTTCTGTTTTTAGAGAATTAAAAAATACGGCAATCATTGAAGAAGCTCAAATAGAGATTAATGCTCGAATTATTGCCGAACCTATTTTAAAAGAAAGTTATCAAAGAATTGTTATTCCAAAAATTGTTATTTATACAGATAGATATCCCCGTTATAACTACGGGGATATTATAAATATCAAAGGTACGGTTAAACCTTTTGCTGATTTTCGTTCATATAGCTCTATAATAGTTTCTGGAAGGATGAGTAATCCTTCTATAGAGCTTATCTCTCCGTCTAAATTTTCTTTAAGAAAAGTATCCTTATTAATAAAAAACAAAATTGTAGGTTCTTTGCAAAAGATAATTCCTGAACCACAATCAAGCCTTCTGGTTAGTTTGATGTTTGGGGCTAAGAATAATCTAACATCTGTTTTAGAAGAACAAATAAGAAAATGCGGTTTATCCCATGTTATTGTTGCTTCTGGTCTGCATTTATCAATCATAACAAAAGCACTTTCTGGTTTTCTTGATATTTTATGTATGAGTAACTCCCTTAATTTCGTTTTTTCTTTTTTGTTTATATTAAGTTTTGCTTTTATGGCAGGATTAACTCCTTCTATTATTAGAGCTGCTATTATGGCATTTTTATTAATTTTATCCCGTTTTAGTTTTCGTCTTTATAATTCCTTTAATGCTTTACTTTTAGCTGCTGTGATAATGATTTGGTTAAATCCTATGATTCTTTTTTGGGATTTAGGTTTTCAACTTTCTTTCTTAGCTACTACAGGGATAATCTTTCTTTATCCTTTATGGAAAGAGAATTCATTTTGGCAGCAAGATTGGTTTAATCAAAAAGGTAAGATCATTAGAGAAACCCTTCTTTCCACATTATCAGCTTTAACATTTGTCATACCTTGGATAATATTTAAAACCGATGCTTTTTCTTTAGTTTCTCCAATGACTAATCTATTAATTCTTCCTTTTGTTCCTTTCATAATGATGGGCGGAATTATAGTAGGGATTTCTTCTTTATTGCTCTATCCTTTTGGGCTCTTGTTTGGGGCTTTGCTTAATTTTATCCTCGTTTATTTTTTAAAAGTTATTTCATTATTTTCTTCTTTGCCTTGGTCGCAAATTTATATTCCTTCTATTTTACATTGGCTTATCATTCCTTATTATATTTTTCTTTTTTCTTATATTTATAAAAAACTATGAAAAAATCTCTTTTATATTTTTTATTGTTATTAGCTTTTAGCAATGTTTTTACTTATTGGATTATTTTTGATTTTTTAAATGGTTCTAGGGGTAAAGTTAGTTTTTTATCTATTGGACAAGGTGACGCAGAGCTTGTTCAAATTCCAGCTGGTAATATTTTAATTGATGCTGGTCCTGATGCAAAAATTTTATCTGAATTGGATAAATCATTATCTTTTTATGACAGAACAATCGATTTGTTTATTCTTTCTCATCCTAATAAAGACCATTTTAATGGTCTGTTTGATGTATTAGAGAGATACAAAGTTAGGGCAGTAATGCTTGATAATTTATCTTATTCTGATTCTTTGTTTCAAAAATTGCTTAAAGAATTAAAAGAGAGGGATATATTAATAGTTAAGGGAATAGCTGGTACAAAAGTGAGCTGGGAAAATCAAGATAATCTTTCGGTAATTTATCCGGAAGCAATGGTTTCCTCTAAGGAAGATCCTAATAAATTTAGTTTGATAGCGAATTTAATTCTTGGTAAAAATTGTTTTCTTTTTACCGGAGATATTGGTTCTAGTCAGGAAAAAAAGATTTTGCCTTTGATTTCTTGTTCTAGTGATGATGCTCGTATATTGAAAGTGGCACATCATGGTTCTAATTATTCTTCTTGCACGCAATTTTTAAAAGGATTTAATCCTCAAATAGCGATTATTGAAGTAGGGGAAAACAACTATGGCCATCCTCATCCTGACGTAATCCAGCGCTTAAAAGATATTAGCACTCAAATATTTCGTACTGATTTAGATGGAACAATTCGTTTTAATATCAAATAGTTGCCTAATAGTGGTTTTTATTATACAATAAAAACATATTAAATATTTTATATTATGCGTTTTTGGATAGAAAATACACCAGAACAGGTTAATAAAGAAATATCCCTTTATGGTTGGGTAGACTCTCGTAGAGATCATGGGAAGATTATTTTTATTGATTTGCGCGATAGAACAGGTAAAGTACAAATTGTTTTTTCTCCTGATAAAAAAGAAGTATATGAATTAAGTAGTAAACTTCGTACAGAATGGGTTGTTGAGATAAAAGGAATTGTTAAAGCTCGACCAAAATCAATGGAAAATCTTAAAATTCCAACTGGTAAGGTAGAAATAGAAGCAACTGGTTTGAAAATATTAAGTGAAGCACTTACTTCACCATTTGATTTATCGAGTGATGGTAAAGATGTCAAAGAAGAAGTACGTCTAAAGTATAGGTATTTGGATTTGCGCCGTGAGCGTTTAAGTAAAAATCTCATTTTTAGGCATAAGATAATTAAATATATACGTGATTTTCTTTCAGATGATGGATTTATAGAAGTGGAAACCCCTATTTTAACTAAATCTACTCCTGAAGGAGCTCGTGATTATATTGTTCCTTCTCGATTAGAAGCTGGAAAATTTTATGCTTTGCCACAAAGTCCGCAACAATACAAGCAATTATTAATGGTAGCTGGTCTTGAAAAATATTTTCAAATTGCTCGTTGTTTTCGTGATGAGGATACTCGTGGTGATAGACAACCTGAATTTACTCAATTAGATTTAGAAATGGATTTTCCAACCCAGGAAGATATTTTAAGTTTAATAGAAAATTTGTTTAAACAATTAGTTGAAAAGATTTATCCTGATAAAAAAATCAAAGAGTTTCCTTTTCCGCGCATTAGTTATAAAGAAGCAATAGAAAAGTATAAATCAGATAAGCCAGATTTAAGAAAAGATAAAAAAAATCCAGATGAATTAGCTTTTGCTTTTGTTGTTGATTTTCCTCTTTTTGAATTAAAAAAAGAAGAAAAGAAATGGGGAGCTGTTCATCATCCATTCACAAGGCCTAAACTAGAAAAAGATGAAACAATTGAACAATTAATTGAAAGGATTAAAAAAGATCCAGGTAAACCATTTGCTGATCAATATGATTTTGTTTTGAATGGTTATGAAGTTGGTGGCGGTTCTTTAAGAATTCATGAACCAGAATTATTAAAAACCATCTTTGAAATATTAGGTCATAAGTCAGAAGATATTATAGAAAAATTTGGTCATTTAATAAATGCATTTAAATATGGAGTTCCTCCACATGGAGGTATCGCCTTGGGCTTGGATAGAATCGTAATGATTTTAGAAGATGAACCAAGTATTAGGGAAGTGATTGCTTTTCCTAAAACTGGAGATGGGAGAGATTTAATGATGAATGCTCCGTCAGAAGTAGAGGATAAACAATTAAAAGATCTTCATATAAAGACTTTAAAATCTTAAACTTTTGTGATATAATACCAGCTGGGTCTTGCCGGATTAAGGAACGATTCAGGACAAATTGGTTTTAAGGGAACTCAATGTCTTTCGTCCTATTGGGCAAAAGAGCGAGTACCCACTTGACTATTAGCTGATTCGACCTTAGTTGCGGGTAGGACCCGCTATTTACTTCATTTTCAATTATTAATATATTACTTATCATGTCACGAGTTTGCTCAATTTGCGGAAAAAGTTATCAAAATGCCACTAGATATAAAAAAGTGCATTCTGCTTATAATCCAACTTCTAAACATCGTCAATATCCTAATTTACAATGGTTTAGAATGCCAGATGGCAAAAGAGTAAAGGCTTGTACGCAATGTCGTAAACGCCTTTCAAAAACAATTTAATTTATATATATACTGTGGGATCTAAAAAAGAACAGTCATTAGTTTTAATTAAGCCAGATGGTGTGCAGCGCGGTTTAATTGGAGAAATAATTAAACGATATGAACAAACGGGGCTAAAATTAGTTGGTTTAAAATTTGTAGTTCCAACAGTTGAATTGGTGGAAAAACATTATTTAGTTGATCCAGAATGGAAAAGAAAAACTGGAGAAAAATCAATTGAAGCATATAAATCTAGAAATTTAAAACCTCCTTATTCCGATCCTGAAGAAGCAGGAGCGCAAGTTCTAGAAAATTTAAAAAAATATTTAACAGTTGGTCCAGTGGCGGCAATGATTTGGCAGGGAATGAATGCAGTAGGTATTGTCAGAAAGATTACTGGAAACACAGAACCTTTAGTTTCTGATGTCGGCACTATACGTGGAGATTTTACAATTGATTCGTATAAAGTTGCAGATATTGATGGTAGAGCTGTAAGGAATTTGATTCATTCTTCAGGCTCCGTAGATGAGGCACAAAAAGAAATTGGTTTATGGTTTAAGAAAGAGGAATTAATAAATTATAAATTAGTAAACGAGATGATTCTTTATGATGTTAATTTAGATGGAATCTTAGAATAAAGAATAATGAAAATAAAAATAGACAAACAAAAATGCCTCGGTTGCGGAGTATGTACAAATCTTTGCCCCGAGGTTTTTGAATTAAAGGATGGAAAATCAAAAATTAAAGAAAATGTTGATTTGAAAAAACACGAAGATTGTATTAAAGAAGTAATTGATTCTTGTCCTGTGGTTGCTATTGTAGAAGAATCTTAATTATTTTTCTTTAGATTGTGATACAGTTGGTAATTTCAAATTCTGCCAGCCCGACAGAATAATATACAATTCTCTGCTTCTTTTTCTGGTAGCTCTTGGTTTAAATATTTTAAAGAATCTAAAAAGAGAGGATACTTTTTTTGCTAGGAAATGAACATCATTACTTTCAAAGGCTTTACAAACAAAAGAGCCTTCTTTTTTTAATAGAGGGGGAATAAAAGAAAAAGCTTTTTTTATTAGCTCAAGAGAACGGTCGCTGTCAACATCTTTAACTCCTGAAGTGGCTGGAGCAAGGTCTGAAACAATAACATCAAATTTACTTGGAAGATTGTTTTTTTGAAGTATATCTTGAATTTGTTCAATTTTTAATTCAAAGATGTTTTTTTGAAGGAAAATGGCTGAACTAGGAACAGTAATTGGTTTTAAATCTATTCCTACTACTTTTCCATCTGAACTGATAACTTTTTCAATATATAAAAGCCAAGATCCAGGGGAGCAACCAAGGTCCAAAACTAAATCCCCTGGTTTGAAAATATGAAATCTTTCATCAATTTCTTGTAATTTATAAACAGAACGGGCTGGATAGCCTTCTTTTTTTGCTTTTCTAAAATAATGATCTTGAGGTTTATACATTGTAATTAGTATAAGAAATAAAGATTAAGAGAGCAAGAGTATTAATATGGATTGTGAAGATAGTGAAAGCATAGTAAAATGGTTATTAAATCAATAGTAAATACTCATACTTGTTTTATGCCTGTGCTTAAAAAAAACTGCGAAGGATTAACTGATGAAGATCTTGTGCGTGAATCCTTACAAAATATTGAATATTTCACTTGTTTATTTGAGCGTTATGAAAAGAAATTAATTCGTTATATTTTACGGATATCTTCTTTTTTACCAGAAGAAGCTAATGATATTCTGCAGGAGTCTTTTATAAAAATATGGGTGAATTTAAATAAATTTGACAGTAATTTAAAATTTTCTAGTTGGGCCTATCGCATTGTTCATAATACTGTTATTTCTGAATGGAAAAAATCTCGTTCATTTGGAAAAGATAGAAACATTAAAATTGATGAAGAGGTTTTTAAAAATTTACCATCTGAAATAGATATTATTGAAAAATCTTATCAAAAAGATAAAATTATAATGATTCGTGAAATATTAGATTCCCTGCCAGAAAAATATAAAAATGTTCTTGTGCTTAAATTTTTGGAAGGAAAAAATTATAATGAAATTTCTGATATTTTAAAAAAACCTTTAGGCACAATTGCCACACTTATTCATAGGGCTAAAAAGGCTTTTCGTAAAGAAGCTGATAAAAAAGATATCTCATTTAATTTATAATAGTTTATAATAATATTATGGAAGAACCAATTAAAAAATCGCAAGAGCTTATAAGTAAGATAAAATCAAGAGGTATTAAACAAAAGCCACGTTGGTATTATATTATAGAAAATATTATTTTTTGGGGTATATTTTCTTTATCCATAATTTTAGGAGGCATTGCTTTTTCAATTATTTTATATGCAATAGGGGAAAGTGATTTTAATTTATTTAGAAATCTTTCAAGTCCTGGGATCAGATCTTTTGTTTCATTTTTGCCGTTTATATGGATTTTATTTTTGGGTGTATGTTTAACAATAGCTGCTTTAGGAATAAGAAATACGAAAAAAGGGTATCGCTATTCTCTGCTATTGGTTTTAGGAATTAATATTTTATTGAGTGTTTTGTTTGGTCTTTTATTCTTTTATACTGGAGGGGGACAAAAAATTGAAGAAATTTTTGCTAGAAGGATACCTATTTATAGAGGCATTGAAGAGCGTAAAATTTCAAAATGGTCTAGTTCAGAAAGTGGATTTTTATCAGGAGTAATTTTAGAAAAACAAAGTGATGATATTCTTTTACTTGAAGATTTTACTGGGAAAAAATGGCAAGTCAATGTTCAAGATATCATTATACATCCTAATCTTTCTTTAGAACCAGGAGAAAAAATAAAGATCGTTGGTACATCTTCAGAAAAGAATATTTTTATAGCTGAAGAAATTCGTTTATGGGAAGGACCTAAGCTTCGTCGTAGATAGTTAAATAATAAAACAGAACATTGAAAGAAATTCCTATGTTTTGGAGTATTAAAAGATGTAGGTCGATTTCTGTTTTGTTAATTTAATAATGAGAAGAATAAAAAGATGAATAAATCAGTTAAAATTATAGGCACAGCCTTTATTGGAGTTGCTGCAATTGCTATGGTTGTTTCTCCGGCATTAGCATATCGCGGTGATTATTCTGTTGAAGGGCCTAATTGTTCACCAGAAAGACATGCTCTAATGACAGAAGCTTTCACAAATAATGATTATGCAGCTTGGAGCGAACTTATGAATGGTCGTGGACGAGTTGCAAACGTTGTTACTGCGGAAAACTTTCCAAGATTTGCCGAAGCCCATAGATTGGCCCAAGAAGGTGATTTTGAAGGAGCTAATCAAATTAGAGGAGAATTGGGTCTCAGAACTTCTAATGGTGAAAAAGTTGGCGCTAATTATCGTAAAGGACAAGGACGTTATAGAGAATAATAAATAACAAATAACGTAAATAAACCACTCCAAAATTAAAAATGGAGTGGTTTTTTTATTTGTGGATAAACTAAAAGCATAGTAAAATAACACTAATGAATAGAATGTGGCACAATCTTTCTTGGCAGGAAGCATTACAAGTATTAAATTCAAATCTTAAGCAAGGTTTATCTGATGAAGAAGTAAAAATTCGTCAAAAAGAATTTGGTAAAAACAAGCTTCCTGAAGAAAAGCCATTATCAAAATTAAAAATATATTTGGAGCAATTTCATAGCCCTTTTGTTTATATTCTAATAGCTGCCGGAATTGTTACTTTATTTTTAAGAGAATATGCTGATACTATTGTTATTTGGGCTGCAGTGGCTATGGATACAACAGTTGGGTTTATTCAGGAAAATAGAACTTCGAATGCTTTAAAAGAGTTGAAAAAAGTGGTTAAGCATGAAGTTGAGGTTTTAAGAAATGTAAATTTAAAAATTATTAATTCTGAAGAATTAGTTCCTGGAGATATTGTTATTCTAAATCCAGGAGATAAAATTCCCGCAGATGCAAGAATTATTGAATCGCAGGATTTGAAAATTAATGAAATGGTTTTAACTGGTGAATGGTTTCCAACTACAAAGGTTTCTAGAGCGTTACCCGGACAAATACATTTGATAGATAGGGACAATATGGTTTATATGGGGAGTATTGTAGAAGCTGGAAAGGGCAAAGTTGTTGTTGTAAACACTGGCTCACATACAGAGATTGGAAAGATTGCTAAAATGGTAAAAGAAGCTCCAGAAAGGAAAACTCCATACCAAAAGAAATTAGCAAATTTTTCAACTTTAATAGGCATAGGCATTACTTTTGTTTGTGCCTTTATTTTTTTTGAAGGATTAATAAAAGGAAAAGAATTTGTAGAAATGTTTACTACTTTTGTTGCTATTGCTGTTTCTGCTATTCCGGAAGGTTTACCTGTGGCCATAACAGTAATTTTAGCTTTAGGAATGCAAAAGGTGTTAAAAAAGAAAGGATTAATACGAAAATTAGCTTCTGCAGAGACCTTGGGAAATACCAGTATAATATGTACTGATAAAACAGGTACTTTAACAAAAGGAAAAATGAAAGTTAGCGAGATAATTGGAGATAAATCTTTGGTTCTTAAATCAGCTGTTTTAGCTTCAGAAGCGTTTGTTGAAAATCCTGATGATCTTATAGAGAAATGGGTTTTAAGAGGAAGACCTACAGATAGAGCTTTATTAGAAGCTGGAATTGAAAATGGATTGCTTAATATAAAGAAAAAGATGGAAGAAGGTAAATTATCTGAAATTCCTTTTAATCCTATAAATAAATTTGCTGCTGCTTTTTATCAAGAATCAGGGGAAACGCGCTTATATATTCTAGGAGCTCCAGAGAAGATCTTTGAAAGAAGTGATTTAACTAATAAAGAAAAAACAAAATTAGAAGAGAAATTAAAAGAATTAACCAGTAAGGGTCAACGTGTACTTGCTACAGGATGCAGAATTGTTGAAAAAAGCGAGAATATAACTTATGAAATTAAGGGGCTAGAAGCTCTTTGTCATGATTTTATTTTTACAGGTTTTATTGCTTTAAGTGATCCAATTCGTAAAGAAGTGAAGCAAGCTATGGAAATTTGTAGAAAAGCTGGTATGAGACCTATTATAGTCACTGG
>Ga0265592_1001021_pt1 | contig 12854 bp, 8 predicted proteins | sample saktaG_7_FD_190141 | JGI IMG/M metagenome (GOLD analysis project Ga0265592, IMG submission 190141) | Saline water microbial communities from Sakinaw Lake, British Columbia, Canada - sak_2010_1_5_120m | ecosystem: Environmental > Aquatic > Non-marine Saline and Alkaline > Saline ... | reverse complement strand
CCCCAGAGTACCGACGCCTCCCGACTCGGTCATCCCGTAGATGTCGAAGGCCTCGATCCCAAGGCCCGAGGATATCTTCTTTTTCATGGAGTCGCTGAAGACCTCGGCACCGAAGATCCCGATATCAAGGTCCGGCAGGGACTCGTTCATCTCCTCCATCACCTCCATCAGCCTGATCCCGTAGCTGACAACGCCCGTGAGGACAGCCCGGGCAGAGGACCGGCGGCCTTGCGGGAAGTCCTTCGGCAAACTTCTGATCAAAAGTCCTCGGTTCGCTTCCTTCCATCCCCGCCTTCGATGCCTGAAGGCGGGCGACTGATAGCTCCCCGACTCCTGGGACGAACTTTCGGCCCTCGCATTCGATCCCAAGAGACCTCACGTGCTCTTCGATGAAGTCGTCCAGTTCCTCGACGACGAGAACCCTCTCGACGCCGTCGGCGAACTCTCTGATTAGATGGTCGGGGAAGGGGTAAGAGAAGCCGAGCTTCAGGACCGATGCCTCGGGCCAGACCTCCCGGAAGTACTGGTAGGCCATGGAGGCGGTCACGATCCCAAGGGATTTGTCGCGCCGCTCGATCCTGTTCGCCTCGGAGTTTTCTGCCTCTTGGGCCAGGAGGATGAGCCGGTCGGTCACCTTCTGCTTCATCACCCTCCCCCAGACCGGTATGGGAACGAATCGGGGCGGGTTCTTCTCGATCCCGATATCCCTATCGATCTCATCCCGAATTCCCAGATCAACCAGGCTTCGTGAGTGGCTCACCCTCGTCGTCGAGCGGAGGATCGCCGGGGTCTGGTACTTCTCCGAGACCTCCATCGCCAGCTTCAAAAAGTCCTTCGCCTCCTGGCTGTCGGCCGGCTCGAAGATGGGCACCTTCGCAAACCTCGCATACTGGCGGGTGTCCTGCTCGTTCTGGGACGAGTGCATCCCGGGATCGTCGGCGACGCAGGCCACAAACCCGCCCTCGACGCCGATGTAGCTGAGGGTCATCAGGGGGTCTGCTGCCACGTTCAGGCCGACGTGCTTCATCGTCACTATCGAGCGGGCTCCGGCACAGGAGGCGCCCGCCGCCACCGTCACCCCTGCTTCGTACGCCCCGTGGGCGATAGCCTCGTTGCCGGACAATAGCTCTCTCAAAGCCATCCTCCCTCGTTCTAAGAATCTCGATTTTCCGACGCATCGATGAGATCTCCAATAATTGACGTCATGCCTGAGTCATTGATTACGACTTTTTCTCGCTGTTGTACAACCTTATACATCCGTGAGCACGCATCGCCGATCGGGCTTTTGAGTTATAACCTTTCTGGTTATCGAATTTCTCACATCTTCTGCACAACAAACTATAAGACGATCCTTGAGCCTAATCTCCGACGATGATCTTCCAGATCCTGGACGCCAACTACGTCTACGACGGTGAGGGATATCCAGTCGTCCAGCTCTTCGGGACCACCCCCGAAGGGAAGCCAGCGACCTGCAAGGCGTCGGGATTTCGGCCCTACTTCTACGCGAGAGTGGACGAGAAGAGGGTGGAGGAGGCGATCGATGGCATCAGAGCCATGGATCTGGAGGCCGAGGTGGTGGAGAGGTTCAGGCCCGTCGGCTACCAGGAAAAGCCACGCAAGATGCTCAAGGTCATCGCCAAGGACCCGAAGTCCGTCAGAACTTTCAGGGAGACCGTCCTCAACGTTCCCGGGGTCAAAGAGGTCTACGAGACCGACGTCCTCTTCAAGAACCGATTTCTCATCGACCAGGACCTGGGCGGGATGAGGTGGGTGAAGGTCGAGGATCCCCTGACCAAAGGCTCCATCCCCTTCACGTCCCTCAAGCCCCTATTCCCGGTCGAGGCTGGAGGTGAGGAGGAGGAGGGGCAGAAATCCAGGGCCAACGCCCCGCTCCGTCATCTGGCCTTCGACATCGAGTGCCTCCCCCTCAACGGGGCGATGCCAAACCCCGAGACCTCGCCGGTCATCATGGTGAGCCTGGGATTTTATCCACCTTACAAAGGACGAGAAGACCTCGTTCTCGTTGGACGAGAGGTCGACTGCCCCAGGGGGGACGTTTTGGCCTGCAAAGGCGAGAGGGAGATGCTGGCCAGGTTCGTCGAGATCGTCAAGGACTACGATCCCGACGTTGTCGCTGGCTACAACTCCAACGAGTTCGACTTTCCATACCTGGAAGAGAGGATGAAGAGGCTGAACCTCGATGTCAGGGTCGGGCGGGATGGAAGCCCCTGGCGGGTGAGGAAGATCGTGAACCAGACCAGGGTCGAGATCACGGGTAGGATCGTCGTCGACCTTCTGCCCCTGGTGAGGTCGTCATTCAGCCTCAAGCGTTACACACTTCGAAACGCCAGCCTCGAGCTTCTGGGGGTCGAGAAGCACGACGTCGAGCCCAAGGAGATGGAGAGTCTCTGGGCAAGCGATGGCGAGGATTTCGCAAGGCTCGTCAGCCACTCCCGCCGCGACTCGTACCTCGCGCTCCACCTACTCCTCGACCTGAAGCTTTTGGACAAGTACATCGCCCTCGCCCAGACGAGCGGCTCGCTCCCCCAAGACGTGATCAACGGCGGCCAGGCCGGCATGGTCGAAAACTTCCTATTTCGAAAGTTCCAGGAGAGGAGAAGGGTCATCCCCCCGAAGCCCGACGCCGACCTCTCCCAGACGAGGGCCGCCCAGAGCTTCGAGCTGAAGGGGGGCGCGGTCCTCGACCCCAGGAAGGGCCTAGTGGAGGACGTGGTGATCCTAGACTACAGATCCCTTTACCCCTCGATAATGATGGCCCACAACCTCTGCTACTCGACGGTCGTCACCGACGATCGCCCCCCGGCGGAGGAGGTGGTGAAGTCTCCATCTGGCGGCGAGTTCGTCGATTCTTCGATCTCGCCGGGGATCGTGCCCGGGGTTCTTCACGACCTTCTGGCCCAGAGGACCGAGATCAAACGCCAGATGAAGACCGCCAGCGACGAGGAGAGAACCATTCTTGACGCCCAGCAGTACGCCCTCAAGATCCTCCTCAACTCCTTTTACGGCTATTCGGGCTACGCGAGAGCGAGGCTCTACAGTCTGCCGCTGGCCAACGCCGTGACGAGCTTCGGGCGGTCCAACATCCAGAACACCAAGAGCATGGTGGAGGAGATAGGCTCGATCTACGTAAAAGAGGGCGAAGCACTCCTGCCCAACGAGATGCGAGAGGCTGCCGGCGACTCGTTCCCCAGCACCGGCGCCGAATCCTTCAAACGGTTCGACCTATCCGTCGTTTACGGCGATACCGACAGCGTCTTCATAAGACTTCAGCCCCACGCCGAGCGCGGCGCCAAGCCCACCCTCGAGGAGGCAGAGCTGGTGGGAAGGAAGATCGCAAAGACGGTGACCTCCCGCCTGCCGCCGCCGATGGAGCTGGTCTTCGAGGCCTTCGCCCGCCGGGGCCTATTCCTCGTCAAGAAGAGGTACGCCCTCTGGGTCTTCGAGAAGGTCGGCGAGGAGTGGCGCGATCGGATCAAAGTTCGCGGCATGGAGACGGTAAGAAGGGACTGGTGCGAGCTGACCTCCAAGACCCTGAACCGGTGTCTGGAGCTGGTCCTCCAGGAGGGAAAGGTCGATGAGGCGGTGGAACTCGCAAAGTCTGCGATCGACCGCCTCCAGAGGCTCGACCTCCAAGAGGACCCAGAGATCCTCGAAGACCTGATCCTCACGAGACGGTACACCAAGAGCGCCTCGTCCTACAAGAACAAGCAGCCTCACGTCCAGCTCGCCGAGAAGATGAGGGTGAGAGGCGATCGCGTCCCCTCGGTGGGCGACCGGGTCCCCTTCGTCATCCTCCGGGGCAAGGGGCTCTTCGTCGACCGGGCTGAAGATCCCCAGTACGTCCTCGAAAACGACCTCAAGATCGATACCGACTACTACATCGAAAAGCAGATCCTGCCGCCGCTCCTCCGCCTCCTCTCGACCTTCGGCGTCTCGAGAGAGCAGCTCGTTCAGTGCCCCGAGCAGCAGAGGCTCTTCGACCTTGAGCCCTGCCGGGCGAGGGGTGCCAAGGGGCGGCTCCCGTCATCGGCCGAAGCCCCCGGCGAGAACTCGGATCAAAAGTCCCTCTTCGACTTCTGATCGACCTTACGATCTTTATCTAACGGTTCATCTTCTTCAAGAGCCATGCCATGTTCTGGCCGAGGACCCTCATCGTCTCGAGGCCCTCCTCGTCCTCCAACACGTCCCCTTTCGCAAGGCCCATCCCCACGTTCCAGTAGTTCGATCCCGGAACGATCATCTGGCTGATGAAGAAGAAGTGGTTTATCGAGTCGAAGGCGTGGATCGCGCCCGCCCTCCGGACGGCGACGACCGCCGCACCGACCTTCCTTTTGAACATCTCGTCGTTTGCCTTGGCGACAAACCCTGCCCGGTCGATCAGGGCCTTCATCTCAGCCGAGATGTCGGCGAAGTACGTCGGCGACGCCAAAATGATCCCGTCGGCCTCGACCATTTTAGCTATACAGTCGTTGACGACGTCGTCATCGATGGTGCAGCGTTTGTCTTTGCTCGCAATGCAGCCCATGCAGGCGGTGCATCCTCGAATCTTCTCGCCCGCCAGTTGCACCTGCTCGGTTTCGATCCCCTCTTTCTCCAGCTCTTCGAGCACCCGCTTCGCCAGGATGGCGGTGTTCCCGTCCTTTCGGGCGCTCCCGTTGAATGCCACGACTTTCATTTTTCAACACCTCAATATTTCATCCAGTTCGCACAAAGGCGGATATTACGACTGCTTTCTCCTTCCGTTCGGTTTGCAGACCCTGCACGGGAAGTATCCACGACTTTTCGCGGCTTCAGGACTTGGAAAATAGATTCGATCTTTGGGCAGTATTCTTTCTGCCCAACCACAGCTCGGATGATGATATTTATTTGAGTCCCTAGATCCGACAAAGTTCATCTCTTCTGCGGTCTCAACTTTCCCAGTCAATTTGTCTTTTATCCATTGGACGGGCCCGACAAATGGAGTCTCGCCTTTCGCATCGTTTTTTCTGTACTCGGACAGCACCGTTATCTTGCTCGGACTTCCGTATTTCGTGGTTTCTCTTGCATCCCTTATACGCTTGATCAACTCTGAAAGATGAGGCTCCAGCCATTTTGGATCGTTCCCGTCATGGAGCTGAATCTGCCAGTGATAGGAGGAGTACCCTTCTTCATCGATCTTGATCCTTTTCACAGCTCCACACTTATAGAAGAAGTTGATCGTTCTGCGGGCGAACTCTATCCATCCTTTAAGATCTTCATCTGACAGGTATGCAGGCACTTCAACAGAAGGTAGCGTTTCAGGTGGTTTGGCGAGCTTTGTCTTATTATCTCGGAAGTTTATGGTGTCGATTCTCTTTTTATTGTTACATTCACCACACAAAGTCTGGAGGTTTCCGGGATCGTTCGATCCACCCCAGTACTTTGGATAGATGTGATCGACTTGCAAATAGCGTCTATTTGTCGTCCCGCAACAGAGGCACTTGTATCCATCGCGCTCTTTGACAAGGCGTTTTATCTCATCAGGAGGTTCAGGACGCGGAGGAGAATCAACCCCTCCGCCATTTTCTGGTGGTTTAGGCGGGTTGAGTATCCTGTTGGCGCAACCATCATAATGACTTTTGAAGTGATCATACGACGGATAAATCACGTTCCAGTACCGATTATCACGACCGTACTCTTTCTTAAGTATCTCATTTTTTTCAAGATCGGTCATTCTCTTGTTGACCAAATCTTTTGCAATCAGGTCCAGATCATGATTCTCCCGCTCTTTGAACGGGAAAAACTTGGGCCGCGAGTTGTTCTGCGCCATGTGGCGAAGGATGCTGAAGATGTCCTGATCAAGGTTGGACCCGAAGTGGCTCTGAGGTTCTGGAAAGAATTCGATCTTCTGAGCCTCAACTAAACCACTCACATCTTCGAACTGAGCATTCTCGTCCTCAAACCGAGCAAGGTCCTTGTCATTCAATCCGTTGACCAGACCCTCATAACCTTCTTTTTCGTGATTGAAGACCATGACCAGCCTTTTTATCGGCTCAAGGTTATCGCTCCCGTTCAGCTGGGCAGTGTAATCGACAAGATACCACCCAACCGGCAGGAGCTGCAAAAATGGAGTCGCATTGACGTTGAGGCCTGAATCCATTTGCATCGCCAGTTTGCGGACGAGTTCGATCGAGATGTACTGCAAGGGTGGACGCTCTCCGGGCTTCGGTTCTTTGCTGTCAATGTCACCACCTGGCATCTCGTACTCCGCCCAGTTTATGAGCTGCCGCCACCCGTCCGTGAAGAAAACGAGATGAGCCTTTTCTGTCCCGCCGAACTTTGGGCCGCGCAAGGCGCGGCCCACCATTTGGGTCATGAGGTTTCGGCTGGTGGTCTGACGGGTGATGAAGGCACTTTCCGCGTCGGGAACATCAGTTCCCTCCGTGAGCATCCGAACGTTAAGGATGACGTCCAGCTCTCCAGCCTTAAAATTTTCGAGAACTCGCTTGTTGTTCTCATCGGCAGTCTTCTTGCTGCTGCCTTTGACCACGTGAGAATAAACTGCCCCTGCTCGAACTCCACGTTTTTCGAGATATTCGCCGATGACTTCGCACTGATACCAGCGATCAGCGAAGATAATCGTCTTGCCGTACTTCTCACGGTTTCCTACATAAGTTGCGCCGATATACTCATTTCTCGCCCGATTTTCTGCCAGTTGTCCGATGATATCCTCGGGGATGTCTCGAAACGTTCCGATCCATTTCTGATATTCTCGCTCGTCGAAATCTGGCTCAAAGTTCGTCTCGTACTTCTCGGGCACGGGCTCTGCGAGAATCCCCTCTGCCATCAGCTCCTGTGGCGCGACCTGGTATTTGATCCCCTGAGGGAAGAGTTCAGCGAGCCACCCTTCACGGCTCTCGTCGGTGTAGGTCGGGGTTGCGGTCAGCCCGAGAACGTACATATCCGGGATGTGGTCTCGCAGACTCTGGATCAGCTTTCGGTAGCTGGGTGCTGGCGCGTGATGCGCCTCGTCGAAGATTACGAAGAGCTTTTTGTTTGCGGACTTGAGAAACGCCTCCAGCGCCCTGTGGCGCTCCTTGTGGGCTTTGCTGATCGTCTGCAGCGTCGCAATGACCACGTCGTCGTCGGGCTTGATTTCGTAGACGGGATAGTGGTCTTTCGTTCCCGAGACAACCCTCACCTTCAGATGCCTTCTCGGCTCGGCAATCTGTCCCAAATCCTCTTCCAGGCTCTTGAAAGCCTGTTCCAGAAGATGATGAGTGTGAGCCAGCCAGAGGACTTTGTATCCGTCCGAAAGTGCCGCCTTGCAGAGAAAACGAACTGCAGTGAATGTCTTTCCGCCGCCGGTGGGAAGGACAAGAATCGCCCCTGCATGGGGTTTTGGATGGCTCCCGTACCAGTTATAGAGTTTCTCAAGTGCCGCAGACTGATGGCTGGCCGGGATTTTCAGCGAATTGTTCTTACGAGCTTTGGAAAGATCGTATTTACGGCAATAATTGGGATTGTCGGTCATGGGCGTCTTTGATTCATTTCTTGGATTCGTAAAAAACATTTCGCTCTTTTTTGATCCTTCTCTGTAAAAATCTTCTCTGTAAAAATAAGTCCCATCTCAAAATAGTCCCCTATATAATATACACTGAAAATTTATATCGAAAGCTTAATGATCTAGAAATAAGATTATTTGTAACTATTCAGCTATCCCGAATCGCCCGCATGATGCTGATTTTGGTTATGAAGGCATGCCGACAAACAATTTGCGCTAGAATGGAAAACGATATCTATTGACGAAGTTACTTGAAGTTAGCTCTCTGGAACTGGCCACGCGACATCCCATCAATTGAGTTTGCCGATGCTGGTTGTTGGGTGCTGAATAGTTACGATTATTTTATGTTTAAAAGCCGGAGGAGAGATTTAATGAAACTGCATGGCGACGGAGGCGGTGAGAGATGGCCCATAATAGTATCGATCATGTTTGCCGTGGTCGTGATAGTCCTGGGATGGATCACGATAACTGCGATAAATAGTAAGGAGGTCCTGGCCCTAGAATATTTGAATAAGTCTGTTCAGCTGAATCAGTCCATCAATGTTACGGAAATATTGGGTTCACGACTCACCATCGTCGATGCCTGGGTGGCGATCGCCTTCGTATCTTTTGTCTTCTTGTTCCTGATATTTTTGGGATGCATGGCTGACCAGACTCTGAGCAAGGGAGAGCTGAGAAGGGCCGTGGCCGGATCGCTGGTTCTCGCGTTCACCATACTTGCGCTCTTCTCGATAGTCATGGGGGACGAAATCGGAATTGGCAAGGAGATCGTGATCGCTTATATTCAACTGGTGGGAATCGCCACCGGCTTCTACTTCGGTGCCAGGACAGCAGAAAGAGACGAAGAAGATACACCAGAGCCCAAAGGGAAAGAGGCGGGCAAAGAAACATCGGAGTCTGCCGAAGCGAATCTAGAAGAAGCGACCGAAGGATGAGGTCTGCTCTCCAGGAAAAACCCAGAAAAAGATATTGGCAAAAAAGTGAAGGAGGCCGACTTGCAAGCATTTCACAAGGCCTCCCTCCTCCCTTTTTGATATTTCAGCTCATCTTCTCCCGTGCCTCCTGCAGCTCTCAACGAACCTCTCCATCGGGAACGAGCGGACGCGGGTGTGTAGATAGCTTCCCAGGGCCTCGTCCTCGACCAGGCCGTCCTACTCCTCGATGATTCCCTTTCCGCGCCGGAACCGATAGGCTAACCTGGCGTCTCTCGCGCTAAGTCCATCTTCGAGTGGTGGAACTCGTGACCCCCTGATGACCCTCACCATTTCCGTTTCGTCTCACCTACTCGCTTATAATATGGCTGAGATCTCTACGATACGATCAAATTCGATAAACGAAATTTGGTCGATGGACATGCAGACCTCAAACTTCACCAGATCCGGTTCCCACCCCAAAGCCGTTGCCATATCCAGGAGCCAGCCCCGCGGCTGGACCGGCCGCATCTTTGAGCCGTTGGCCCCCTCCTGGCGCCTCGTACAGGAGGCCAAGAGCGGCGCCATCGACGAGGACGAGTACACCCGGCGCTACCGGGAGGAGGTCTTGTCGAAGCTCGACCCCGCCACGGTCTATGCCGACCTCGGCGACGACGCCATCCTCCTCTGCTGGGAGAGGCCGGGCGCGTTCTGCCATCGAAGGCTGGTGGCCGAGTGGCTCGAGGAGAAGCTCAGGGTCTCGGTGCCGGAGGTGGATTGGCCGGTTGGCGCAGATGATCTGAGGCAGACGAGGCTCGACGGCTTTCGTTCTCAACATTGGAAAGAAGTTAAATAAGTCAGGCTGGAAGTATCCACTTAAATTTAGGTCCTATCCCTACTTTGATAGGTTCCTCCACGCTAGAACTGCTTCTTCGAGCTCTCCTACAAGTTCGTTTATTGGGCTACTTTCTCGCTCAGCTTCTTTACATCCGACTATACGACAAATCTCGCTCACATCTCGCGCGATCTCATTAGAAAGTTGTATCATTCGCCCTTTAGCTTTGTTTCTAGTTGTATCTGTTGCACCATCGTACATGCGATCAATGTCACTCAAAAGATCTGCGAATGTACTTGTGTCTATTCTAAATTCTTCGGCATAATCTGAGGAATTAGTTAGGATTTGGTCCCACACCCAGTCCTCGGGTGATTTATCCCCTGGAAGAAATAGCAATTTAATGGGCTGACCTTTGTCCTTTGCCACTTGTCTTATATCAGCTTCCTTATCACGTCCGTCTCCATCAAGTACGAATATAAAATTCTCTAATTGTCTGAAATTAGCCATCGCACGAACATGATGCGGAAATTCATCTTTTCCCGTATCTCGTCCAATTTCGATGTCTGAGGGCGTAAGGTTAAGCCGGCGATTAATCAAATCCATAATCCCGCGTAGCGTTGCTTCAGCGGCATCGTCTTCGCATAGTATCGAGAGCTTATCGATAGAACGGCCGTAATATGCTTTCTGAATAATATCTCGGTAGGGCGGGTGAACTATTACATTGTTATCAGATGTACGTTCCAAAAAGATACGCCCTTCGGGAGGGACTGTGTCCAATATCACAGGGCTATGGGTAGCAACCACAATTTGTAGATCGTTACGTAAGGCTAAACGCTGCAATTCTAGCATGAGTTGCTGCTGTGTGAAAGGATGTAAGCCCGCCTCGATCTCATCTATGAGGATCAGTGCTTTTTTATATCTGGATATATTCCTAGACAGCCTTAAGATTGCTCTTTCACCTGCAGACATGTGGAATTCAGAATATGAAACACCATCTAAATCGTCTCGCTCAGCGAAAAGAATATTTTTCCCTTTCGTACCTTTTTGAGACATGAGGATTAGATGCTTGTAATGTAGTGGCAGGATTCGATGGGCAAAAGTCAGCAGGTCAGCAGTAATTTTTTCTTTTCTTAAATCTCGATGCCCAAATTGAAGCACACCTCGTACTTCGGAAGGATTACTTAAATGTGCCATTGTGCGTAAATAAACTGTTCGTTCCGGTGGTTTGCCACCTTTGAGACCTAAAAAGCTTCTATTCCAGTTTCTTGTTCCCCTAGACCAGCTCATACGATAACGTTGTCCTTCGTGGATGTAATAAAATTCTAGGGTGGCTGGATTGCGCTTATCTGTAGGATAATCATCTTTTTTTGTAAGAAAATCCGGAAACATGGTTGACGGCACAAAATCTTTGATGCCACTCGAAGGTACTTTATATGCACAGGCTAAAGTAAATAATATTGTAGACTTTCCACAAGCATTTGGCCCAGACAAAACACTAACGGGATAGTTAAAGCGTATATTCAAATCACTAATGCCTCGAAGCCCCTGAATACGTACTTCATCTAAGAAATATTCAAGCTGTGGTTTCCTGCCACGTAATTGGTCCCACACTTGAGTTAATTGATATTTGAACACGACTATACACCAGCTAATAGATTATGTTGTTATCAACTATGGAAAAAGGTTTCGCTGACATATATATTTGACGCAATTTTTCATCTGATTTATTTATCCAGCGGTGCACTTTAACTCGGCTGATGTTTCTCTTAGGGTTCTTAGTGACACTACAAAAATAACACATTTGATCACATGGTATGACCTAAAAGGTTGTCCACAAATCAGAGGCAATATCGTACTCATCGGATATGCCAACTGATTCCAGGCGTACGACCTTTCTGCGATCAGATGAATTAAGGCGTATCATCATATTGATCTTAGGTTAACCCCCTATGATTCCTTCTCGACCTCCCAAAGAGGTTAAATAAATCAGGCTCGAAGAGTCGACCAGTGGTCGATAATGTCATTTGATATCGAGAACATTCACGCTCGCGAGATCCTGGACTCGCGAGGTAACCCCACCGTTGAGGTAGACGTCTGGACATGCTGCGGCTTCGGTCGAGCCGCCGTCCCCTCGGGCGCGTCGACGGGAACCCACGAGGCACTGGAGCTAAGAGACGGCGACGACAGGTACAATGGAAAGGGCGTCCTGAGAGCGGTCAAAAACGTCAACGAGATCATCGGGCCAAAGCTGATCGAATCGGGGATCTGTGCCCTTGAGCAGCGGGCCGTCGACAACTTCATGCAGGATTTGGACGGAACCCCCCTCAAGTCGAACCTCGGCGCCAACGCGATCCTTGGGGTATCCCTCGGCGTCGCCAAGGCCGCGGCCGATGAGTTAGGGGTCCCGCTCTACAGGTACCTGGGCGGCATCAACACGACGACGCTTCCGGTCCCGTCCCTGAACGTCCTCAACGGAGGCCAGCACGCCGGAAACGACCTTGCGATACAGGAGTTCATGATCCTTCCGAAGGGAGCAAGCTGTTTCTCTGAGGGCCTGCGGAAGGCTGCCGAGACCTACCACGCCCTGGGCAAAATCCTCCAGGGGAGGTACGGCGCCGGAGCCACCAACGTCGGCTTTGAGGGAGGCTACGCCCCGCCCCTGAATAGAACTGTCGACGCCCTCGACGCGCTGATGAGCGCTCTGGACGTCACCGGCTACGAGAAGGAGATAGGCATCGGGATGGACGCTGCCGCCTCCAGCTTCTACAAGAACGGCTCCTACGCCGTCGACGGCAAGAAGCTTTCAAGCGGCGAGATGGTCGACTTTTACGCTGACCTTGTGGCGACCTACCCCATAATCGCCATCGAGGACCCCTTCGAAGAGGAGGGCTTCGAGGACTTCGCGGCCCTGACCGCGAGGCTCCCAGAGACGATCATCATCGGCGACGACATCTACGTCACCAACGTCGAGAGGCTGGCGAAGGGTATCGAGATGAAGGCGACAAACGCCCTCCTCCTCAAGCTCAACCAGATCGGGTCCGTCTCCGAGGCCTTTGACGCCGCCAGGATGGCCTTCAGAAACGGCTTCAAGGTTATGGCGAGCCACAGGTCCGCCGAGACCGAGGACTCGGCCCTCGCCGACGTGACGGTGGCCCTGGGAGCCGAGATGCTGAAGACGGGAGCTCCCGCCAGAAGCGAGAGGAACGCCAAGTACAACCAGCTCCTCCGGATCGAGGAAGAGCTCGGGTTCGCGGCCAGCTACGCAAAGATCTAGGCGGGCCAGGCTCGAAAGGTCTATAATCGAAAGGCACCTTGGGCCGGAACATGGAATATTCGTTCAAGAGGGGCTTTCGGCCCGAGCTTGAGAGGATCAGAGCGGCCCTGGAGGAGGAGTTCCCCACCGAGATCCGGGAGGAGGGTGGGAGGCTCCTTCTCAGCTACGGGTAGTGCACCAGCAGTGAGTTGATGTTATTATACTATTACGTCCTATCTCATTGTGGGTGTAGCAAGATGGGTCGAAGAGGTCCAAAACCTGGATTCAATGATGTTGCATGTTCTAACGAGG
>Ga0265592_1001007_pt1 | contig 13014 bp, 12 predicted proteins | sample saktaG_7_FD_190141 | JGI IMG/M metagenome (GOLD analysis project Ga0265592, IMG submission 190141) | Saline water microbial communities from Sakinaw Lake, British Columbia, Canada - sak_2010_1_5_120m | ecosystem: Environmental > Aquatic > Non-marine Saline and Alkaline > Saline ... | reverse complement strand
TGCGTATTCCGGTTCTTGTCCCCACCCATTCCGGTTTTTAGTCCCCAGTGATTCCGGTCGTTGTATCCACCTGTCGGAGCGAAGCGACGCCAATGTTATTTTATATCAAAGATCGTAGCAGTAGTAGCTTTTTCTTTTTGCTTCTTTTTCTTTTTACTTGTCCTGTGAATATGTGGATAACTTATCCGCTTTCACATTAAGCCTCTTTTTTTACGCATTGATTCACCCTCAAGTTTTATCTTGTACGAGTTGTGAATTATCCTATCCAGTATGGCATCCGCCAATGTAGGGTTCTTTATCGTCTCGTGCCAGTTGTCTACAGGCAACTGGCTGGTGATAATCGTTGAATGTACATTGTGCCGATCTTCGAATATTTCCAAAAAATCCCGAGCTTCCTGATCGCTCAACGTGGATAATCCCCAATCATCTATGATCAATAAATCCATCTTTGACAATTTATTCAAAAGTTTAGGATATCGACCATCGCCTCTGGCAAGAATAAGATCCTCAGTTAATCGTATTGACCTTACGTAAAAAACTTTCAAACCGTTCATACAAGCACGATGACCAAGAGCGCAAGCTATGAAGCTTTTACCAACTCCGCATGGACCGGTTATTAAAACGTTCAGACATTCTTGCATCCATTTACCTGTCGCCAACAACTTGATCAATGATTTATCCAATCCTCTTCTTGCCTTGTAATCGATATCTTCCACGCATGCCCGCAGTTTTAGTTTGGACTGAGCCAATCGTGTTTTTAACATCCGATTTTGTCTCTCAAGCATTTCACGATCAATCATAATTCCCAGCCGTTCTTCAAACATAAGTTCGCTATATTCTTTCTTGTTAATTTGTTCCCGCAAAGATTCGGCCATACCATGAAGTCTTAGCCCAATTAATTTCTCCAGCGTAGGATTCCTTAACATTGTGTTACCTCCTTCTTGTTTGTTGATACAAAATATTCTCCACCTCGGATATTATTGTGTTTGATGACAAATCCCAGTATTTCACGGCGCGAATGCTGCTTATCCAGCCCCGTTTTTAATATGGAGCTTACACTCTTGTAACTGTAGCCTTTTATGATCACAGCTCTCCTGCATGCGGCTTCAAGTCTCTCTGCCGGGTAGTATTTGCCAAGTCTCAATATGCCCAAACACGATCGGTACGCCTGTTCAGGATATTTGCGCGCGTCTAATATGGCTTCTACCAGCTCGGCGGTAGATTCTCCTGTCTTCCGAGCCCATTTTATCAACCTTGTGGGCGTCCATTCCAAATAAGCACGATGACTTTCCGGCATATGTTCTTTGACTGTCGTATGTTTACCTTTAGAATCATCCCTTAAATGACTGGCAACACGATTGCTGTTATGGAATATTTCCACCGTACGCGCCGTATATCTGGTTTCAAGCTGTTTATGACGTAGCTGATAAGGCACGCTGTAATAGTGACCTTCTACTCCCACATGATAGTCAATATTGGGTCTAACTTTTTTCCATTCGGCAAATTCATAACGATTTTCCGGCAACGGCAAAAGTTCTTTCTTTTCAATTTGCTCAAAACATGATTTCCTCGTACCATCAAGTTTTTTGAATGGCTTGTTGTTCAATACTTCCAAAAGTTCACGTATCGCCGTGTTAAGTTCTGTCAGACTGAAAAACGTCCTGTTTCTCAATGACGCCAGGATCCATCTTTCAACCACCAAAACTCCCGTTTCGACTTTAGCTTTATCCTTGGGCTTATACGCCCGTGCCGGCATAATAACCGTGCCATAATGTACTGCCATATCATGATATGTTGGATTTATGTCCGGCTCGTATTTGCACGACTTGGATACTCCCGCTTTTAAATTGTCCGGCACAGTTACTCGAGTTACTCCTTCAAAATATTCATAACTTCTCACATGTGACCCAATCCAATTAGGCAGGCTCTGATCCCAGGTAGCTTCGGAATAAGTGTAATTGCTGGCTCCCAGAACTGATACAAATATTTGAGCTTCTTGTACATTACCAGTATGCCTGTCGACTATAGGTATCGTCTGCCCGGCATAGTCTACGAATGTTTTCTCGCCCGCTTTATGCGTTTGCCGCAGACTTATCTTCAGTGTTTTCTTCCACCTGGAATATAAGTCGCAGAACTGGGTGCGCTGGTAACCGTCAGAATGGATTTCTTTGTACTCCTCCCATAACAGTTGTAAAGTTACGCTTTTTTTCTTGAGCTCTTGATGTATATATTTCCAGTCGGGTCGCGGCCGGGATAATCCGCCTTTGGTGGGACCATTAGTTCCCAATAATTGTTTAAGCTGAGAATTATCCATCTGTTTGATCTCTTCATAACCAATAGATCGTCTTTTTGCCTCTTTAAGATATTTACCCGCGGTCTTGTGCGCGATTGAACAACTCCGGGATATTTCTCGAAGACCTTTTTTGTGTTTAAGCCCCAATCTCAATATTTCCCTGATTTTTCGCATACTTAGCTCCCATCGTTTCTTTTTTCTTGCCATCTGAGTTCCTCCTTGGGTTTGGTTACAAAAACCAAACTGTATCAGAAAAACTTATTTTAGATAACAAAAATTATTAACATGAATTTTTGGGGTCGATTTGCTCACATCAGGTGGGGACAAGTTACCGGAATCACTGGGGACGACTTTTCGGAATTAGTGGGGACAAGTTACCGGAATAGGTGGGGACGACAGTCCGGAATACGCAGTTTATGCACAAATTCTTTAACTAATTCTCGTTTATTCAAATCACACCTCTCTTCCGGCAATCCGAAATGTCCTAATAATTCCTGCGAGACCTAATAAACGCTTCAAGGTCTTTCGGTTTAACTCGCCATTGGCCGATCTTGGTAGCCTTAATCTTTTTTGACAAAATAGGGACACCTATTTCTCGGGCTGGCAAACAAACGAATAGGTAAATAGGTGTCTGGGCCTATTTAAACTCCCAAATTATAAAAATTTCTTTGTTATTTGACCGTTTATTTTTTTTATATCGTTTTCTTTTTCGGTTAAAATCGAATAAACAATCTGCTTATCGATTGAAATATAATCATGCCCGATAACATTTCTGAAGCCTATCATTTTTTTTAGTAAGGACAAATCTTCGGTATCAATAATTTTCTTTTCAAAAAGAATTACCGCGGCCTCATATGAGCTTTGGGGAAAACCGTAGTCTTCGTCCACAACAATATGTTCGATCATATCGAGTATGTGATTTATTATTTGGAACAAATTATATTCTACAATATCCCGCGCGGTTGAATTCGCTTCGAATTCCTCATAAGACAAGCTTTTATACGCAGAAATTTTTTTTAGATGCTTATCAATTTGTTCAAGTCTGGATACTATCACATTTTTGTCAACCATGCTCATGCCTCCGTTTTATTCGCGAGATCTTTAATTTTTGTAAATTTTTTCCGTCTTCATGCAAACGTAAGTTTCTGAAATAATCTTCCTTCATCTCTTCTTTTTCTCTCGCGCAAAGAGCTATCCCAAGAGAAAAAGCCTTAAGAACCAACTCAGGTGCCGCTTGATTTACCAAAACAATATCCACTTTCCTTTTTAATATAAGTTCTATCTCCAGGGCTAAATCCGTTCTTTCGGAAAAATCCAATTCACCGCCTATTAAAATATCCACATCGCTTTCAGGTAAAGGCCTTTTAATAATGGAGCCAAACAAGAATGCGTATTTAACATTATGGTTATTTTTCAGAATTTTTTTAATTTTATCGATATTTTTTACTTTTTTATCCATGTTTCTCTTTTTTTCAGTATATCCATAAATTTATACTATTTAGCAGATTCTCGTATTGTCAAATTGAAAGTCTTTTTAGCTGTTCATAAACGCTTTTTATGGCTGAAAACACGTCTTCTCTTTTTATGAATTCGTAGATACCCTCTGCCTGCTCAGAATCATAAACATGAACTATGAGATTTCTTTTTTCTATCATTTCGGGGAAAAGGCTTTCATATTGTTCCTCTACAACACCCGTTTTGAAGGCTTCTTTGAAACATTTTAGGGGAGTTGAGCATTCTACGCCCTCTTCTCTTAAATACTCTTTTAATGTTTTCCACATACTTTCAAAAGTGGATTCAAACCGTATAATCGCCACTTCAACGATCAAATCGTGGTTCAAAAAATCAAACAAATGTTGGGATTGAGTTATTCTATCGAATTTCTCAAACGCTTTTTCAAATTTTCCAAAAGTCCTTTTGAGTTTTTCTCTTTTCACCATATTACGTCCTCGTCCGGAATATTCTTGGATTTATGAATCAGTCACGGATTCTATAGTCTCATCTCACATTTTGTTAAACAGCCATTGCCATAAAGGAATAAACTTTATTTTTTTAGATTGCACTAATTCTTCGGCATATGTATCCCATGTTACAACAACCAAATCATCACATTTTAATCTATCAGACGCTTTTAATAAGGATTTTACTTCTCGTTTTTTAGTATTTTCATCCGTTATAGAAAAACATACTTGAATTAATTTTTTTATTTCAAGTCCTTCTTTTATCAGGAAATCCACTTCATAATTAGGTTGAGAATAAAAATATACCTCTTTCCCCTGCCTAAGGAGTTCTATGAACACTAAGTTCTCGATTAATTTTCCATAATCAAAAGTAGTTTTAGGTACAAGCGAATTTATAAATCCCGTATCAACACAATAAAATTTTCTGGGCTGGTTAATTTGTTCCTTGATCTTAAACGAGAAAGGATTTAGCTGAAAGATTAAATATGTTTCTTCTAAATAATTTAAATAGTTTTTGATGGTATGGACACTTTTTATTTCAAAAATGTTTTTTATTTTATGATACGTAAACCGTGATGAAAAATTTGAAACGGCATATAGTGCTATCTCACGCAATGCTTTCACGTATTTGATTTTATATCTGAAAATTATATCTTGCGATATTATTTTATCAAACAGCCCCCTGAGGTAATCCTTTTTTGTTTCCACTTTAAATAATTCCGGCATCCCGCCTGTCTGTATGTATTCTTCAAGGACTCTCTTTAGTTCCGCTTTTTTTTTGGTAATATACAAATCATTTTTGGATACGCTGATATCTTTGAATCTTAAAAATTCTCTAAAAGAAAAAGGGAAGAGCTCTACGCTAAGATGCCTTCCGGTTAAATGAGTAGCCAATTCTTTGCTTAAAAGTTTGGAATTGCTTCCTGTAACAATGACATTATAACCTTTTCTCCTTAACCTGTTAACAAAGAGTTCCCATCCTTTTACGTTTTGTATTTCATCTAATAATATGTACTTAAGATCCGGGTTTAACTCTTCTAAAGTTTCAAGAAAATCGTTAAGATCTTTTGATTCAGCGCTGATGAACCTTTCATCATCAAAATTGATATAACCATAATTTTTATCTTTCAAGAGCTGGTGACTCAAAGTTGATTTTCCGCATCTTCTTATTCCCATAATGGCCTTGATTAGATCCGTGTTAAGAATCTCTTTTGCCCTTGCCATGGGCACGGCTTCCCTACTAATAACTTCGCTATTAAAAAGCCTAGTTATTTCTTCTTTCTGTTCTAACAGAATCTGTTTAATTATGTGTTTTTCCATACAACCCCACAATGTACTGCACAAACTTATGATAATTTGTGCAGTACAATACACAAATTGTACACTTATTTTTGTCTTTTGTCAAGTTTTTGGGATTTTCCTATTATTACAAACTCAGAGATTGCCCGCATAACAAATCCCCCTACCCTATTTCTCGGGCTGGCAAACAAACGAATAGGTAAATAGGTTCCTGTCACTATTTAAACCTCATGTTGTCTTACCTTTGTATTGCACAAAGTTGTCATAGTTTGTGCAATGCAACGCACAAGTTATATTCTCGTTTTCGATCATATCCGGTTCGTGTTATGGACTATAGACAAAACCACGGTAAGGCTGTAATGTTTTCCGCCAAAACTTCTTTTTTGCCTCCCATTGTTATAACATACCCGTGTTTTGCCACCTTCTTATAGTCACTCAAGAAGTTTCTTAATCCTTTTAGTTCCGATTGCGCGACAAAAGACGAGCTTTTAATCTCGATTGGGATAACACAAGAACCCATATCAATAACACAATCAACTTCCGCTCCAGAGGAAGTGCGCCAATAGCATACTTTATAGTTTTTGTTCAAAACTGTCACTCTTCGTATTATCTCAAGCATAACCGCGTGCTCAAAAAGTACACCCTTCTGTGTGTTCACCAAATTGGAAGCAAGAGGAAACCGCGCCAAAACATTTCTTACACCCAAATCAAAAAAATAGTAACGTGATGAAGAAAGAATCCGTTTACGAGCACTTTTCAGATAAGGCTCCACTCTTTCAATAACTAGGGTATCCTCAAGTATATTGTAAAATTCTTTAATTGTCGGCTGGCTAACTCCTGATTCATTTGAAAGTTTGCACAAATTGGGGCTTGTTCCTGACTCGACAGCCGCAATTTCAAGAAATCGTGAAAAAGCGCCGATTTTTCGGCTTAAGGACTCTGCTCGAATTTCTTCTTCCAAATATATTTCCGCGTAAGCTCTTAGAAAATCCGACCTATCTTCCCGCGGTAAACTCACGATTCCGGGTAATGTTCCATAAATAAGTGAATCTTCGAACGAATAAGGCACATTCCGATTAACATTCTTAATCAAAAGTTCGGCTATGGTACATTCCTTAATTAAACCCAATTCTCCCCACAGTAAAGGATTTAAATGATAGAGTTTTATTCTTCCCGGTAAGAGATTCATACCATGTCTTTTTAATTTTCTTGCGGATGAACCTGTAAGGATAAACTGCGCATTCTTACTATCAATCAAAACTTGAACCGCGTCAAATAACGCGGGAACTTTCTGCGCTTCATCAATGAAAACATAAGAATTGTCTTTAAGCGCGCGTACTTGATTAATTAACCGGGATGGATCTCTTTCCAACTCTATTCTCAAAGAAGGATCCTGTAGTAAATATTCCGCGGTATTGACAACACCTTTTAAGCATTCATTTACAAGAGTAGTTTTGCCTGCTTGACGCGGACCTAAGATAAGACATGAATACCTCTTTTTTATCAGATCGGCAATTGCCTTATCGAGATATCTAACTAGTGTTTTATTTTTACCTTGCATATATAAAGTATGGTTTATATTTACATTCTTGTCAAGCTACGGTATCTATTTTCTTCATCTTTCAAAAGACTGTTTTTTTGTTTGTTCTATGTTCTGGTTTTGAAACTTATTCATTAAGCTGAAATCTGAAAATCCTCCGACAGATTTAATGGCAATATCCTGCACCTTTTGATAAGCTTTCTCCAACTGTGTCATAAGGTTATCGATTTGCGATTTCTGCTCTTTTGTTGTTTTTTCGAAAGACTCAATCTTAGAGAGAAGAACATTGCGTTCACCTTCAAACGCTCTTTTGGACAATTCTTCTCTATTTCGCGCTTCCGCGGTTAACTTTTCTTTTATCTCGCTTACGGATGCCGTAACTGCCGCGTTTATCTCTGCCTGAAATCCGGATACTTTTTTACGTAACTCCTTCAACTCTTCCTCTTTCCGAGAAATCTGTTCCTCTCTTTCATCAAACTCTTTTTCTATTTCTTCTTTCGCGAGAAGAAGCTCTTTCTCCTGATTCGCTTTTTCGTCTTCAAATTTGTCCTTTATCGCTTGCTGTTGGCGTTTTAAAAAGTAGTCATATTCTTCTTTTTCTCTCTTTTTCACCTTCTCGTCTTCGCTTTTTTCTTCTTTTATTTTTGATTCATACGTTTTCTTTTCTTTTTCCCATTCTTCAAATTTCTCTTTTATCTCGGACTCTAAATTCATTTTCTTAGCGTGAATTTCATTTTCAAATTCTTCGCGTTTTTGAGACTGAGCCTCGAGTAAAGCGGATAAAGTCTTCGCTTCTTTCTCTATCTCATATATCTCCTCCAGCTCTTTTTCTTTGATCTCAATAGCCTCTTTTATTTTAATATATTTATCCGTTTCCTCTTCCAATCTGTCTGAAAGCCCGGCAAGCATTCTGCCTATTTCCATTTTTAAATTCGCGGCGCCTTTTACCACACCTTCCGTGGATAAAACATCCGCGTTTTTTATTACTTTTTCATTTTTGATTTTTTCCTTCTTTTCTTCCGGCTTTAATTCCGTTTTTTCTTTTTCCTCGAGCTGTTTCAAAAGCACGTTATACGCGTCCAGCATCTGCTGTTTAGTATTTACTTTTGAGATTTTTTTTGGCTGTCCGTTTTTATCATTCATTGCAGTACCTCCTGTTGTGCTGTTATTGTCCTGCCGTTTATATTTATATTTTACCGGCGATATTTTTTATTAAAGTGTTCATTAACAAAAAATATCCCTTAATTTTAGCGTAAATCACTTGAGCCACTTCTTCTTTGTATGTACGCGAAGTGTCATTTCTAAGGAGGTCACGGTATCATCTTTCTTTATCCATATTATAAAGGCGCACACACGGGTGCGCCCCTACGGTATTAAAGGAGGCAAAACTCCCCCAACCCCTCATATAACTTATCAGTATTCTTTCTAAACTGTCTTCACTTTTTGTTTTTCTGCCGCGTTTGACGGGCATTTGCCTGTCCAGCAATATTGGCATAGTTTTTCTTCCGGAAGGCCTACGGCTTCTATCAAATCTCCGAGTGTCTGAAACCTTACGGTAGTGACATCTAAATCTTTTGTGATCCATTCAACCATTTTCTTGTATTTTTCGGATTCGGTATCCATATATTCAGAGATGTCTTCAATGTCTCTACCCTCAATAGCCTTTATAGCTTTGCGCGCCGCAAGTTCGTTTATGCTTCTGGTGGAAAGGCAAAATTTGCACGGAAACATCAGCGGCGGGCATGCCGCGCGCACATGCACTTCTTTCGCTCCATCCGTCCAGAGTTTATTGACCGTGAAATTCTTAAGCTGTGTGCCCCTTACGATAGAATCTTCGCATATAACAATCTTATTGCCGTTAATTATATCTTTTATCGGAATAAGTTTCATGGTCGCGATCAGGTCGCGGGTTTCCTGCGATGGAGGAGTGTAGCTCCGCCCGTAACCCGGCGTATACTTCACCAAAGGCCGCCTTAAAGGTTTTCCGGATTCCATAGCATATCCGATGGCATGCGCGACACCCGAGTCGGGTATTCCCGCAACCAGATCCACTTCAATATCTTTGTCATATCTGGCTAAGCTCTGTCCGCATTTTTCTCTTACAACTTCCGTATTGACGCCTTCATAACTTGAAGCCGGAAATCCCGTATATATCCACAAAAACGTACATATCTGCATATGTCCGTTTCCCTCTCGTTGGGAAACCATGCCATTTTCGTTTAAAAGTACAATTTCTCCGGGGGAGAGATATTTTACGATCTCAAACTTATTGTTTGGAAACGCGGTTGTCTCTGAGGTAACGGCCCATGCACCCTCCCTTTTCCCGACAATAAGCGGTGTATATCCCAATCTGTCCCTTGCCGCGTACACGCCTTGTTTATTTAGAAGTAAAAGTGAACACGACCCTTCGATTTTCTCAAACATCTTTTCAATACCATCGACGAGAGTGTCACCCTGATTAATTATTTTGGCTATAAGCTCAGTAACGTTAACGTTGCCGCCCGCGGTCATTTCACTGAATGATATATTTTTTTTAAGCAGATCCCGCGAAAGTTCATCGGTGTTCTCGATAAGCCCGCTTGTAACCATACAAAACGGACCGAATTTCGAATTAAGAAAGATCGGCTGTTCGTTACTGTCGGAGATAACGCCTATCCCTTTATTTCCGGACATACGTTTCACGTCTTGGTAAAACTTTGACTTAAATTGACCTTGGCTTATGTTATGGATCTGCCGCTGGAATTCTTCTCCGAGCACCGCGAGACCGCCGTATTCAGTCCCCAAATGTGAATGATAATCCGTCCCGTATAACAAAATTTCCGACACATCCCCTTTTGAAACCACACCAAAAATACCACTCATTTCCGCCTCCGTTTTGATTAGATTTTGTCTTCCCCAGAAGTATCGTATTGTACCACAATATTCTGTTTCTTTAAAAGGCAAATGTAATACCGTAAGGTGAAGCAGGCTCCAAAATACACCAACCTCGAATAAATAGGGACGTCTCCCATTTAATTAAATGTGAGACGTTCCTATTTAGGTTCCTATTTATTCGATTAATTAAATGGGAGACGTCCCTATTTAATTGGTTGGGAGAGTTAGGGAAACTGTTGTTCCTTTTCCGGGGGTTGATTCTATCTGTATTTTTCCGTTGTGTTTTTGGATGATCTCTTTTGAGATGGCGAGGCCTAAACATACTTCGTTGTTTAGTTTGATCAATTTCCGGGGGTCGAAGATATAGGGCAGGTCTTTCTTTTTTATTCCGATCCCGGTATCTTTCACTACAACCTTTATATCAGGCGCCTCAAAACTTGTCGTCACGGTAATCTTGCCTTTCTTGGTAAAATTGATTGCGTTGGTAATTATATTCAAAAAAACTTCTTTTATAAGTTCTCCGTCAAAAACCGCTTCGGGAGAAATTGTTTTATCTAAATTAACAACAAAATTTATTCCTTTTTCTTTCGCTAAGGGCAATATTTCCGTTTGAATTTTTTTTATTATTTCGTTTATATCGTTTTTTTTCAAATTGATCTCTATTTCACCTGCCGTCAAGCCCCTGAATTTAAAATTATTGGATAGAAGTCTATTCAGCTTATCCGCGTTTTTACGAGCCATGTCTAAAAAATGTTTTTGTTTTTCGTTAACGCTCCCGGCGTTTTCGCTCGAAACAATAGCAATACCTTCCTTGATCACCGTAAGTAATCCGCCTATTCTGTGATACATAAAAAAATTAAATTCGCTTTTTCTCACAACTTTCCCTTCTCATTAAGGACAGGGTGCCATAATTCCCCGTCCGAATAACGGTAAAGGACACGGCATGCCGTGCCCCTACGAACCGGGAGACCTTGCCCAATCAACCGGCTAAATGTTTCGCTATCGCTGAGAGCAGTTCATGCCCGTCATAAGGCTTCGCCATAAAATACCTTCCGCCTTTAACGTGTTTTTCCTCTTCGTTTTTCGTAATAAGACATGTTAAAAATATTATCGGAATGTCTTTCGTCTCGGGATCTTTTTTTAACGCTTCGGCGACTTCCGCGCCATCGACGTCAGGCATAATAATGTCAAGCGTGATAAGATCCGGCTTTTGAGTTTTTGCCTTAGCTATCGCGTCCCGACCGTTTATCGCCGTCAATACTTCATACCCGGCAAATTCCAGCTTCGCCTTTAATATTTCCAGCATATCTTTTTCATCATCTACCACCAAAATTTTCTTAGCCATGCTCTTTTCCCCCATTTCTGTTAACTGTTCAGGCTCTACCTTCTACCCGATAATCCCTTCTATTTTCGCTATCAACTTTTCATACTCAAACGGTTTCATCATACACCCTTCTACATTATATTTTTCCACCATTTTTTCAACTTTTATCGCGCTTGAAGCTGTCAGCATAATGATGGGAATATTTTTCCATTTTTTTTCCTTTTTCACTCGCCTGCAAACTTCATATCCGTCTATAACCGGCAATCTTAAATCCAGCAAAATAAGATCCGGAATTTCTTTTTCAAGTAAATCCAAAGCTTTTTGACCGTCTGCCGCGCTTGAAACTTCGTAACCTAATTTTTCCAACCTAAAAGTCAACACCTCAAGAATATCAACTTCATCATCCACCACCAAAATCTTTTTAGCCATACCCGCTCCTTTTCTAACCCCTAAAAGTTCTCAAAATCCCGCGCGGCGGAACTCTATAGAATCGGCAAAACAAAAATAAACTCAGAGCCTTTTCCGATTTTCGATTCCACCCGGATACTGCCTCCGTGTTTTTCAACTATATGCTTACAAATCGCGAGCCCCAATCCTGCACCTCCGGTTTTTCGCTCATTTCCGCCCAATTGTTCAAACCTTTGAAAAAGTTTCGGGATATCGTTTTTCTTAATTCCGATTCCCGTATCTTTCACCGAAACTTTTACAGTCTTATCTTCCGATAGAGACGTCGATATGGTAATCTCACCTTTATCAGTAAACTTGATCGCGTTACCGACGATATTTATCATTACCTGCGTGATCTTATCGCTATCAAACTTAAAATTACGCAATTTATTGTCTGTCCTCGTAATAAGTTTTAATCCTTTCTTTTTCACAAAAGGCTCCATTGTTTTCTTCACTTCCTCCACTATCAAATTAATATCGTTTTGTACCATTTTAAAATCAAGTTTACCGGATTCAAGCTTTTGAAAACTCAAAACATCATTTATAAGCCGCGAAAGTCTTTCCACATTCCTCTGCGTTAAATTAATAAAGTTTTTCTGCATATCCGTAAGTTTTCCGGCTGTCTCATCCGCGATAATACTTACGCCTTCCCTGATAGCCGTAAGAGGCGTTCTGAGTTCATGTGAAACCATTGAAACAAAATCCGATTTTATTTGCGCCGCTTTTTCTATTTCCTCTTCCGCTTTTTTTCGTTCGGTAATGTCAACATTAATTTCGGCTACCATCCATTTGCCCTTTTCATTCAGAAATGGAATCGTCGAAACCTGTACAGGCCGGTTTCCTTCTTTCGGCAATTTTTCTTCCGTCACAACAATCTTCTTTGTTTTTATAGCTTTCGTTATGCCGCATCCCCGGCAAGGATGCTTCAACCCCATAAAATATTCATAACATTTTATTTCGGCCGGATCCCCATAGATCTTACGCCATTCAGGATCGATATATACAATATTGTACTCCTCGTCAATTATGTCAAGCCCGGTTTTAGTCACGCCAAGTATGTATTCAATTTGTTTTTGGGCTTTTTTGAGTTCTTCTTCCGTTTTTTTTCGTTCGTCTATTTCTTTGCCGAGACTGGCTATTGAAGTCGTAGTTTGTTTAAGATTTTCCGTCATATGGTTGAACTCTTCAGAAAGCCGGCCCATTTCATCTTTAGAGGACACATCTATTTTATAGTTCAAATTTCCTTTTCCGATTATCGCCACTCCACTTTGCAATC
>Ga0265592_1001003_pt1 | contig 13037 bp, 11 predicted proteins | sample saktaG_7_FD_190141 | JGI IMG/M metagenome (GOLD analysis project Ga0265592, IMG submission 190141) | Saline water microbial communities from Sakinaw Lake, British Columbia, Canada - sak_2010_1_5_120m | ecosystem: Environmental > Aquatic > Non-marine Saline and Alkaline > Saline ... | reverse complement strand
TACCTTATTTATATCTTTTATTATTAGCTTTATATCGGCTTTAATGATTTGGTATTACTTAAGATTTAATCCTAAAGGCCAGCTCGCTTTGGTGAGAACCGAAAGTAAGATCCGTGATATTTGGTTAGCGTATACTCGTAATCGAATCATGCGCCAAAATTAAAAATCACTAACAAAAAAACAACCCCAATTATCGGGGTTGTTTTAATTATGCTTTAATAAAAAAATGCTATCACTTTTTGAAATTAGATAGCAAGCTATTTAATATCTCCAAACGATAGCATCCTTAGTATATCAAAGAAAAAGAATTTGTCAAGTATTTATCTCTAGTGGGGTGGCCAGAGGGATTTGAACCCTCGCTGACAATTCCACAAATTGCCGTGCTAACCACTACACCATGGCCACCATCATCTAAAACATTATAAATCAAAAAACCTTTTCTTTCAAGCAAAGATATGATAAAATAAAAACTGGTTCTCCCTGTGGTTCAGTACAGAGAATATGAACTTCCTTGAAGAATGCTTTTGTTTTGTAAAATCAAACGGATTATGCTATACTAGAAGAATAATGTTAATCTGTTTAATTTATGAAATTGAAAGAACAAATTAGAGCAATAAGTTTACGAAAATTAGGAAAAAGTTATAGTGAAATATGTAAGAGGGTAAAGGTTTCGAAGGGTACTTTAAGCTTGTGGCTTCGTGACATTAAACTAACACCAGAGCAAGAAAAAAGACTTTGCGTAGAAAAGAGACAAAAGAATACTTATAGGTTAGTGAAATTTAATCAGGGGAAGAAAATAGAAAGAATTAAGCAAATTACCAGCGAAGCTAAAAGAGAATTTGATTTGTTTATCAATAACCCTTTATTTTTACCGGGCTTAATGTTATATTGGGCAGAGGGAGACAAATCCGAAAAGGGGGAAGTGGTAAAATTCACTAATTCCGACCCTGCAATGATCAAAGTCATGATGAGATGGTTTAGGAATATCTGTAAAATTCCCGAGAAAAGATTTAGAGTTGCCCTTCATATTCATAAACTTTTTTGTAGAGAGAATGTTGAAGATTATTGGTCAAAAATTACAAATATTCCCCTGACCCAATTTCATAAAACTCAAATTAAATCTACTTCTTTAAAACATAGAAAAAATCGATTATATAATGGAACTTGTGCTATCAGAATAAATAATGTTGATTTATTTAGAAAAATCAAAAGATGGAAATTGGAATTTCTCAAGAAAATGAATATAAACTCAGAAAAAAAACTGCCCTCGTAGCTTAATTGGATAAAGCAGGTCTCTTCTAAGGACAAGAGTGCAGGTTCGAGTCCTGCCGAGGGCACTACTAAAAATATATCGGGGGATAGTGTAATGGTAGCACGAGTCTTTTGGGAAGATTTAGTCCGGGTTCAAGTCCCGGTTCCCCGACCAATTAATGGGCTCATAGTATAGTGGCAATATACCGCATTCGCATTGCGGAGATGCGAGTTCGATTCTCGCTGAGTCCACAAATAATTTGTTTCACACTTTGTTTCACACAATGTTTGGCGACAAACATTTCATTTGTAATTGATTTGCAATTTTTGGCTTAATAAAGCCAAAGGCAACCTAAATTGCTTGGTTTGCCCATAGTTAAGCCAAATTTTGAAGCAAAAATGAAGAAATGGCTTTATTAATATTGTTTCACACTTTGTTTCACACAATGTTTACCGTGTCACAAAGTAAATTATATATAAAAACACTCCCTACAACATTAAACCATTGATGTGTTTTCTCCAAAATCATCTATTCCTATAAAATAAAGCTGAAGCATTAAAATTTATCTTCTAAATTACATATTTAAACAATTAAAAGCTCGTCGCGCAGAATAATCTTTTTTTGAGACTGACACTTCCTAATCGCCTTGCCTAAATTAAAAAAAACTTTCTGCTCTTAATCATATTTCTTTTTACTCTAATATATTTTATATACTTAATTAGCAAAAACTTGACTTTTTAAAAAAGATAAGTTAAGATGGTAAAAGATATGAAAAGATCGCCCAAAGGCGGTCTTTATTAATAAAATAACTAATTTAATAAAATGTTAGATCTAAAAACCTTAAAACCATTAATTCGTCAGATCGCTGAAGAAAAAGGACTATCAGAACAAAAAGTTTTTGAAGCTTTAGAAGTTGCTTTTGCTGCTGCTTATAAAAAAGAATATGGGCAGAAGATGCAAGTTGTTCGAGCAGAAATTGATACTGAAGTTGGTAAAGTAAAATTTTGGCAAGTAAAAATTGTTGTTGATAAATCTTCTATACTTACTGAAGAAGAAGCCGACGAAACTAAAAAAAACAAAGCAGATGAAGAAAGCGAAGAAACCCATAAAATCAGATTTAATCCTGAACGCCATATTCTTTTAGAAGAAGCAAAAAAAATAAATCCAAGCGTTAAAGTTGATGAGGAGATAGTTACTCCTTTAGAAGTAAAAAGCGATTTTAGCCGAATAGCTGCACAAACTGCTAAACAGGTTATTTTGCAAAAACTTAAGGAATTAGAAAAAGAAACAATCCTTTCAGAGTTTAAAGAAAAAGAAGGAAAAGTAATAAGTGGAATTATTCAAAGAATTGAAAGAAATAATATCTATGTTGATATAGGAAAAGCTTTCGGAGTTCTTTATGCTAATGAAGGGATACCAAGAGAACATTATCAAGTTGGAGAAAGAAAAAAATTCTACATTCTTCGCTTAGAAGAAAAGGGGCGGGGACCAACAATTTTACTTTCTAGATCTCATCCAAAATTTGTTTCTGAACTTTTTGAGATGGAAGTTCCTGAAATAAATGAAGGAGTAGTAGAAATAAAATCTATTGCCCGTGAACCAGGAAGTCGAACAAAAATCGCAGTAGCTTCTAAAGACGAAAGCATAGACCCAGTAGGAGCTTGCGTGGGACAAAAAGGAACTAGAGTAACTACTATTATTGATGAACTAAATGGTGAAAAAATAGATATTATTCCTTATTCTGAAGAACCAACTAAGTATGTCGCAGCTGCTTTAGGCCCAGCTAAAATTGAAGAAGCTGAAATTATCTCTGAAAAAAGAGAAGTAAGAGTGTTTGTTCCACCTGATCAAACTTCTTTGGCTATTGGTAAAAATGGCCAGAATGTACGCTTAGCAGCAAAACTTACTGGTTGGAAAATTGATATTCGTTCTGCCCTCGCGCCAGAGGAAGTAATTGAAGGAGGAGCAGCAGAAACCAAAAAAGAAGAGGCCAATAAGAAACCAGAGAAAAAATCTAAAACTGAATAATAAATTTGTAACTATGAAAGTAAAAATTAATTCATTGCAAAAATCAAAAATTGAAATAATTATTTCTCTTGACAGAAAGGATGTTTTACCGTTTAAAGAGATTGCTCTAAAAAATTTTAATAAAGATCTTAAAATTAACGGATATCGTCTTGGTAAAGCGCCTTTATCAATTGCAGAAAATCATTTACCAGCTTTAAAAGTTTATGAAAAAGCAGCAAGTTTGGCTATTGAAAAATTTTATCCACAAATTATTAAGGAGGAGAAAATCCAAGCGATTGGATATCCAAGCATTAATATTACTAAGATAATTCCTGACCAAGAAGTAGAGTTTAAAGCTGAAATATCTATTATCCCTAAGTTAGATCTACCTGACTATAAAAAGATTGCAGAAGATATGCGAAAAGAAAAAAAGAATGTTTCAATAGATAAAAAAGAAATCGAAGAAGCTTTACAATGGCTACAAAATTCTCGTGCTGTCCTAAAAAAAGTAGAGCGTCCATCCAAAGAAGAAGATATCGTTATTATTGATTATCAAATTAAAGAAAAGGAAAATTTAATTAAGAACGGCGAAGATAAAAATTATACTTTTATCTTAGGAAAAGGAAATTTTATTCCAGGGTTTGAAAAAAATTTAATAGGAATGAAATCTGGGGAAAATAAAATTTTCAATGTAACAGTTCCTGAATCTTGGGCTCAAAAGGATCTTCAGGGAAAAGAACTTTCTGTTGAAATTTTTCTTAAAGAAGTCAAAGAGAAAAAACTTCTTCCTTTAAACGATAAGTTTGCCGAGGAGTTGGGAAAATTCAAAAATTTGGATGAGCTAAAAGAAAACATTTCAAAAGGTCTTAAAATGGAAAAAGAAGAAAAAGAAAAAGAAAGATGGCATTTAGCAATATTGGATAAGATAATAGCTGATGCTAAAGCAGATATCCCTGAAATACTTATCCAATCTGAGGTTGAAAAAATGTTAGAAGAATTAAAAGTTCAACTTGAAAAAATTCAATTAACTTTTGAAAAATATCTTGAACAAATTAAAAAAACAGAAGAACAATTAAGAAAAGATCTTCAGGAATTAGCAAAAAAAAGAGTATTTTCAGCTTTAGTTTTAAGAGAAATTGGTCTCTTAGAAAAAATTGAAGTGTCTGAAGATGAAATAAAAGAAAAGGTTAATAACATTTTACAACAAATCCCTGATCCAGAAGTTAAAGAAAAAATTAATCCAGAAGATCTAAAAGAATTTGCATTAGGAATAATACGTAATGAAAAAGTGTTTCAAATATTAGAAGGACAAAAGTGATAAAATTATTAGTAGAAACACAATTAAACTAAGGATGGATACTGCAAAACCAATTTTGTCCCAAATATTATAAGAATACTGTAAGGTTACCTCGTTTTCAAAAGGAATTACCATCATAAAAGAAGGGCTGACTAAATAAGGCCCGCTTGCCCCTTTTACCTGCCAGCCGGGGAAATAACTAATTTTTATCAAATGTGGTTTATAAAGATTCTCTGTTTCAAAAGCTAGAGAGTCTTTTTTAATATCTTTAACAATTATTGATCCTTTGAACTGAGAATCATTTTGAAGATAGTTTTCAATATCTTTGAATTCTTTGTTGTTGTGATAAAAAACTATAAATTTAGAAAAATCCATTGATTTATACCAATCAATCGATTGATCAAGCCAATCTTTGCTTTTTGGTCTTAATTCTATGCGAGGTATTAAAGTCACTAATTCAGAATTTGACACTTGGTAAACAGTAAATTCTCCTACATCCTTTAATTTAGTTAGGTATTGATTAGCTGATTGTTTAATTTCTGGCGTAAAAGCAAGAAAATATTGAGCCCCAAAAAGTTCTATGTGCTTAACGCCATTTTCAAAATTAAAAGGAGGATACTCAAAACCTGCGATAGCAGCGCTGGGCTTATGACTAGTTTCTGTTTGATTAATAAAATGAAAATGGCTATTTATCGAAGATTCTGTTAGAAGCCCCTCAAAAGTAGGTTTATTTGAAAAAACAGGAAGATTTTCAAAAATTCTAGGTGTTCCAAATTTATCATATTCTGGTCGATATTCCAACATTACCCGACCATAAGGTAAAGATTTTAAATACTCAAAAAGTGGCTCTATCTCTACCCAAGTTGTTTTTTTCTCAAAACCTTCATAATTCCACTTTAACCAAAAAGGAATGTAAGAAATATTCTTTGGCAGATAAAAACAAGTCAACGCAACGCTGATAAAAATCAAAGATAATATTACAAACCAAACTCGCTGTGATTTTTTAAAAACCAAGGATGTTAAATTTAATAATGAACCTAAACCATAAGCCGCAATTAAAAGATAGCCAACAATAATAAATGGCAAGAACCTAGCATTAAAAACACTCGAATGATTCAAGGATAAATAGGGAATCGAACCAGCTACTATTATTAAAAATGGAACGGTCAATCTTTTTTCCTTCTTCCAATTTAGAAAAAAATATAAAACCCCAAAGCAAGCAAAAATTAATATCGGGAACAGACTCGATGGAAATATTTCTTCAAGTTTAACAGTTCGTGTCCAACTCATTTTTGCTGTATATGGCAATAAGCCCAAAAATGGAAGTGCCCAAAAAGCTGTTAGAAAAAAAGCGCTACTATACACTTTCAGTAAATAAACAAAGACCTGCTTCATCTTTTTGACTAGAACTCCTTCTGTAAAAAAAATAAGAAGTCCTACTAAAACTGCTATCACTACAGGGAAAGGATGAACTAAAACCATCAGTGAAAGAATAAAAATATTTGCTAAAAGATAGCGATTTTCTTTTATTCCTTTATATAATAAAGCTATAAAAATAAAGAAAAGAGCAAAGCCAAGCGAGTAAGAAAACTCTCCTGATAAAGTGCTTGGAATATTGCCGCCATAAATAGTAAATTTTTCTAAAAATAGGTAGCTTAAACTAAATAGAGCACCTATTTGTGGTATTGGAAACTCAAACTTCAATAATTTTAAACATAGAAATATAGCTAGTGGAAAACAAAAAGTTCCTAAAAGAGTTATAAGTTTGAAAACAACATTTATCGGGAAAAAAAAGGCAAAAATGCTTGTCAAATAATACAAAAAAGGCTGGTAAAAATAAAGAAACGGGAAACCAGCCGTCCAATCAGAAGACCACCATTTTATTTTTGGAAAGATTTCCTGGGTATAACGAGCAATATAATTATGAGAGCCAGTATCCCCTCCACTAACCATCGTATCAGCAAAAATTAAATCCCATGGGAGTCTGGAAATTATAAAACCATAAACAAAGACAAAAATTAATAAAGTAACAAGGATAATAAGATGATTGTTTTTCATATCTTTTTATTATATTATGATTAATATAGCATATTATATTTATTAAATTTATGCAAAATAAAAAAATCTCCATTGTTATTCCTATTTATAATGAAGGGCTCATTTTGGAAAAAGAAATTAATAATTTTTTCCAAGAAATTTCTCATAAATTACCCCTTGAATATAATCATCTGGAATTGATTTTGGTAGAAAATGGGAGTACTGACAATACTCTAGAAATAGCCAAAAGACTTGCTTCTCAATTTTCTCAAATCAAAATAGCTGCCTTAGATAATCCCAGCTACGGAAAAGCTGTTAAACATGGGGTTTCTATTGCTTCCACAAAATATGTTGCCATTTGTAATATCGATTTTTGGGATATAAATTTTTTGAAACAGGGCCTGAATTCAATTATTAAAAACAATGATGATATTGTAGTTGCTTCAAAAACATTAAAAGGTTCTCATGATAAAAGAAATTTTATAAGGCGACTAATCACTAGGGACTTTAATCTTTTTTTGAAACTTTGTTTTCGTTACCAAGGCACTGATACTCACGGCTTAAAAGTATTTGATAGAAAAAAACTCGCTCCAGTAATAGATGAGTGCGTCACAGAGAGAGAATTATTTGATACAGAATTCATGATTAGAGCACAATACAAAGATTTAAGAATAAAAGAACTGCCTATTGCTATTGTTGAAAGACGAAAAACTTTTCATGGAATACTAAAAAGAATTTATCCAACAATAAAAGATATATTTATCATCAAAAAATCTTTAAAATAAAAATTGCGAAGATTATGAATTAGCAATTCTAGACTAATTTAGAAAATCACATAGATAGAATAATAAGATCGTATTTGACAGATTCAAAGAAAACTACTATATTAAATATATATCTATAAACAAAATGAATATGAAAAATCTTTCTCAGAATCAAAATAATATGGTCCTTGTTCCTACTGTTATTGAAAAGTCCGCTATTGGGGAGAGGGTTTATGATATTTATTCCCGTTTATTAAAAGAAAGAATCGTCTTTTTAGGAGGACCAATTGATGATCCTTTAGCTAATACTATTATTGCCCAATTGCTGTTTTTGGAACATCAAGACCCTAAAAAAGATATTCTTCTTTATATAAATTCTCCTGGGGGATCAGTTACCTCTACTCTAGCGATTTACGATACAATACAATATGTTAAATGTGATGTTTCTTCACTTTGCTTAGGCATGGCTGCTTCTGGGGCTGCTGTTATTCTAGCTGCTGGTAAAAAAGGTAAGCGTTTTGCTCTCCCTAATGCAGAAATCCTTCTTCACCAGGTAATGGGAGAAGCTGGAGGTCAAGCTACAGAAATAGAAATTGCAGCAAAACAGATTCTTCGTGTTAAGGAACAATTAAATAGAATTCTAGCCAAGCATACAAATCAACCTATTGCAAAGATAGCAAAAGAAACTGATAGGGATTTTTGGCTTACTCCTGAAGAAGCAAAAAAATATGGGATAGTTGATGAAATTATAAAAAATAAAAAATAATATTATGGGATTTGAACAAATACCAGAGTTTAAAAACAAACCAATAGAACCAACTAAAGAAAAAGATGGTTATATTCTTGAAAATGGTATTTGGAGAAAACGTACTAAAGAAGAAGATATTGAATTAACAAAAGAAAATAATGAAGAAGATAAGGGTACTGAAAATGAAAAAACAAAAGAAATTGATGAAAAACGAAGAGAATTAGATGAAAAACATGCAAAATTAGAAAACAAAGAATTTAAAACTCCAGAAGACATAGAAGAAATAGCAAGAATAGAAAAAGAACATAAAGAATTATCAGAACAATCTAAAAAAATTGATGAAAAAAAAGAAAAGAAAGAAAAGGAAACGAATACAAAAAAATTTCCTGAATTTTCTGATATTGAAATTCCAAAAGATAAAACACTGGTTAAAGCTTTGAAAGATAAAATAAAAGAATATGATAAAAAAGCGAAAGAACTAACTCCTGAAGCCATTGCTGATTATATTTATAAAGCTGAGATCCTAGAAACATTATTAGCCAATGGAAAGGTAAATGCCGATGAATTATCTAAAAAAATCAAAGAAGAACATCCTAGTGTTTTTAATGAGAAAACATTTTATAAGGCATATTCTTTTATCCAAGACTATGTAGAAACTGGTGGGAAGAATCTCAAAAGAGTAACAGGGGTAAAGATAGAAAAAGGGGGAAAAGGAGGAAAGAAAAAAGAAAACTTAGAGAAAGATAATGCTTGGTCAAAAATAGAGAAAGTTATTCAAGACCCTGAATCAATACTTCAATCTCTTATCGAAAATCCTGAAAAATTTACTGAAGTATCAGAAATTTTTAAAGATTCAATAGCAAAGAAAAAGCTTAAGAAACTTATAGGCACAAAAGAATATCAAGCGCTTATCAAAAGAATAGAAAAAGTAACAAAAGAGAAAGGAAAAATTCCAGAAGCTGTTGCTGATGCAAAAGAACATATTGAGAAAAAAGAATCTCCATGGGGAACAGCATTTGGAGCGGCAGGTTGGGGAATTTTATTATTTTTGGTTCTTTTTATACTTGCAGAATTAAAAGGCATTGATTGGCTTTCTGGCCAAGCTACAGGCAAAAAAAAGGAGAAAAAATAATAATTAATTTATTAAAATTTTAAATAATATGTAAAATGCAACAAAATTTTTTAAACAATTTTCCCCCTGAAATTAAAAATACGGTTTCCCAATTATATGACACCATCTTGGAACGTTCGCTTATGCGAGCCTATAAAAACTTAGATGATGAGAAAAAAGCAATGATGGCAAAAATATTCAATTCTAATAATGATGAAGAAAAAAGTAATTTCCTACACGATTATTTAGGAGGACTAGAAGGCATTATGATGGAAGAAGCAAAAAAGATTACTGAAGAAATAAAACAAAGAACTCGCTAATTAGCGAGTTCTTTTTTATCATTTATAATTATTAGCTATTATTTAATTTGAGTGGCAGATCATGTTCTGACCGACAATTTCTTTATTCTTTATAGAGCGGGGTACGAGAATCGAACTCGTATCTCGACATTGGCAATGTCGTATATTACCACTATACTAACCCCGCATCTATTTCTATAGTAGCAATATTTTTATTTAACGTCAATTGACTTTCTTAGAAGATAGCTTTAATATAATACATGTAGAGAAACAATAAATTATGGATAAAAAGACTATTTCTGAATTAAAAAAGAAGCTAGAAAAAGAACACGCCCTTTTAAAAAAGGACTTATTGAAATTTGCTGACAAGGATAAAAAAATACCTGATGATTATGATACGAGATTCCCAAATTTTGGGGGTCGTTCTTCTTCACCTGATGAAGATGCTAACGAAACAGAAGCATACGAGAATTTATTAGCTATTGAATACGCCCTAGAACTTCGACTTAAAGACGTGAGCGAATCCTTAGAAAAGATAAAAGAAAATAATTACGGCAATTGTGAAATTTGTAAAGAGGAAATTGCATTGAATCGTCTAAACGCTAATCCTGCAGCTAAAACATGCTCAGCCTGTAACAATAAAAAAAATTAAAATAATTTTATAATTTACTATAAGTTAAAATCAAAAAGCGATGGATTTATTCCACCGCTTTTTTCTGTTTAAAATATCCTTAACAATGTTAATCTATAACGATATAGAGCTAAATTCTTTTAAATTGACTTCTTATTTTTTTACAAAAGGATTTTGTGCGCCTCTCACTTCAAAATGAAGATGGCAACAATTAGCATTTCCTGTCTGGCCCATTTTCCCTATCACATCGCCTTTGTAAACCTTATCACCTTCTTTTACTGATAATTCGTTTAAGTGGCCGTAAACAGTCGTAGTACCATTATAATGCTGGATCTTTACTAAATTTCCATAGCCATAATTATATTTTCCTGTCCCACTGGCCTCAGCTATAATTCCATCAGCAGCAGCATAAATAGGGCTGCCGCAAGAATGAATAATATCCACAGCATTATAATAATGGAAAATTCCTTTATTCCAGCCGCCAGAAGTAGGATAAAAGAAGAAATTATCTAATTCAGGCCAATCACTGATATCAATTGTCATCGGTTTAAGTCCAGAAGATACTGCTAAAGAAGTAGTTGAAGAAAGCCGTCCATTAGGAACAATGAGCTCTTGACCAATTTTGATAGATCTTTCGTCTTCTAAATCATTGAAAATAAATATTTCATCAACTGATGCGCCGTATTTTTTAGCTATAGAAAGGAGTGTATCTCCGCTCTTGACTATATGCATTACTCCAGAAATTGGAAGAATAATAAGCTCTTGATTGGGTTTAATAATAGAACTAGATTTTAAATTATTAGCCCATAAAATTGTATTTAAATTTACGCCAAAATCTGCCGCAATTCTTCCTGGTGTATCTCCTTCCTGCACAACATAGGTAAAAGCTGTATAGCGCTGGGAAGAAGGCAATAAAAACTCAATGGGAGAATTAATACTTAAAAAACTATCACTGTTTACAATAATCAAAAAGTTCTGCTCTACAAAATTATCCTCTTCAAAACTACCTTCAATAATTTGGCTTCCATCTGCACTTAAACATTCGTGATAAGCATAAGCTGTTTTAGTAAACGAACTGCCTTCTAAAATTACAGGGCAGCCATCTTCTTTTATTAAAAACTCTTCCCCTTCTTTTTGAATAGACATTATATGAGAAGAAAGGTAGGAATTACCAAAAAATAAAGAAAGCAGGAACAGACCAACTGCTACCTTTAATAAAGACGGGGATATCAATAATTGTTTCTTTCCTAATGCCTTTTCCCAACTTCTCATCCTCTTTATCCCTTTATTAAATTGTATTTTCCAAGTAAAAATGGTGATTTAAAATCAAATGTTAATAAAAAAGCCTTTCTGAAGGCCTTATCAGTAATTCTAACAAAACTATTTTAAAAGTCAACTCCGTGATAGAAATTTTACAAGCATTTTCAAAATAAAACATTAAATCACTAAAAGCATTAACATTCTCAATACAGGATCAGCCTGATTATAAATTCTTCGTTTACTTTATTTTTATTAGGATGAATCAAATAATTTTTGTGTTGCACAATTATTTATCTGGATTTCAGAGATTATAGGGCTTGCCCCAGATAAACCAAAGTCACGTAAATGAACAATTGTTTTATTAGTTGGCATAAATACACCCTTGATCACCCCGAAAGGCACCTCACTACTTAACCATATCTCTGTCTCATGAGTATCAATAAATTTTGCTACTTGGATAGTCTTATTAGTCTCAGTCGTAAAAGTCCCGTAAGTATATTTGTTCATTGAACTATATTTATCAGGGGTCACAATAGTCGGCAAGTATGCTTTAAGCGTAGGAAATAATGTTTCTAGTAAAGGAGCATTAATACAAGTAATCCCTTCTTCCTTTTTTGCCCTGTTAGCTATTTTGATAATTTCATCTGTGTTATACTCATACCAAACCTGAAGAACAGATCCTGCGTTATCTAAAACATTGGGGTCTGTTTCTACTCCGTAGGCTCGAATTCCTTCTACAGTCTTTTCTCCAAGATAGATAGATCTTTGTGAACTCTCGTTGCCTTCTCCGTCTATAATTACCAATTCAGACCAAGCGCCTTTCTGGGGTTTTAAAAATCCTGTATAAATACTCGATTCCCAACCGCCATAAGTAAGATCTACTTCTTTTCTTTTGTTAGATAAGATGAGTATAAATACTAAGGCGACTAAAAGTATCACTGCAAGAACAATGATTAATTTCTTATATTTTTGGTTCATTTTTGTTTTTATATTAAATTATAATAACCCTTCAATTATATTTTACCACTATCATTGATTTTGTCAAAATATATTATGCTACTTAATAAACAAAAAAAATTAGGGCAAGTTTTTCTTAAAGACCAGGCAGCAATAAAAAAAATTATTCAAGCAGGAAAAATACATAAAAAAGATCAGGTCTTAGAAATTGGCCCAGGAAAAGGAATTTTAACTAAAGCTCTTATTGAAGCTGGAGCTAATGTTATAGCGGTAGAAAAAGACCCTGAACTTGTTAAATTTCTTAAAAATTATTTTAAAGATAAGCATAATCTAAAAATTATCCAGGGAGACATTCGCGATTTTCTAAAAACTAACCAATTTCATACTCAATACTCAATACTCAATACTGAATACAAAGTGCTTGGCAATATTCCTTATTACTTGACTTCTCGTCTTTTACGTTTAATTTTAGAAATTCCGGAAAAACCCTCTTTGGTAATTTTTATGGTCCAAAAAGAAGTGGCCCAAAGAATAATCAGCCAACCTTCAAAAATGAATCTTTTGGCTGTTTCTGTCCAATTTTATGCCAAACCAGAAATTATTTGTTATGTTTCTAAAAACTCTTTTTCTCCAAAACCAAAAGTGGACTCTGCTGTTATCAAATTAACTCCTTA
>Ga0265592_1001001_pt1 | contig 13056 bp, 13 predicted proteins | sample saktaG_7_FD_190141 | JGI IMG/M metagenome (GOLD analysis project Ga0265592, IMG submission 190141) | Saline water microbial communities from Sakinaw Lake, British Columbia, Canada - sak_2010_1_5_120m | ecosystem: Environmental > Aquatic > Non-marine Saline and Alkaline > Saline ... | reverse complement strand
CACGAACAAAGGGCGGATTGATCTGACCGTCAGGACAAAGACCGGGATTTGGATATTTGAGTTTAAAGTTCTCGGCATTGACAAAAGCGGTGAAAAAAGCCCGCTTACCCAGATCCAGAGCAGGGGGTATGCAGAAAAATATCGCTCTGGTACCTTGCCGGTCCATGAGATTGGGATAGTCTTTAATCCGGAGACCAGAAATATTGAGAGATGGGAGGTGGGATAAATACCCCTAATCACCCCACATTGTTCATTATATTTCTGTTACTTGCTCTGTTACACCAGAAGTTTATCCAACTTAAGTCCTCGCGATCAATGTGGTTGCATCCTATAACAATATCATTATGTTCCCGTTCTTTCTCTTTCAGAACCCTGGGGAATAGGTATCATAACACTACGAAGCTGTCCGAGAATGGCTAATCAATCATTTTTATATTCATTTTGTCGTTCATTTGCAAATTAATGCACATAAACGAATTATTTTTCAGAGCCTTTTTGGATACCTGGAGTTCTCGGACACCCTCCTAGTTATGGAGGTACAGTACTCTGAAGAGTCTCATCCCGGAACTCTCGGGAGTCAGGATGCCGGTGCCAGGCAGCTCACCGCCTGGGCAGCAACGATAATCAAGTATATCCAGACCCAGCTGGGTGGCACTCGAAGAGAACTACAACACTCTCTCGGCCCATGCTGATGACACTCCCTGGATGTTCGACGAGATGCGAAGCTATCTCGATAACGAGGCAGCGTACAACCCGGTAGAGGCGGATCTTGCGGCTCTCGAGAGTCTTTCCGGTGTCACTGGCGGGTTATCAAGCAGGAGCAGCGGTTATCACTACTGCTGAAATAAGCGGGATACCGGGACTCATGCAGCTCATCTCGACCGGCAAATTCCCTGACAATGCATTTACGCTTGCAGCCGCTGCATTTGAGGAGGGAATCTCCCGGTATAACCTTGGAGTTTATGTAAACGACTGGTGCCGTGACTGGTATATGTAAACATTCAGGCAATAATTACTCATCATCAACCAAAATCTTCCCTCTCTTCTTACCATCTGTATCAGCCTGTAATTTTTATCAAAATTATCGATTGTTCCATGTGTGTTTTATCACATATTTCGGATCCTTGAACATAAATGGATGTTAAAATTCGCTGCTTTAGTAGATCGGAATGAATTTTGGTGATAGATCCAAATTATCTGAATTCAATACCCAACAGGAGAATTTTCTGGTTCTTTTCTGCTCAAACCATATCAATAATCACGCAGTTTTTTATTAAACGGATTTATGAAGGTTATTTTTCATTAGAAATCCTTCGCATTGATTAAATAAAGAATCAGGTCTAAATGTTCTTCCATTTCAGGGCCATTGCATCTCAACTCCATATTGTGGTCCCTTGTAATATCGTTTGGAAGTACTTTTTAATTTCTGATTATGAATACATATAAATCACGTTAATTCATATGATTACATTGTAATCGGATATGACTATAAGCATCACAGTAAGAGTTCCGGAAACCCTTGCTCATCAGATCGATGATTTGGCGAACAGTCTGGATCGGTCAAGAGGATATCTCATCAGAAAGGCCATGGAGATGTATATCTCTGAATATGCAGATTACCTTATTGCACTTGACCGTATGCAGGATAAGGATGATGATATTATTTCCTCACAGGAATTGAGGGCGACTCTTGCCATTTCAGATTAACTACAAACGTTCTGTCCTTAAAGACCTGAAAAAAATCGATAAAGTTTCTGCAGAACGTATTATCCATGATTTAGAATCCAAACTAACAGGTAATCCCGAGATCGGTGAAGCTCTGACTGGACAATTTAAAGGGCTGTATAAACTTCGCGTTGGTGATTGGAGAGTGGTTTACTCTATACATCATGAAAGTATACTGGTTTTAAGAATCGGTCATAGACATTCAGTCTACAAATAAGGCCTCTTGAATGTTAGTCGGTGTAAAAAAATTAGTCAATCGTTGTAAGGTTAAGTAGACCCCATATAAAATATGGACATAGATCTGTGAAAAGCAAAATAGAGTGATATGGTAGCTCATTCTGAAAAACAAGTGATACCATACCATCATGTTCAGGCAGGATTTAATCAAATATCATTTTGACTTTCATTTTAACAATATTCCATATCACTTGAAAAATCGACAGAACCATCAGGATTCATGAAATTCTTAACACCCCTATCCTCTGTGATACCACTGGATAATCTGAATGGAATTTTCAGTACAGGTAATAATACCCATCTACCCGTACCACTCCCCCTCCTCCAAACAGAATACTCCCGTCAGGAGCCTCCGAAATATACACGATATTTGGATTCTTCTGATCCGGACCCTGCTCAAGTATTATCGGGTTGCCATCCCAGAGACCTGCCCGTATCAGATGATACCCAAACGCAGCATTTGCAGATCCTGTTGCAAAATCTTCCAGGTATCCGAACGCCGGAGCGAATACCCTGACATGGAAATCATTATCCTGATATTCAGTCTGTGGTGTTGAGATATGAATGACTTCAATAGACCGGGATAGGGCAAATTTCCTCAGAATCTCATACTCAGGGGAACACAGGATACATGCTGAAAGGGAGAGGAGCGGGACGATTAGGATGTTCTGACCGACATGCACTATCCCGGTTGGTTTCGTATCATCGATATCTGAAGAAGCAAGTCCGAGAGCTGTGGCAATTTCTGATCTATCAGGAGGATTATCAATGAATTCGGGGAACGGAGCATGGATATACACCATTCCCTCTGATGAAAGACGGTTTTCTACCGGTAATACTCCTTTGTTCGTTCTGATCCTGATGATATCCCTGTTCTGTAAGGATTCAGAATTGAGTATCAGATCATGCATTATAGCCACAGTCGCATGACCGCAGAATGGAACTTCCCGTTCAGAGGAGAAGTACCTTAAGGTTACATCTTCATCACCCTTTCCCGGTCTGACAAATCCAACCTCCGAGACAAACCCTTTCAGTTCACGGGCTATCCTCTGCATCTCTTCTTCTGTCATCTCTTCATCCGGATACACACAACCCGCAGGATTTCCTGATGAAACACCGGTTGTGAACGCATCAATTTTTTTAAATCTGAATTTTTTCATGATGTCTGTTACTCATGATCAAAGAAGGAATGAAATGAATGATTTTTCAGAATATCTCTTTTCTCTGACTGACAGGTCATTCACGAAAATCCTCCTCAGTCTTATACAGACCTGCAAAGACCATATACTGCCTGCCATCACTCCCGGTCACCAGCCAGTACGCAGCGCTCTTCCAGTAAAGACCAGTCTCTGCCGGACTGCTATAGAGATAATCTTCCCAGCCAGTTCCATTCTGCAACGCTCCCTCTACGATAAGATCCCGAAATGGTCTTCCGGTCATGTTAGTCTTATTATGATAGTTTGCGCCGACCATTCTTGGATTGTCAGCATGGGCTATTATGGTAACATTGGGATCATACAAAAAGACATAGAGTTCCGGCTGGAAAACACTCTGAAACGGTTCGCTGCCTGCCACTGATCTTTTGTATTGTTTCCTTTGCATCACGGGATATCTCATGTGCGGTATCACTGACCAGCTCTGTTACCTGATCAGGAGTAATTGTTGATGTTGCATAGGATGGTTGAAGATAGCGGTAGAGTATCCGTTCATACCTACTCTCCCTTTTAAGGCTCCGCTTCAGGAGGAAGGGTTTTCCCAGAATACCTGACCTGTAAATCATACAGGATTTGTGAGATTACAGGGAGTAAATTTCTGGCACGAACAGTTGCCATAACATAGAGAAGCTGTGGATCTGTCTTAAAATAACCATGAATGAGTCGATCCCTCGTCCTTGCGAGTTGACTCCATGGAACTTCTGGATAGTTTTCACAAATATCAGAAGGTATGTGTTTGGCTGCTTCTCCCAAAATCATAATTTGATCCCGGACTGCAGATATCATAACCCAGTTTTGAGAAAATTCAGAAGACGGTATCCCTTCGGTAACCTCAATCATCCGGGTGAGCGCCTCTCTCATATCTTCAAATAAATAAGAGGGGTTTCTCATACTACTATAAGATCGTGAAAGATATTCGATCTCATCTCTTCCCGTATCCCTCTTGGTGTCACAATATCAATTGGTCTGTTAAACAATTCTTCTAACTCAAGAGAAAGGCCGGAGTAATCAAGAATATCTGCTTCCGGTTCAAATTCTGCATATATATCTATGTCACTCTCTTTTTTTGCTGTCCCTCTGGCAACTGACCCAAAAATTCCTATCTCCTTCACTCTATATTTCAGATGAATCTCTTCTTTTACATTTTTGAGTGAAGAGATAATATCATCGCGGTTCATAGATGTTCAAGCTCTTGATAATAATACATTGATCCAAGATACGATAAACCCTATCTGGTAAAAAAAGGTTGACCAGGTTAAGATTCATACATAGATAAAAATTTTGATAGCGCCATATCTCACTATTCAGGCGTGGATCGGAATTGAAAATCTCCTGCAAATGAGGGGAATTGAAATGTAGCAATATAATTATATGAATTTTTTCAACAATCTAATGTCAAGTAATGAAAAAAAACTAAAAAAAAGCCAGATTATAGCTTGAAAAATATCACAGTTTTCTCTAACTGAAAGGCTATGTGCCTCTGCCATCCGCTGTTTTGTATAAACCGGCACAGACAACATACTGTCTGCCATCACTCCCAGTCACCAGCCGGTACGCAGTGCTCTTCCAGTAAAGACCAGTCTCTGCCGGACTGCTATAGAGATAATCTTCCCAGCCGGTTCCATTCTGCAACGCTCCTTCTACGAGGAGATCCCGGAATGGTTTTCCGGTCACATCAGTCTTATTATGATAGTTAGCCCCAACCATGCTGGGATTATCAGCATGGGCAACCATGGTGACATTGGTGTCATATACAAAGACATACAGATCCGGCTGGGAGGCACTCTGGAACGGCTCGTTCCCTGCATTGATCTGCTGTATCGTTTCCTTTGCATCACGGGAAAGTTCCTGTGCAGTATAGCTCACCAGTTCTGTAACCTGGTCTGGAGTGATTAACGATGTTGCATAGGATGGCTGAATATAGCGGTAGAGGATCCGTTCATACATACTAACCCCGTCTTCATCTTTCCCGGTCCTTATTTCATCAAGGGCCTCCTGAAATGATCTCACAAGCGGAACAGGGGTATTGCGATTAAACGCAAAATAATATTCATGGGTGTCAAGCGTACAGAGAGGAGAAAACGCTTGTTCATCTTTGGCATACCGTGCGATTAGATTGGTTCCCGGGAGATATGCATATGCCAGTCCGTCAATGCTGCCATCTTCTGCTGCAGCAACAAGAGTCGGAACATCCTCTGCATAGAAAATATTGGTATATCCGGCATTTTTGAGATCCTCTGCAGAAATATCATCAGTGACTGCACCGATACGCATTCCTGCCGGATCACATGAACCGGTACCTGACTCATCCCGGGAAGATAAACCAAATATCACCGTTTTATCTGTTACCATGGGACCTGCCCAGAGGAACAGGTTCTCCCTATCCTCTGACCGGGCTATCGAGAAGATAACGGTTCCTGCCCGGGTAAGAGCCTGATTGTATCCTTCATCCCAGGAACCGGATGTGATATTGGCTGCCCCGATATCGGCATTGAGAAGGGAAAAAACTTCAGTGAGGATATCAACCGATATTCCCTGTAAAATACCGTCCTTCTCGAAGTTATACGGGTAATACTCCTCAGTGTAAAATGAAAGGGTGGAAAGACCAACAGAGGGCATCCAGGCACTGGTGATCGTATCAATTTTGCTCATCCCCCCGGTAGAAGGTGTCTGCGAGAGCCTTTCAAATGCCTCAGTAAACGAATTGATTATGGCATCTGAAGTATCCTTGTGAAAAGCAAAATAGAGAGGTATTGTCTCCATCCGGTATGCTATCCGGTATATTCCCGGTCTCTGCCCGCTCTCCCTTGCGAAGTACTCCCCGGCAACGTCACCCGATGCCACGAGATCGATATCTCCATTGTAAAGCATGGCAAAGAGGACCAGTGGATCCGGATTGGTGATAAGAGCATCAGGATCCACCCCGAGATCGGTCAGTTTCTCAATCGATACATCACCAGTTACTGCCCCGAGGGTATAGGATTTGAGATCCTCTGCATTCCCAATGGTAACCTGGCTGCCTCTTTTTGCAAAGACTACAATATCATATGAGGTAAACGGGCCGACCCAGCGGTAGAGATCTTCGCGTTCCGGGGTCTGTGCTATTGAGAAGATGACCGTACCAGGCGTATCCCTGACTGTTTTTAATCCCTCATCCAGCGGTACAACGGTGATATCACCGGCGTTTATTTCAGCACCAGCCTCTTTTGTTATCGCTAAGAGGAGGTCCGTGGCAAGACCGGTTACCTCCCCATTCTCATTATACTGAAACGGGGGAAATTCTTCAGTGAGATACCTGAAATCTGTAAGTGAATACTCTTCAGATGCCGCAGATATGGGGAAAACAATGCAGGCAAGGATCAGGACTGCAATCACGGTATAACTTCCCATGGTGCACATATTCATAGTAATAAGGTTCCATCCGCGAACTTTAAAAAATGCCGGTTTTTTCCTTGAGTGAGCGTGATCAGATTGCGTAATTTCAGAACTGATAGTGGTTTTTAAGCAGCACTGTGAGTGGTCCCAATCCGGATATATTACAACCTGTCAAGAAGAAAAATGCATGATAATACAACAGGACGCTATGCTGTAACAACACCGAATCGGGCTCTTGTGAATAACAACAGTATTCATGGGAGAACTTTTCGCCATCCAAGAGCAGCATTACTACTATATTTTATAGTCTGATAACAACTCTGAATACAATCATAACAACCAAGGAGGAAAATCCATGAATAGTGGTCGGTTTCCAATAATATTCCTTATCATAGTTATCATTCGTATTTGAAATTTCTAATAATGAGATTTTGCTAGCAATACAGGTTGAGAATTGGTTTTAACCAGATCAATTCTTATTATATCAAAAATTTTTAGTTGAAAATAGTATATCTCATAAGATCAGTAACCTGACAATAGTACAACACTGACCAGGTTACGAGTAATGATTCCCGGAGACGGATCCCTGATAACATCGGTAGAGTTTCAGATGACACTATTGCTGTTAGTTGCAATTGACGGTTATTATTTCATCCTGGATTCACCAGTCTGCTCTCTTCTGGGAGATATTTCTCGGATTACTTATCGGACCAAGTGTTCTTGGTCTTATCACTTATACCGATCTTGTCGGGATCTTTGCCCGGATCGGTATCATCATTATGCTCTTTGTCATTGGATTTGATTTTCACCCTCAGGATCTCATTAACGGCAGATATTTTATTATCGCACTTGCAGGTGTCGCAATCCCCGGGTTAGCAGAGTTTGCTTTTGCCGTTGCCGTAGGTTTTGACACTGCAAGTGCATTCTTTGTCGGCACTGCTCTTACCACGACAAGCGTTGCAATCACGGCAAATGTCTTAAAGGAAATGAGAAAACTTCATACCGTAACAGCAAATGCCATCATTGGAACAGCAGTAATAGACGATATCATAGGCCTTATTGCACTCTCAAATACGACTGAAATAATATAAAACACATTCTCTCTTCCTTCTTGTTTGGACCATACTCAAACCCATCCTCTTTATTCTCGCGGCAGGGCTTATCGGGACATATGGTTTCCAGAAGATCCTCATAGCAATTGATCGGACATCTTTGACAGCCAGGTTTCCTGAATTTGTCTTCCTCTGTGGCCTGATGGCGGCTTTTGCATTCGCTCTTGCTGTAGAGATGGTCGGAGTATCAGGACTTATCGGTACGTTTATCGCCGGGGTCTCCTTAAGCAGGTTGGGATTGATTCACTCAAAAAGAATTAAAAAGGGCTCATAATATCTGTACGTTCCAATAGCAGCAATCTTTTTTATCTCGCTTGGAATATTCGTTGACCTGCATCAGATAACAAGAAAAATTCTCATCTTCTGCCTCTTTATCACGATTATTGCAATCCTCTCCAAGTTTTTCAGTTGTGGTATCACTGCACGGCTGCTTAGTATGACAGCCAGCGACTCCCTTGTCGTGGGGGCCGGTATGATACCACGGGATGAGATGACAATGATTGTTGCCCCTTTTCGCAGTAAGTTTTGGTATTGCTCACCAGGAACTCTATATCGCGGTTCTCCTGATGAGCCTTCTCTCAACCATGATTACCCCGGTCCTCTTTCACGAGTGACTCTTCAGAAAAACCGTTTCTGAACCTACCCTTCAGGACAGGGAAGGACATTTTCTTAAGAAGCACAAGGGGATGTGAATCAAGATGTTACTAAAATATTTAGAGGATCCCTTTCTGGCAAATTACTCGTAATATGCACCAGGATGGAGATCCAGACTGGATTCTGGGTTTATTATCAATACAAATAACCAAAACCAGAAAACTCTGAAATAAAGGCATTATCAGGAAAATAGATTCATCATTTAATTTTTGAACTATTATCTCACTCCATCAGAATACTTATTTTGTACAACCTACCTGACATCATCCTCATCCTGGCAGCAACATCCAATTCATGTGCTGAAAATTGTATGATTTAGGAGTTATTCTGCTCTCCTACCGTAAAGGAAGTCCAGGATCTCGTTGGGAATGACTTGATGTATCCGTTGAGATAATCCCATTGCTGATGTTGTTCCAGGAACTTTTCGGCATCAAATGGTATACCGGATGGCAGACCCCATCGTGCCTCAAAACTCATATTTTCAGCAAGTTCTGAGTCGGAAACCTTGGCATCGTAGGATCCCATCGGTTTGAACGGGGGGCGGTTTGGATAGGGATTAGAATCAAGCCAGTAACACCCTTCTACGGTTCTCGTAGACGGATTCTCCTTCCCGAGCCAGACATCATAATGATCTGATAGAATCTTTTTGGCTGTCTCAGGAGATATCTTTCCTTTGTACTGCTCCATGAGTTGTGGTAATCTGACCATCCGGGCACTCACTCCGTTCCTGATATCGGTCGGGTCCAGCCCTGAACATTCCAGGTTTCTGATCCTGGGATCTTCAGCAGAATTGGCCCCGACAAAGTATCCATTATCTGTCTTTGTAATGTTATAAAACTTCAATCCCTGCTCAAACCGCATTATTACCCCAGTATTGCAATCACCAACAAGCCAGCTGTTGGCAAATCCGCCACTGCGGTTAGTATTCATTATAGTGACGAATTCATCAGGATTCTGTGCATATTGTGCAGCTTTTCTCAGCCGGTAAAAGGAAGGAGACATATTTGTTTGATACTGGTTAAATCCGTTAATCGTTGTCTCTGCAATCAGAAGACCGGCACTGGTCACCAGGAAATCGGTCGAACTGTCAAGCAGACCAGGTGCACTCTGCATGATGATTCTGTTTCCCCCCTCAGGGTATACATCGGTAATCAGATCAAAAAAATGAGCCCGTTCAAAAGGGGTCCATGATGTATGGGCAAGGACTATCGTGCCATCTTTGGTGTAATCACCGTTTGCAATAAATGCACTGCATGAGTCGGTCTCTATCTCCATCTTTTTGTATGCTTCGGACTTTACCGTAGGCCACCAGTACCCGGTAAGTTCCTTATACGTGTTCCATCCAAGAATATCCCCAAAACTGACATCTGTTCCTGCATCCTTGGCCCCCTGTGCAATACCCTGCATTTCAGTGATGAACTCCTCATCAATATGAGCAGGATACATCTCCATCGCAGTACTCTTGAAATAATCCCATTCCATCCCGGTATCATGATACGTGATGTACCTGATGGTATCCAGGATCTCGGCAATTTCCGGAGCCATTAGATACCCGTGCTGGTATCCCCGCTCATAGGGAGCTCCTTCTATATGCAGGTAGGTCCACCCGTCTTGAAAAAACCGGTACCCATTTCCGTCTGGTGAGAACATCATATCTGCCGTGGTAACACCTACGCTATACAAAAGTACGAATATAATACCAAAAATAATCCATCTGGATAATCTGTAAAGATTCTTGGAGTACATAATTACACCTCAGTAACTGGACTGATTGTTATCGATATATCCCTGAAATTATAAGAGACCTGGTATTACCGGAAAACTCAAAATATCGCTCATATCACCATCTCAGATCACGCAATTGAGGGACTATTTCCTAATAAGAAAAAAATAGCAATATTTACCTCCTTTTGAGACACTACCAGAAGAACTGGTGAGTGTACTCTAGATTTAAGGGTACTCATCTTTATCCAACGATACTATTCTCTTAAGGAAAAAAAGGGCTCATATCACCCTTAAAAAGCGGTTCTTATCAGGGAATTTCTGGTTAAATGATTATGCTTTTTAGTGCTGCAACAGTCTGGATGTGGTATGACATGGGATCCTGGTTAACGCTCCCTGTCTGAAGGAACCTGCATTTAAGGGTTTAAACAGAAAGAAAATCTCAGGCTTTACTGATCTTTTTTTAACTGACCCCTGATAAAGCCCAGTACCGCCATTATAAAGCAGGACTGCACCCAATGATATATCACTGGCATGAAGATCCTCCACACTTCTGACTGGCATATTGGAAACACCCTGTATGACAGGCGACGATATGACGAATTCTCTGCATTCTTTGACTGGTTGCTATCCTGTATCACAACAAAAGAAGTAGATGTCCTGCTCGTTGCAGGAGATATCTTTGACTCGGGTACACCATCAAACCGGGCTCTTTCACTTTATTACCGGTTTCTACACCAGGTGGCTGATTCCTGTTGCCGACATGTCATCATCACTGCCGGAAACCATGACTCACCCTCTCTGCTCTCTGCCCCCCGGGATCTGTTGCGGGCGCTTGACATCCATATCATTGGATCGGTAACAGAACAGCCGGAGGATGAAGTCATTCTGCTCACGGCTGATGACAGCACACCCGAACTTATTGTCTGTGCGGTTCCGTATCTTCGTGATCGGGATGTACGAACTGCACAACCTGGTGAGAGTACTGACGAGAAGAGAGAAAAACTTGTGAGCGGTATCAAATCCCATTACCATGATGTTGCAGAGCGTGCAGAGGATATCCGTCGTCATCTTGGCCAGCCGGTCCCCATCATCGGCATGGGACATCTCTATACAGCCGGGGGAAACGCAGGAGACGGGGTTCGGGATCTCTATATTGGCACCCTTGGCCAGGTTGATGCCGGCATCTTCCCGTCCTCCTTTGATTACTTAGCACTTGGGCACCTGCACCTTCCCCAGATGGTAGGGGGATCCCCATACCGGCGGTACTGTGGATCCCCGCTTCCCATGGGATTTAATGAAGCGGGTCAGCAGAAACAGGTATGTCTCGTCAGGATAGAACCAGGAGAAGTACCGGTCATCACAACCTTACCAGTCCCATCGTTTATCAGAATGGAGCGGATACGAGGGAATTACAAGACAGTTATCGCACAACTCCGGGAACTGGCATTTGTATGTGAACCGGTTCTCACCGAAATTATCATAGAAGATAGTCTCCCGCCTGCCGATATCCAGGAAGAAATCAGGAAATTATCCTCTCATTCATTGGTTGAGGTGCTCATCACAAAAACCACCAACCTTTCATCAGGCTTACTGCGGCCAGAAATTCCCTCTGAGTCATTGGCAGAACTGAGTGAAATAGAGGTTTTTCGTCGGTGTATGGATGCCCATAAAACACCGGAAGAAGACCGCCAGGAACTCATTGATGCCTATACCGAGATCCTGACCGGATTATATGAAGAGGATACTAATGCACAATGAGGATGGAAGATGAAGATCAGGAGAATTCATTTTAAAAATATCAACTCGCTCGCAGGAGTATGGTCTGTCGATCTTACCACTTCCTCGTATGATACAGATGGCATCTTTGCGATAACCGGACCAACCGGGGCCGGAAAGACCACTATCCTTGATGCTATCTCGCTGGCCTTATATGGCCGGACCCCCCGCCTTGACCGGATAAGCCAGAGCAGCAATGAAGTAATGACCAGGCATACCGGTGAGTGCTATGCAGAGATTGAGTTTGAGACGAGAGAAGGAAAATTTATATCCCGCTTCAGTCAGAATCGTGCCCATAAAAGACCTGATGGGGAATTGCAGCAACCAAAATTTGAGATAAGTGATGCAAAAACCGGTGTAATCCTTGCAGAAAAAAAGACAGAATATACAGCTGTAATTGAGAAGCTGACTGGAATGACATTTCACCAGTTTACCCGTTCCATCATGCTTGCCCAGGGAGAATTTGCAGCTTTTCTGGATGCCAGTGATGACGATCGGGGCCAGATACTTGAACAGATAACCGGAACCGGCATCTATGGTGATATCTCCATACGGGTGCATGAACGTGAAGTGCAGGAGAGAGCAAAACTTGCTGTCATTCAGAATGCAATACAACAGATTCCGGTGATGAACCAGGATGAGGAGATTTTACTCCGGTCAGACAATAGTGAAAAGAAAGAACAGATGGAGCATCTGAAAACAGAAATAGAAGTACTTCGTGCCGATATCTCCTCTCATACAAAGATGGAGGAATACCAGCAGGAGATAATTCATCTGCAGAGGCAGCAGGAAGATCTGGCAAAAAAAAGGGAGGGTGTAGCACCGGATCTCAGCCGACTCAGCCATGCTGAACGGGCACGGGGAGGAGAAGCAGCATATGATAAGATCCTCAATCAGCGGGATAGTAATGCGTCAACACGCCAGAAACATAAACTATGCACAGAACAGATCCCGCTCCTTACCCGTGCACGGGACCTTGCCAGAGAAGAAGAAGAAAAATCCAACACGATTTTCATGCTGGCACGAAAGAGAGGGGCTGAGCAGGCACCAGTAATCAGAAAGGTCAGGGAATATGATATCAGGATTGCCCATGCACGTGATATCGTAAAAAGTTCCGGTGATGAATGCAGGACCATTGCAGAGACTATCTGCCGGTATCAGGATGGACTGCAGAAGAATCTCGCAGAAAAAAACCGGGTGCAGGGGATATATGAACGTGTTACAAAACTCCTGCAGGA
>Ga0265592_1000989_pt1 | contig 13153 bp, 3 predicted proteins | sample saktaG_7_FD_190141 | JGI IMG/M metagenome (GOLD analysis project Ga0265592, IMG submission 190141) | Saline water microbial communities from Sakinaw Lake, British Columbia, Canada - sak_2010_1_5_120m | ecosystem: Environmental > Aquatic > Non-marine Saline and Alkaline > Saline ... | reverse complement strand
TTAATCAAAGGCCTTTCTCAAACAGATTTTATTGAAAAGGTTAAAGCAGCGCAGATAAATTGGATTGGAGAAAGTAATGGAGCTGAGGTTATTTTTAAGGTTAAATTAGAAAAAAAAGAAGAGGACTTAGAGATATTTACAACTCGGCCGGATACATTATGGGGAACTACTTTTATGGTTGTAGCCCCTGAACATCCTTTCGTCGCTACGCTCCTCAAAATAAAAAATCAAAAATCAAAAATCAAAAATATTGAAGAGATTAAAAAATATATCGAAATAACGAAGAAAAAATCTGACTTAGAAAGAACGGATTTAGCTAAGGAGAAAACAGGAGTGTTTAGTGGTGTTCAAGCTATAAATCCAGTAAATAAAAAAGAAATTCCTGTTTGGATATCTGATTTTGTTTTAAGTTCGTATGGGACTGGAGCTATTATGTCTGTTCCGGCGCACGACCAAAGAGATTGGGAATTTGCTAAAAAATTTGGTTTAGAAATAGTTCCCGTAATTCAACCTTTAATAGATTGGGATTTTAAAAAATGTGCTTATACTGATATATCAAATGGAAAAATTATAAATTCTGGGCCAATCAATGACTTAAGCCCAGATGACGCTTTTAAGAAGATGGTTGATTGGCTGGAAGAACAAAAGATAGGAAGAAAGGCTAAGAATTATCATTTACGAGATTGGATTTTTTCTCGTCAGCATTATTGGGGCGAACCAATCCCTATGATTTTTTGTGAACAATGCGGTTGGCAACCAGTTAAAGAGGAAGACTTACCCATAAAACTTCCCGAAGTAGAACATTATAAACCAACTGACACCGGAGAGAGTCCTTTGGCTAAAATTGAAAATTGGATTAAAACTATTTGTCCTAAGTGTGGGGGACCGGCCAAAAGGGAAACAGATACTATGCCGAATTGGGCAGGTTCAGATTGGTATTTTTTAAGGTATATTGATTCTCAAAATAACAAAATGTTAGCCAGTAAAGAAAAGATGAAAAAATGGCTTCCAGTTGATGTCTATATTGGTGGCGACGAGCACAACACTCTCCACCTTCTGTACTCTCGTTTTATTTATCAATTTTTGTGGGACATCAAAGCCGTTCCAATAGAATATCCAGAACCATATCAAAAAAGAATATCTCACGGAGTAATTTTAGGTCCAGACAATCAAAGGATGAGCAAATCAAGAGGTAATGTGATTGACCCTGAAGAAGTAATGGGAAGATTTGAGCAATATGGGTCAGATATTCTAAGAATGTATTTAATGTTTATCGGACCCTTTGAGGGAACTATGGCTTGGAACGACCAGGCTTTAATGGGTATTAAGAGATTTTTAGAAAAAGTGGAAGATTATGTTGATGATTGGTTATCTATACAAAAAAAACATTTAGAAGTAATAGACAACGATGAAATAAAAATTTTAGTGCATCAGACAATAAAAAAAGTAACTGAAGATATTAAAAATTTGAGATTTAACACAGCTATTGCTTGTTTAATGGAATTTTTGAATAAGGTGAAGGCCAAAAAGAACAAAATAGATAAGGAAAGTCTTAAGAAATTTCTTATTTTATTATCTCCTTTTGTTCCAATTTTCAGTGAAGAACAATGGCAAAAAATTAATCCATTAGCTAAAAGTATTTTTTTAGAATCTTGGCCCTTGTTTGATTCTCAGTTAGCTAAAAATAAAGAAATTGAATTTGTGGTTCAAATTAATGGTAAATTTAGAGGAAAAATTGAAACTAAAGTTGGACTTTCGCAAGAACAAGTCCAGGAAATTATTTTTTCTTTACCTCGTATCCAAGAATATTTAAAAGCAAAAAAAATCAAAAAAGTAATTTTTGTTCCCGATAAATTAATTAATATAGTGCTTTAGCCATTGGAGCATTGGAACATAAAGATAATGAACATCAGAGAAATTAAAAAGATTTGTAAAGAAAATGATTTTGTCCCTTTGCGTCGCCGGGGGCAAAATTTTTTAATCAACCCTAAAGTAATTGAACGGATAATAGATGTGGCCGAAATAAAAAGAGATGATATTATCCTGGAAGTAGGCCCAGGTTTAGGAGCTTTAACAGAAGATATTGCTAATAAATGCCAAAAAGTAATTGCAGTTGAAATTGATAAAAAATTAGTTGAAAGTTTAACAAAACGCTTATCAGATTATACTAACATAGAAATAATTAAAGGTAGTATTTTAGATGGAATTTCAAATTTAAACTTAGAAGCAAAAAAATATAAAGTAATTGCTAATCTCCCTTTTAATATTACAGGTAGAGTTTTAAGGATTTTGTTAGCTTCAAAGAATAAACCGGAATTAATTGTAGTGGTGGTTCAAGAAGAAGTGGCTCAGAGAATAATTTCTCAACCCCCTTCGATGTCTCTTTTGTCTTTAGCAATTCAATTTTATAGTCAAGTAAACGCTGTTTTTAACATTAATAAAAGCAATTTTTGGCCTCAACCGAGAGTAGATTCAACAATATTAAAAATAAAGCCAAATAAATCTAAAATTAAACGAGAGATTGAAAACAAATTTTTTCAACTAATTAAAGCTGGTTTTTCTTCTAAGCGAAAATATTTACTTAACAATTTGGTTAAAAGTGTTATAATACAGGATATAAAATGCAAGAAACAAGAAACAAGAAACAAGAAACAAACAATAACCAATAACCAAATAACCAATAACCAAACAAATTATTCTATTTCCCCTGAGAAAGAAATTTTTTTAGAGATTTTTAGAGAGATTGGGTTAAATGAAAAAGTTAGAGCGCAGGAATTATCACCTGAACAATGGATACAACTCGCGAATAAAATATAAACGTAGAATTTTTAATTTTTAATAAAATTCTAATTACCCCAGCACCCGATTACCCAATTACCTAATATATTTTATGTCTAATAAGTCTAAAATTTTTCAAATATTTTGTCTTTCACTATTAGGATTATTTGTTTTGGCGTTAGGTTTTTTTCAAATCCGAGGAGCAATTTATGGTCCGTTTCAAGGTTTTAAAAAGTCAAAGACAAAAGAAGAGATAGCATTAAGCCAAGAAGAAATCTTGTCTATTTTATCAGAACAAGCCAAATTAGAGGATACAGATAAAGATGGCCTTTCGGATTATGATGAAGCTTATGTTTATCGTACATCTCCATATATTCAAGATTCAGATAGTGATGCTTTTTCTGACCAAGAAGAAATAGAAGCCGCAAGCGATCCTTTGGACCCTAATTCAACGCCTTATCATAAAGTCAAAGATACAGAAAAAATTAATTTATCAGAAAATTTTTTATCAGAACCCCCTCAAGATGAACAGCTTATTCCAGAAGATATTAGAAGTTTTTTAATTCAAGCGGGAATAGACAAAGAAATTGTGGATAATATTGATGACAATGAGTTGAAAAAGTTATATAATGATACCAAAGAAGAAACAGGTATTGACCCGCAGGATTTAGGGTTATCATCTTCTCCTGAGGTTGATATTATTTTATTAAGGCAAGCTCTAATAGATGAGGGGGTTGATGCTTTAATATTGGAAGAAATAGATGACGAAACATTAAGGTCTATGTTTTTGGAAAACTTAGGAAATTAGAATACAGGTAATCGGGGATTGGGTACTTGGGTAATCGGGATTTTATATAAAATAAAAAAGTATGGAATTTAAGAAATCAAGTAATATTTTTACCAAAGGAGCGATTTTGCTGACGATATCTATGTTAGTGATTTCCTCTTTTTTGTTCTTACCCCAAAAAGCTCAAGCCCAATTTATTGTTACTGATATTGCTAAGAGCGTTTGGGATGCCATGAAGTGGGCTTGGGATAAGGGAGGAGCTGTTGCTTATCGCAACGCTTTAAATTTTTTCTTACAACAGGCCGCTCAGCAAACAGGAGAATGGTTAGCTACCGGAGATGAGGGCAAGAAACCAGCTTTTTTAACTGACCCTGATTTTTATACAAAAGTTGGTGACCAAATGTTAGGAGAATTTGTTGATTCTGTGGCTGATGATTTTTTGGGACAAAGTCTTTGTGATACCTTAGACCCGACAATTAAATTTAATATCCTGGCCAATTTAGACCCGGATTATCAGAAAATGAAATGGGCGGAAGAACCAGAATGCTCTTTTAGTCAAATTAAGAAAAATTTAGAGGAGGCTAGCAAAAAACAATTATTTGAATTTTCAACAGAAGTAAAAGAAGGAAAAGTCGCCAAACAAGAGGCTGCTGTTAGCACGCTTATTCAGGGTGATTCTATATTAACAAGGGATATAAAGAATTTTTTGGATGGAGAGATGGATGTTTGTCCGGTAGCCAGTGGTTGCCCAGAGAACTATATTAGTTGGCAACCAGCAGAATTAGTAGAATATTATTATACTACTGTGGGCATGGGCGCTCGTTTACATAAATTAACACAAGACTTTGAGAGTATATTAGGAAAGCTCCATGGCGAGGACCCAGCACATACTGAAGATATCATTAAGTCATTAGGTGTTGTGGAAAACGACATTGAAAAAAAAGTATTAGGGTCAGAGGAAGAAGATTTGTCTACTTTTTTGATATCGTTGTCGGAAGAAACACCAGGTTGTCTAAAATCGTTAAATAAATGGAGTTCAGAGTGTTCTAATAAAAGCGGAATAGATTTGTGCGCAGATTCTCGTTGTCTTTTATTGGGTGATTTTCTTACCGAATGGCTTTCCGACAATCCTCCTGCCTGCGAGGACATTGATAAGACCTGTTTGAGCCGTATTAAAAGAATTAATAAATATGTGAAACAACTAATGGAATGGACGACAACTTTGCAAGATATGACAAATGAAGTTATTGAAAATTGGAAAGCTAAACAAGGTTTACCTGACTTAGACCCCTTACAGGATGCTGAGAATATGCTTAATCCCGAAAGCAATGCCATGGGTATTCAAATGGAGCTGGAAAATAAATTGCTTGACAAGCAAATGAAAGCAATTGAAAAAAGCAAGGTTTTCCGAAGCATTCAAGGCTCAATGAATGCAGTAACCTCAAAAGTTTCTGGTTTGGTTAAATTACCCTCTACTATTGTTAGTGAAAAAACGCGGAAATTGGTAGATGCGGGAGATGCGGGCCCACTTACTTATACGGGTGTAGCATTAGCTGATGCCATCGGAGTCTTTGCTAATACTTTTATATCCCAGTATATGAAGGCACTTATTACCAAAGGTCTTAATCCCGCTGCTGACAGTAGCCGAGTTGTTGTTCCAGATGATGAGAATCAAACACCAAATGCAGATATGACCTCTATTTTAAGCGAAATAAAAGTGATTCCCATTAATCAGAGTAGTAATGAAATGAGTATTTATGATGAATTTGCGGTTTGTCCTACCGGAACTGACCAAAAATATACTTCGCAATTTAATTGTTTGTTAGATAATAAATTAGCTCGGGCCGTAGAGGAAAGAATGACAATTCAAGAAGCTATGGATAAGGGTCTTCTTAATCCTGAGGAACGTTTGGGCGTACCAGCAGATGATACCATTGGTTTATTGTCTAAAAGTCATATCCAAAAATTACGGCTAATTGGTATTGTCCCCTTAGGTATGCAAATTGCTAGCGATATAATTATAGAAACACACACTAATGGAATAACCTTAGCCGAAGTGGTAGAAGGGTTTGACCAAAGAGGTGCAAATGGCATTTGCGGAGATAATGACTCGTTAGAAGAAAGCGATTTTTGTAATTTAGTTGACCCCAACTGGGTCTTGAAAGCCCCCAGTTATTTGTGTGAACTAACGGGCTATTCGGCTATTCCTTTACGCGATAGCTCGTTTCGTCAAGAGTCTTGTTTAGATTTAAAAACATGTATTAACGAGAATGAAGGTAATCAATGTGATACTTGGTCTTATTGCACTCGCGAGAAAAATATTTGGCGTTTTGGGGGAGATGAATGCGATGCTCAATATAATACTTGTGCTTCTTATACTCAAAAAGACAGCAAAGAGGTCTTTTCTTACCTTTCTGATACCTTAGGTTTTGATGATTGTAGTGCTAGCAACGTGGGTTGCAAATGGTATTGTTCAAAATGGGACCAAAAATATTCAGGCATAAATGGTGATTGGTCTTGTTTGTCTCCTGGTTGGCGCAAATACACTTGCTATCTTGGAGATTTGTGTGATGACTTAAATGGATGTGATTGCGTTTGTGAGGGAGATAATGGTTGTCCAGATGGTTTAGGAAATTGTTCTGTTACAGAAGGAGGAATGTCTTGTTCTTTAGAAAAACCAGAACTAAGAAATGTAGCTTTTTTTAGTAATCATATTGATAGTTGTAAAGAAATTGACGAGGGTTGTTCTCAATATATTAGGATTGAATCAGGGTTAGGTGTAAATTTTTTGCCCAACGGAAGTTTTGAGTTGCCTTCTCAAGACGACAATACTCCTTTTGGTTGGCAAGTTGATGGTCCAATTCAGCAAATTACGCCTTCGTTCAACGCTCAACATAATAGTAATGTGATAGAGGTTAATGCTCAAGTAGCAAGCGCTTGCGAATTAAGTCAGGTTATTGATAATGTTCCCTTGCAGGGAAATTTTATTGTTTCTGGATATTATAAAAAAAATGGCAATTTATCTGGTAATTACAATTTAAAATTGCAAATTTGTTATGATGACAATTGTTCGGACAAAGATGAAGCTGAGTCCCTGATTAATTTTGATAATAATAATTGGAAATATGTTTCCGTTTTTTTGTCTTCTAATGTCGAGAAAATTATTAACCACATCAAGGTTTTTGCTTTTAATTCTTTAAATTTTAGTGGTGATATTTATATTGATGCTATGCAACTCAGAAATGAAGTTGGTCAGTCGGTTTACAGAGAATATGGTTCTAAGGGAATCGTTTATTTAAAAAGTGCTCCGGAATGGATGAATTGTTATGATGGTGATGAAAGTAATAATGATGTTGATTGTGAAAGTTTTATTCAAAGGTGTGATTCAAAAAATGTCGGTTGTGAGCTTTATGCCCCAGTTGATGATGGTTTTGCGGTTCCAGCCATAATAAATAGCAGAGATTCATGCGAAATTGATTGTCTCGGTTATGAAACTTTTCAAGAAAGGCCTACGAATTTTGATACTAACCAGAGATTAGTTGATTTAATACCATCAACAGCTCAAAAATGTTCTGCTCCTGGTTGTGAGGAATTTACAAATTTAGATGCTTTAACGCAAGGAGGCGAAGGCAGAGAATACTATACTTATCTTCGCCAATGTATTAAGACCGATGCGCAAGGCATGGCAATCGTGGATTCTATTGGAAATGAAATTTCTCCTGCTTCCGCGGATACTTGCCAATATTATTATACTTGGGTCGGAGAAGAAACAAATGGTTATCAGTTGAAAAAATATTATTTAGAAGCCAATCCATCTTTGGGTGGACCAACTCAAGTTAGCGTTGAACCAAATCCTGATTGGGGTTTGTGTGACGAAAATCATTTAGACAATCCTCATTGTCGCCAATTTTATGACGCTTTGGGTAACATTTATTATCGTCTCTATAAAAATACTATTACTTGTTCTCCAGATTGTAGTCCATATCGCAGAGTAGCGAATGATGCTCTTTATATGGCTGTTAGCTCGGAAGGAGAAGTGTGTAATGCCAGCAATGTGGATTGCCGGGAATATAAAGGAGCGGCTTATGGAAATATGAAAAATTTATTTTTTGATAGATTTATTTCCAGCTCTGACCCATGGGAAAATGTAGAAATTAGCGAGGAATCAATTAATCGTTTAGGACAGTCTATTAGAGCAGATAACAATGTAGCTCAAAGACCAGTGGATGATTTGATTACATCTAAAGGAAAAGTTTATTCTTTGTCTCTTTGGGTTAAGGGCAGTGGGGACTACATAGCTTCTTTTGGCAATGATTTATATTTTATTAACGAAGGAGCTCATAATGTTTCAGTTGTCTCTGGCGAATGGCAAGAAATAAGATTTGGCTCAATTTATTTTAACCGAGAACCAGAAACTGACGAAACACTGATAATTCAGGGCCCAAATCGTTTTTATTTAGATAACATTACCCTTAACGAAATTCAAGATAATGTTTATTTAATTAAAGATTCGTGGAATACGCCTTTGGTTTGTGACCTTGATTTTGAAGGAAATGTATCTCCTGGTTACATGCTTGGTTGTCAGGCCTATTGGGATAGAGGTAATAACGTACATTATTTAAAATCATTCAGTCGCCTTTGTTTAGAAAAAGCAGTTGGTTGTGAGGCAATGATTGATACCCAGAATTCAGCATCTCCTTTTAGAGAAGAGTTTAATAGCGGGTCTCCTCAAGGCGATGAAGTCATTGTTCCTGGTGATGGCTTGATTTACAGAATTTATGATACGGATAAAAGTTGTGCCGCGGAAAACAAAGGGTGTCAGAGATTTGGTTTACCCGAACTTGATTCTAATCAAGAAGCGATTGATTTTACAGACGTTTATTTATTGAATAATCCGGATTTATATGAATTAAAGTCAACTTTGTGTGATATAGAAGGAGAAGGATGCCAAGAGTACGAGGGACAAATTTATTTTAAAGAACCGAAAGATAATATTTGTGAATATCGCGAAAATGTTTTTCTTAACGGAGAAAACAAAAACGGTTGGTTTAGAAAAGGAACTGACCATCCTTGTTATATGGAAAACGGTTTTGCTTATCAGCCCTATGGGTCTGTTTATGGAATAAGGGCAAATAATGATTCTTTGTACGAAGGAATGGTGGGAGTTTGTCCTGAAAATCAAGATGGCTGTACTCAATTCATTAATCCAGTTGAACAGAATTTAGTGTTAAATAGCGGATTTGAATTAGATGAAAACGGAGACGGCGTTCCAGATAATTGGGATGATTATGCCCCTCCTGCACAACCAACCCAATTCTCTTTAGAATCTACAGATTGCTTAAGCGGAAATTGTTGGCGAGTTAATCATGATATCGGAGATGATATTTCAGCAGGTAGACAATATATAACCATACAGCCAGGTTCGGTTTATGAGCTTTCGGTTTGGATGAAGACCAGTGACAATTCAGATGGTGTTAGTAGGATTTATCTCGCTTATAATGATATTGACGGCCAAGAGTTAAGTTCTGTCTTTTCTGAGCAATTAGGTTCTACTGAAGGAAAGTGGACCAAACACACTGTTAAATTAACAGCTCCTTATAGTGCTGTTTTGGCCATGATTAAAGTTAAAGTTCCTGAGGTTGATGGCTTAATGGACCTAAGGATAGATAATGTTTCTTTAATAGAACAATTCTCTCCGAGAGGAAGTTATTATTATTTAAATAATGGCAATATAGATAGGACTTCTTGCAACTTTATGGTTGGCTTGAAAGAAGGATGTGTATTATTTAATGACACTTCTTTGGGAAGTTTATTAAATGATTCTGCTTCTACTTATGCTTTAAGTCAAATTCAGGGTGATGTCTCGGTTACGGTATCTAATGTGAGTGGGGCGGGAAGTAAAGGAGGAGACAGTAATGTGGTTATTAAAGTGAGACGAGATAGGGTTTGTGGCGAATGGCTTCAGTGTTCTGGCTATCGTTCCGTTTGGGATAGTTCTATTGATGGTTATCGTACAATATGTGATTCTTGGGTGCGTTGTGACCAGTTAGTTGGTTCTGGCAAGCAAGCTCAATGCGGACATATTGTTTATGACCCTGACCCCAATCCTTTAACAGAACAAGAATATAAAAGTAGAAATGTTTCTTGGTCAGGAATGGATTATTCTGGTTATTCTATTTTAAATATGTATCCCATAGAAAAATTATTCCCAAGTGAAGATGCAACAAGTTCAGGACTATATAATTTGACTTATTTTGATAATAATAATAATGAGATGGGAGTAGATGGAGCTGGTTTAAAAATTGGAAAAACTACTCGTATTTATCCAGAAAAGAGTTCACCTTTTAAGAATAGCGTTAGCGAGTATTATAATAAGGTTAATTTGTGTGATAGCGGAGAAGATGATAATATTGATTCTCTCTATCCTGATTGTCAGGGTTCTTATCAGAAGGTTGAGTATGGTGACCAATATAGCGGACTAACTAAATATTATAATTTTGACAAAGAAGATGTTAGCTCAAGGAAAGCTTGTAAGTATAGTGGAACGGATTGTTCTGTTGATGGTAATACTGCCTGCGTGGAAGGAGGAGCAAAAGGAGATATTTGTATTTTGCCGAATAAGGTAACAAAAGTTATGGGCTTGCGCGGTTTTTGTCTGGAGCTAGATGAATCAAAGCCAGATGACGCAAACGCTTGCATTACTTGGTGGCCAGGGATTACTGCTGGTGATATGGATGTTTATAATACGCATTATTCGGCTGGGTATGCTCCAGTTAGCGAAAAGAGTTGGTATTGTGCTAGCGAAGACAGTAACCCCATTTTTGGCTATAGCGGATTTGAATTCTACTGTGGCTATGATAACAGTAAACAATGTTATCATTATTCTTCGATGACATTTTCTTGTCCCGCTTCTCAGGGTCCGCCACCAGGTCCTTGTATACCCAATCCTGGATTTATTCAACCAACTTTCTCCGATGTTGTTGATGTTACTCCAGGTCATAATTATTATTGGTGCAAAACAAATTTTACTGGTTCACATCCTTTTTCTGTAAACTTAATTGACGATTATGATTTTAATCAACGAATTAAGCAAGAGGAAATAGAAGCAATCGAGATAGACTTAATGGGCAACGACGACGCACATACATGTACTTCTAATTATGACAATGAGCAATTGCTTAACGAATCCAATGATTGGTTTGGTTGCGGTGGGCATGATGGTCAGGGTGCGGATAATACTTGTGATCATATTATTTATGGTTGCACGTGTGAAGAAGGAGGAGGTTGTATAAATGTTCGGGCAGTATGGGACAGCGATGACTATTTAGAGGGGTTTGAGTTTTGCTGTAAAGATGATAGTGCTAGTGGTGGCGCTAGTTGTTCTTATCGCGATATAGATATTTATCTGAAAAATGGCTGCAGGTATCTTATTAATGCCGTGCCAAGTAATAATGATGGCTTGTCAATCGCATATACTGATCGTCTTTGGGAATTTAGTGATTATTATTCTGTGGAAAATCCACCTGAAACGCCTGGAACTGGCGGAACAGAATGCATCCCTTATGGCGTTGCAAATATTACTGCTCCTGGGGGGAGATTGACTTTTGTTAGTGATGACCCTGCTCCTCCTAATCCTTATCAATGTGAAAGCAATAAAGCCAATATTGTTTATAACCAGAATGGTTTACAACAATTATTCGTTAAAGTGGATAATGGTCAGGAGTTTGATAAGGGTGAGATGAAATATAATTTAACAACTAATGATGACTGGAAAAGCTGGGATTTAACTTATGATGCAGCAAGCCCCGCAGATGTTCCTAAAATAACTTCTATTTTTGGAACCTTAAATGCTGTTAGTATTGGAGAGTATGACTCTGGGGTAGGACCAGAGTTATCCCCTTATGTAGCTAATCTTAAATTTTACGCTTGGGCGAACACAAATCATATGCCCATCCGGGAAATTAGTATTGACTGGGATGATGATACTCCGACTAATTTTTATAATGTTATTAGTAAAAATCATCGTTCGAGCTGTGATCAACCGGGCTGTGGAGACCCAATAGACCCACTCGATCATAGTTGTTGGGAATTTGGACTTACCCCCGAAGCTTGTGTAGATAAATATTTTTCATTCAACCATACTTATACTTGTGAAGGAGAAGAAAGTACGGGATGGGAGATATATTCTGGATGTATTGATGAGTGTTGTTTTCAACCCAAGGTTTATATTAAAGACAATTGGGGTTGGTGCGCTGGTGTTCCTGGTATATATGCTGGTTGGAATATCAATGATGGTAGCCCTAATAGATGTAGTGACGAAACATTAGGCCTGAATGCGGGAATCTCTTATAATGGCCTTATTAAAGTGAAACCAGGCAATTAAAAGAAACAAGAACTAATAAGAACCATTCCTCGCTTCGCTCGTCAGAACCTTGTTATTCGCTACGCTCATAATAACCAAACAATAACTAATATTCAAAGTGAAGGATTTATTTAAGAAAATTAAACTAAGATGCCATGTAAAGTTGCTACGCTTTCATTGGCCAAGCAAGAAATTTATTTTTTTCCCTCTTTTAGTTTTGGTGTTAATAGGGGTGTTTTTTGTTGCTAAGCCGGCTTTAGCTGATGTCCCTTCCTTTATGGCTTCTGTTGTGGGCTGGTTGATAATGCAATTGGTTAGTGGTTTAGGAAAAGTTTTGACTTGGGTTATAGGACTATTAATACAGATAGCGCAATATAACGATTTTATTGCCGCGCCAGCTGTTTCTAAGGGATGGATAATTGTTAGAGATGTCTGCAATATGTTTTTTATTGCCGCTCTTTTGCTTATTGCTTTTGGCACTGTTTTAAAAGTAGAAAAATATTCTTACAAAAGAACTTTGGGCGGACTTTTGGTAGCCGCGGTTTTAATTAATTTTTCTAAATTTATTTGTGGTTTTTTTATTGATATTGCTCAGATATTGATGTTAACTTTTGTTAACGCGTTTAAGGATGCTGCTTCGGGCAATTTTTTGCAAATGTTGGGAATGGATAAATGGCTTAGTTTTTCGGGGGCGCAATCAGCAGCAGGTGGTAGCGCTCTTACGGGAGCTCTTTTCGCTCTAATTTTGGTAGTTATCTCTTTGATAGTTATTTCCATTATGATGATTATCTTGGCTTTCAGAATCGTTGTAATCTGGTTATTGGTTGTTTTATCTCCTTTGGTTTTTGTTCTGAATATATTTCCCGGCAAGATGAAAAGCTACAGTAATATGTGGTGGGATAAATTTGCCAATCAACTGATTGTTGGTCCAGTAATGGCTTTTTTTATATGGCTTTCTTTTGCTGTTGCTAATCAAAGTTCTATTGTTCCCCAAACTTCTGTTGATTCTAACGAAAGAACTACAATAGAAACAAAAATTGTTTTATCAGACAATTCTGTTTCTGAGGCAGCCAATCCTTCTAATTTTGCTAAATTTGTGGTTTCTATTGCTATGTTGGTTGGTTCTCTATTAATTGCTCAGCAATTAGGGGTGGTGGGAGGAAAAATAGCAGGCAAAGCAGTTGGCAAAATGCAAGCATATGCTACCGGTCAAGCAGGAATTTTGA
>Ga0265592_1000988_pt1 | contig 13161 bp, 9 predicted proteins | sample saktaG_7_FD_190141 | JGI IMG/M metagenome (GOLD analysis project Ga0265592, IMG submission 190141) | Saline water microbial communities from Sakinaw Lake, British Columbia, Canada - sak_2010_1_5_120m | ecosystem: Environmental > Aquatic > Non-marine Saline and Alkaline > Saline ... | reverse complement strand
AATTCTGAAGGTAGTTATATTGAGCAAAGTAAACCGGATATTGCCTTGCGGCTGACAGCTATAGCGTGTCAGGGTAATGAGGTTCAGCAAGCTGGGTTGAGTTTAGGAAGTAATGGCGATTTCTCGGCCGTAGAGGGTCTGCATGATCAAGTGCAGGAGATAGCCAGGCGCGCTGCATCTCTCCTTTCTGCTCCCCATGTAAAGGGGGGTGAACATACCGTAATCTTAGATCCTGTTTTAGCTGGAGTTTTTGTTCACGAGGCTTTCGGACACTTATCAGAAGCTGATTTCGTTTATCAGAACAAGCAATTGTATAATATCATGACCTTGGGGCGAAGATTTGGGGGTAAGCAACTCAATATTATTGATGATGCTACTATTCCTGGTTTGAGAGGGAGCTACAAATATGACGATGAAGGGATGCCAGCAACGAGAACATCTCTTATTCAGGATGGCATTTTGGTGGGAAGGCTCCACTCCAGGGAGACAGCAGCCAGGATGGGGGAAAAACTCACAGGGAACGCACGTGCCATCAATTATCTCTTTCCCCCTATAGTGCGGATGACTAATACCTTTATCGAACCTGGCGCATCTTGTTTTAAGGAGATGCTCGAAGGCATTAAAGAGGGAGTTTACGTGAAAGACTGGTATGGCGGGACGACTAGTTTAGAGATGTTCACTTTTTCTGCTGGGGAAGCCTATATGATTCGAGACGGAAAGTTGGAGGAGATGCTACGCCCAGTAGTGTTAACTGGTAATGTTTTTGTTACCCTGGATAATATAGATGCTATTGGCAATGATTTGAATATGAATCAAGGTGGAGGTTGTGGCAAAGCAGGGCAATCCCCGCTGCCCGTTTCTAATGGCAGCCCACATATTAGAATTCGTCATTGTTTGCTAGGGGGGTGTGGAAGATAAGAATAAATACTAAATTCCAGGGGTTTATAATTTAGAAATTTATGGAACACCTTTTAAATGTTATTCATTCTGCCCGTAAAGTGGCTGAACAGGCTGAGGTTTTTTTCGTTTCCTCTCAAGAAAACCCAATTTATTTTGAGGCTAATAGGCTGAAGCAAATACAAACTAAAGAAAGCACTAGTGTAAGCTTGCGAATTTTCCGGGATGGTAAGCTTGGTATATCAACAGCCAGTGGCTCTAATAATATGGAAGCCTTGCTTGATATGGCTGTGGAGACATCTGAATTTGGAGATCCAGCCAATTTCACCTTTCCTTCCCGAATGGATTATCCTGATGTTAACACCTTTGACCCCCGAGTGCAGAAGATAACGATGGAAGAAATGATTGAGTATGGTAACCAAGTTATAACTAGGATAAAGAAATATGCCCCCGACATCCTTTGCGACGTTGAAGTAACTAAGGGAATAGATTCAATCTACATAGTTAATTCTCAAAGAGGGGAAGCAAATTATACTAAGAGCTTCTTTGGCCTTAGCGTGGAGGGCATACTCATTCAAGATACAGATATGCTTTTTACTGGTGATAGTGAGGACTCATGTTGTTTGCCTGTTAGCCCTGAGCTTATAGCTGATAGAGTGGTCAGGCAGTTGGAATTGGCTAACGAAAAAGCTGCTGTCTCTACTAAGCTGTTACCGGTGATTTTTACTCCTCGTGGGGTGGCTAGCACCTTTTTAACTCCCCTGGCACTAGCTTTTAATGGCAAAGTGGTTTTGGAAGGAGTTTCTCCGCTGGAAGGCAAGTTAGGGGAGCAAGTTTTTGACAATAATCTTAATTTATGGGATGATGCTGCGCTGGCTTATCGTGTGGGGAGCTCTCCCTGTGATGATGAGGGGACACCTAGCCAATGCACCCCGCTTGTAGAAAGGGGGGTAGTGGCGAGTTTCCTGTACGATTTACGAACAGCAGCTTTGGCTAACACGCAAAGCACGGGCAATTGTAAACGAATTGGGAGTGGTTCTCCTAAGCCAGCCATGAGTTCCTTTGTTATAGAGGAAGGAGATATTTCTTTTGAAGCTATGGTGGAGGATATGAAAGAAGGTTTGATAGTAGAACAACTCATAGGAGCTGATCAAGGTAATTTGATAGGAGGTGATTTCAGCGGCAATGTTTTGTTAGGATACAAGGTAGAGAATGGTGAAGTAGTAGGGCGTATAAAGGATACTATGGTTTCGGGGAACATCTATCAGGTTCTGAAGCAATCTCTTGGCATAGGAAATAAAGCGAGGTGGGTTGATGGGATTTTGCGAACTCCTGCTCTATACTGCACTTGTTTATCAGTAGCATCGAAATAAAAAAAGGTAACCTTGAAGAAAGTGAAGGGAAAAACGAAGAGTGTAATAAATCTCCACAGGAGGCCGCGTTCTAAGGGCTGTTCTATGTTTGTCTCGTGGCCAAGTATTGGCGATGTTTCTTTAATGGCGGCAAGATACTTGAAAGACAAGTTATGTGCTGTGGAAATAGGGGAAATTGAGCCCGTCAATTTTTTTGAACCAGTGGGCGTTACGGTGAGAGATAATGTAATTGAGAACCCTCGTTTTCCCGAGAGCAAGTTTTACTATTGGCGAAATAAAGAGACTGGCAAAGGCTTAGTGTTATTTATTGGGGAGGAGCAACCTAGTTCCAAGGGATATGAACTGGTTAATTGTATTTTAGATGTGGCTCAGAACCTTAAGGTGGAAAGGATATATAGTTGTGCTGCTGCTGTGGCAAAGATTCACCCCAGCGAGGAACCCAAAGTATGGGGAGTGGCCACGAAGCAAGCGTTAATTACTGAATTGGGTAAGTACAATGTTATTCTTAGAGGGAATCTTCGGATTGCTGGGTTAAATGGATTGATATTAGGGGTAGCTAAGGAGCGGGATATTGAAGGTATTTGTTTGTTAGGGGAAGTGCCGACATATGGGACTCAGATGGCAAATCCCAAAGCCTCCCTGGTTGTGCTCAGGGTATTAATCAAAATACTGGGAATTGATGTTGACTTGACTGAGCTTGATAATTTAGCTAAACAGATGGATGAAGAGATGGGGTTTATAGCTAAGCGAGCTACAGCTGAATTTATCGATCGTTACACTGAACCTATTTGGGAGCAGGATGAAGATGAATATGAAGAGGATTAATATAATGCAAATTGAATACCGAGGCTGGGCGTGGTATTATCAGATTAGATGTCGGCCTTGACTGAGCTTTATGCTGAGATAGCTAATTGCCGGGATTGTGGTTTGGCTAAGCATCGTATTAAAGTGGTGCCTGGCGAAGGCGCTGAAGATGCGGAGTTGCTCTTTATCGGCGAAGCGCCGGGCTGGCATGAAGATCAGCAAGGTCGTCCTTTTGTGGGGCCGGCAGGGGCGTTTTTGGACCAGTTGTTGTCATCGATTGGCTTATCAAGAGAGCAAGTTTACATCGCTAATGTAATTAAGTGCCGTCCGCCGGGAAACCGTGATCCTTTACCAGATGAGATACAGGCTTGTCGCAGATGGATTGATCGCCAAATAGAACTAATCCAGCCGAGTATGATTATTACTTTAGGCCGCTATTCTTTAATGAGGTATTTCCCTCGTGAAAGTATAAGTAAGGTTCATGGAAAACCACGAAGGAAAGGCGATGTTGTTTACTATCCTATGTATCACCCTGCTGCTGCTCTCCATCAAGGTAAACTGCGTCAAATTATTCAGGCTGATATGATTAAGATTCCGGGGATATTAGCTCAAGCAGGGAAAATAGCTGAAACTCCTGCTGAAGCCCGGCAATTGAGTTTGCTTTAAAGTGAAATTATGTCGACACGAAAATTGAAGGTAATTCCTCTGGGTGGATTGGGTGAGATTGGCAAGAACATGCTTGCCTTGGAGTATGCAGATGACATTATTGTCATTGATGCTGGACTCATGTTCCCTAGTGAAGAAATGCTAGGGGTGGATTTACTTATTCCAGATATCAGCTATCTTTTAGAAAGAAAACAAAATGTAAGGGGCATTATTATTACTCATGGGCATGAAGACCATATTGGTGCTTTGCCTTATATTTTACCCCAGCTTACCCTTCCTGTTTATGCTACTAAATTTACCGCGAAGTTAATTTCTGCTGAACTTAAACGGCGGCGGGCACAAAACAAGGCAAAGATAAATTTAGTTCACACTGGCAGCAGGATTACTCTGGGTAATTTTGCTATAGAATTTTTCCCTGTCTGCCATAGCATCCCAGATGCCGTTGGGCTAATCATTTATACCCCTGTTGGCGTCGTAGTTCATAGTGGTGACTTTAAGGTTGATTATACCCCTGTGGTCAGTAAGCTAGCTGACCTGAGCCACTTGGGCTGGTTGGGCACAAGAGGGGTTTTACTTCTGCTTTCTGACTCCACTTATGTTGAGCTTTCTGGATATACCCCTTCTGAGAAAGTAGTTAGCGAATCTCTAGATCATATTGTGGGAGAGGCCCCAGGGAGGGTAATTATAGCTACATTTTCCTCTCTTGTCTCTCGAATCCAGCAGGTGTTTGATGTTGCTGCTAAGCATGGTCGCCGTGTATTTATTACTGGCCGCAGTATGGAGGAAATAGTACCCTTGGCAATGGAGACGAACTATCTTGCAATTCCCCCTGATACCCGTTGCTGTTTTGGCGAAGTTGAAGGGTTACCTCATAATAAAGTGATTATTTTAGCTACAGGGACTCAGGGTGAACCTACCTCTGCTTTATCGCGTATGGCCAATGGGAGCCATGGGCAAGTCCAGATTGTCCCTGGAGACACGGTTGTAATTTCAGCTACCCCTATTCCCGGCAATGAGATGTTAGTTAGCAGAATTATAGATAACCTCTTCCGACGGGGCGCTAATGTGATTTATCAGAAATTAGCGCAAGTTCATGTTCATGGACACGGCGGCCAGGAAGAGCTGAAGCTTTTGATTAGTTTGGTTAAACCCAAATTCTTTATACCTATTCACGGCGAGTATCGCCATTTGAGCTTGCATGCTAGATTAGCTCAGGGTTTGGGCGTGCCAGGCGATAATGTTTTTGTGCTTGAGGATGGTGATATACTTGAGCTGGGGCGGGAAAATGGGAAAGTAATTGGGAAAGTTCCTATAGGTAATGTATATGTAAATGGCTCAGTAACCGGGGAGATAGATAGTGCGGTGCTGCGTGATCGCAAATTGCTTTCACGAGATGGTGTTGTAATAGTCACCTTGGTAATTGACACCAAAAAAGACAAAGTGATAGGAGAGCCTAAGATTGCAACGAGGGGTTTTACCGATGTGCGTGAGAGTGGAGCTTTAATGGAGAGGAGCCAAGAGGTAGTGATGGCTGCTGTGAACCATGAAAGAAAGCACTTACTTGAGCGAGACGATATTGAAGCCAAACTAAGAGACTCTCTGGTCAAATTCCTTTACGAACAAACTCATCGAAGGCCTATTATTGTCCCTGTAATTGTGGAGGTATAGCTCTATGCCTCGGACAAAACGGAAGGCCGTATTCAAACCAAAGCGGGAGAGGAAGAAGGGTTTACCAGGTGGGGGACGATTTATTCTTTTTGTTATCTTGGCTATCGTTGTGATAGGGCTGCTGTACTATTTTGGTCCGCACCTGACTTACTTGACCTTTGCGGCGTGGAAAGATGTCCTTACTTTATTTGGCCTCGGTTTGATTATAGTAGTCGCTGCTCTTGGTGTGATAATTTGGGTGGTGTGGCGAGGGTATTTCTCTGCCTCGCTAAGACGGTGGAATTGGTTTGTGGGAGGGGCTATATTAGCTTTAATTGTATGGGGAGGGCTTTCTTTTTTCGCATCTAAAAAAGGCGTTCTAAGCCAGGCTACGTTGGGAGGCGGAATTGGGTGGAGCATAAGAAAGAATATAATAGGTGTTGCTGGCACTATGGATGTTGTGGGTGGTCTTCGGCTGACTGGGCTTATCCTTTTAGGCGTCATTTTTGTAGCACCGCATAAATCTTTGGGGGCAGTAAAGGGGGCTGTTAGAAATACGGGATGCTTATTTGCCAAGATTTCTCAACCCCGCCTTAGGGGTGCGCCTGCTAAGAATCTCTCTCCTCAACCCCATTTACCTGAGGCTGCTCCTTCTCAAGAACGGTCCGGTATTACTGGAGAAACTGTGGCATCTCCCCTTTCCGTTATTAAAGAGCGAATCCATGAACATAGTGAAGGGATGGCGTGGCAACACCGGCGTGAACCAATTCTTACTCCCAGTGGGTGGCAGCTTCCCCCTATTGATATTCTGGATAAGCCAAGAGAAGTGGAGATGAACAAAGATGCTGCTAATAAACGGGCCCGGCTGGTCGAAGAAGCTTTGGGTAGTTATGGTGTGGAAGCTAAAGTGGTGCAAATAAATGTAGGCCCTACCGTAACACAGTTTGGGGTTGAACCTGGCTGGGGTAGAAAATATAAAAAAGTCATAGATGGAGGGCAAGAACGGCTGGAAGAAGTATCTAAGACCAGGATCAGGGTAGATCGGATTACCTCTTTAGCTAATGACTTGGCTTTGGCTTTGGCTGCTCCTAGTATTAGGATTGAAGCCCCCGTACCAGGTAAATCTATGGTTGGTATTGAGGTTCCTAATACAACATTTGGCTCAGTCTCCCTGCGTAGTGTGGTAGAGTCTACTGCCTTTCAGAAGATTAGAGCGAGGTCAAAATTGGCTGTTGCGTTGGGCAAAGGTGCTGGCGGCGAGGCAGTTTCGGCGGACTTAGCCAAGATGCCGCACCTGCTTATTGCCGGAGCCACTGGCAGTGGCAAGACTGTCTGCCTTGACTCTATTGTCTGTTGTTTGCTTCTGCATAATACTCCTGGAGATGTCCGACTCATTATGGTTGACCCGAAAAGGGTAGAGCTGGTGGTTTTCAATGGGTTACCTCATCTGGCTGCCCCTGTGGTTGTGGATAGCGATAAAGCTGTAAAAGCACTGCGGTGGCTTAATTATGAAATGGATAATCGTTATCGCCAATTTGCCCAGGTGGGAGCTCGTAATATCGAGAGTTACAATAAAGATCGCTCACCCGGTGATAAGCTACCGTACTTAGTGCTGATCATTGATGAGTTGGCTGACTTGATGATGACAGCCTTTGATGAAGTAGAGCGTACCCTGTGCCGATTAGCTCAGTTAGCTCGAGCTACTGGTATTCATCTTATTGTAGCTACTCAACGGCCTTCAGTGGATGTTGTTACTGGCCTCATTAAAGCTAATTTCCCTACCCGTGTTAGCTTTGCAGTCACCTCTCAGGTAGATTCACGTACTATCCTGGATTCAGTTGGCGCTGAAAAATTGTTGGGGAGGGGTGATATGCTTTACATGCCTAGTGAAGCTAGTAAGCCAAAACGTCTTCAGGGATGCCTTATTTTTGATGCCGAAATTGAGAGACTGGTGTATTTCTGGGGCAACCAGCATATGATGGAGGCAAACTATGTTGATTTTGATGATGTAGCTGCGGCTGTCACTTTAAGTCAGAAGATAGCTTCAGCTCCAGATCCTCTTTTGGAGGAGGCAAGACGTTTGGCACAAGAGCATGAGCATATATCTACCTCTTTTTTACAACGGCGTCTTCATGTTGGTTACCCACGAGCCGCTCGTCTTATGGAAAGCTTGGAACAGGAAGACTCGGCAGGGACAGGTTGACCTGATGGTGAAGATAGTGGTTTGCTCTATGCGCCAAACTTATTTAATTTCAGGGCGTTGGCCATTGCTAGAGACATAATTTCTGTGGCGGGAAAACGTCCTAAACCGCCTTCAAGGCAAGCCCGTTCTGAAAACTCGTTCACCTTATCAGGGAAACACCATCTGGATCTCAGCATGAAAGGGACTGGATGCCAGCTATGCCCGGCCAAGATTGCTGGAGTGGAATGGTCTCCAGTGATAATGAGGACATCTGGATTCAAAGCAAGCAAATTAGGAAGAGCTTTATCTACTTCCTCAATAGCTTGAACCTTGGCTTCAAAGTTACCATCCTCTCCTCTGGAATCTGTTGCCTTGAAGTGAATGAAGAAGAAATCATAATCTTCATAATAACGATGCAAGTTTTCTAACTGGGTTGTTATATTGCTGCCTGACGGCAGTATTTGCATTCCTATCAATCTTGCCAGGCCGCGGTACATAGGATATATGGCGATAGCAGCAGGTTTTATTTTATAAATCTTGCTCATAGTGGGGATATCGGGGTGTTGGGAAAATCCTCTTAGAAGCACCATATTGGCAGGGGATTCACCCTTCAGGTAGTTGCGTGCTTGTGAAATAAATTCGTTGACTATTCGCGCCGTTCGCTGTGCTTGTGAAGAGAGAGCCTCTATTTTTTGGGGAGCTAAACCTGCTTGCTGGGGGTCAGAGTTCGTTAGCTCAGGCGATAACCCTTTGCCTTGCAGGGTCAGTGCAAATCTATGTTCCTTAACTGTTGTGGTTACTATCCTTACCCCTGCGATGGCAATTCTTTTATTCAATAACTGACATAACTCGGCATTTTTCTCTGTGGTAATACGCCCTGCTCTTCTATCAGTAATGATTCCTTTATTATCAATGGTGCAAAAATTGCCGCGGGCTGCGATGTCGTTTGGCTTTAAGTCCAAATCTATTCCCAGAGCCTCAACAATTCCTCGTCCAATGTCATATTTGATAGGATCATAACCAAAAATTGCCAGGTGTCCAGGTGTACTTCCTGGTGTAATTCCAGAACTCACAGTATCGATGAGACCACAGATTGACTCCTTAGCAATCTGGTTTAGATTTGTTTTCTCCGCTGACTCTAGCTCTGTTTTGTCTGTCTCTGGGCGAGGCAACCCACCCAAACCATCAATTACTAAAAGCACTATTTTAGATGGTGATGTGCGGGAAAGTTTCGTTAAATGTTCAAATCCAATCATGGTATATACTATTCTAACTACTTGAGCCCCCTGTTGACAAGCTAGCTTAGTAACATTAGTATGTGACATTAAAAATGCCAGAAAGCATGGAGCGAAAATTTATCATGGGTGTGGATATCGGTGGCACTAAAATTGCTACTGCCATTGCCACTACTTGTGGAGAGATTGTTGTGCGAAGGCGTAATCCTACTCAAGCTCAGTCTGGGCCTGATGCCGTGATAAATAATGTTCTCATCACTATGGAGGAAATCATGGCTTCAGCTAAAATTAATCCCTCTCAGCTTTTAGGCATAGGCATTGCTGTTGCTGGCATCATAGATGGTAATAATGGCAAGGTTATTTTCTCTCCTAACCTTCCTGGCTGGCATGAAGTCCCTTTGGGGGATATTGTTCAACAGCGGTTTGGTGCCCCTGTGTACATGGGAAATGATGCTACTATAGCTGCATTAGGGGAGTGGCATTTTGGGCTAAAAAGAGAAGTGGCAAACCTGATTTATATCACGATAAGCACTGGAATTGGTGGTGGCATTATTGCCAACGGCAAATTGTATACTGGGGCTTGTGGCGCCGCTGGCGAAATTGGGCACATGATTATTGATGTCAATGGACCACTTTGCAGTTGTGGCAACATTGGGTGCTGGGAAGCTTTAGCCTCGGGCACCGCTTTAGCCAGGGAAGCAGCGAAGCAAATCGCAGAAGGTGCTGAAACGTCCATTGCTGAACTTACAGGTGGTGACATAAGCAAAATCAATGCCAGAATTGTTTTTCTGGCAGCTAAGCAGGGAGATGAATTGGCTAAAGAGCTTATCTCTCGCCTGGGATATTACTTTGGTATAGGCCTGGTTAATTTGGTCAATATTTTCAACCCGGAGCTCATACTAGTAGGTGGCGGCGTGGCCAAGATGGGTGACCTATTATTCCAACCAGCAATAAAAGTAGTCAGGGAAAGGGCCTTCGACACGTTGGCTAATACTGTTGAAATAAAGCCTGCTATATTGGGAGATGATTCTGGTGTGCTGGGTGCAGTAGCTTCTGTCCTGGAGCACTCAGCTTAGTTAGGGTTTAGTAATGGTGGCTCAGGGGGAATAATGTCTGAATTCTTGTTTGATCAGCCAGAAGATATTTAGAAAAAGAGGAAGGCCTAGAAACATGAGGTATGCGCAATGGTGTGCTAAGGTGATGATATGATTTACACTTTGTTGTAATGACTTTTTACTAAAGTTCCATGGCTATTTTGCTTTCCTCAGGTGAAAGCCTCTCTATAGTGAAACCAAGCCTCTTAGCCAAGTTTATCATTTTCATGTTGTTATTTAGTACGACCCCATATATGCTCTTCAGCCCTTTCTGTACCGCTATCCCTACCAACATGTCAGAGAGTTTTAGCCCTAAACCGTTATTTTGAAAATCATCAGCAACTAAGATGGCGAATTCTCCAGTTTCCCCGCTAGGCGTGATTATTAGTCTTCCAACCCCGACATTTCTTTTTTTGCCATCGGAAGTATATTCAGCTGTAATTGCCATTTCCCTGTCATAGTCAATGTTGCAAAATCTAGTGAGCATCTCGTGTGTCAGATCTCTGATTATGTAGAAGAACCTATATCTCATAGATTCCTCCGATAAGCTTTCTATGAGCCCTTTTTCAAGTAATTCATCTTCGGGTCTGATAGGTCTTAGTAGCACAGGTCTCCCATCTGTACATATCCAAGGTTGCACATACCTACTTGGATAAGGGGATATTATTAGGTGAGAGTGCTCAGGTATTTCCTGAGATATCATTTTCTCATCAAGAATCACTCTTGCGTCTAGAGCAGTAACCATGTTACTACTTACGGCTAACGGATTGATGTCAATTTCTTTTATTTCTGGGAAATCAATGATTAAGTTCGAAATTCTTACTAAGGTCTCATCCAACAACTGTAAGTTGACAGGTGGTTTAGTCCTGAATCCTTGTGATAGTGCTTTATAGATCTTTGCCTGTTCTAATATTCCTCTAGCTAATATCTGGTTTAGAGGGGGCAACCCAACTGCGATATCCTTGAAGAGCTCTACCTCTATTCCACCGTGGCCAAACATTATTACAGGGCCGAAAACTGGGTCCTTTTTGCTCCCAACAATAAGTTCATAATCATATCCTCCAATCATTTTTTGTATACTGACTCCTTCGATTCTTGCATCAGGTTGGCGTTCTCTAACATTTGCCATTATTTTATCAAATGCTTTCTGAACTTCATCGTCTGAGGAGATATTCAATATTACCCCACCAACATCTGATTTATGGGCTATATCAGGAGAAGATATTTTTATTACCACTGGATATCCGATCCTCGATGCTATCCTAGCAGCATCGTTTGCATCTTTACCTATATATGGAATTGTGGTAGGGATTCTATATGTCCTCAGGATTTTCTTTGACTCTTCCTCTGATAGAAGTGTTCTTTTTTCTCTTAATGCTTTACGGGTGAGTGTTTTGAGATGATTTTTGGGGACTCCCATGCCCAAAGGTAATTCCTCGGGAGTTTCATATAGCATTTCTAGGTTACGAGCATATTGATACATATATAAGTATGTTTTGATTGCCTGTTCAGGGAACTCATAGGTGGGGATGTTGTTTTTGAAGAGTAACTGCCTTGCCCTGCTTATTTCCCCATCACCTATCAAAACAGCTAGAATAGGCTTATTAAGTCTCTTAGTATGCTTAATAATAGCCTTTGCTAACTCAATGGGATTAGCTCCAGCTTGGAATGTATATATAACTATGGCGCCATTAACTGAGGGGTCTTTAACAGCAACTTCGATAGTCTTCACATATTTTTGAGTATTCGCATCTCCAAGGATATCAATGGGATTAGATTTACTCCAGTTAGCAGGTAAGAATCCATTTAATGTAGATAGGGTCCTCTCGCTTAGCTGAGCTAATTTGCCGCCCTTGCCTATCAGAGTATCCGTGGCTAGGACTCCTGGCCCACCAGCATTAGTTATTATGGCTAAATTTGGCCCTTTAGGTAGTTGGGCGGTGTTCAATATGGCGGCGCAGTTGAAGAGGTCTTCAATTTCTTCTACCCTTACAACACCGGCTCTACGGAAAACAGCATCATAATATAAATCCTCTCCTACTATAGCTCCTGTGTGAGATTTGGCTGCCTCTGCGCTTTCCTGGAACCTTCCCGGCTTTATTACGATTATAGGCTTAGTTCTAGCAAACCCCCTAGCTGCGCTCATAAATTTCTTGGCACTTGCTATAGATTCCAGATAGATGATTATACTTCTGGTCTCGGGGTCTTCACCAAAATAATCTATTAAATCTCCGAAATTCACATCTAGCATGGACCCCAACGAAACGAAGGCGCTGAAACCTATATTTCTGCTAATTGCCCAATCAAGGACAGCAGATCCTAAAGCTCCACTTTGCGATAGGAAAGCCACATATCCAGGTTTTGGCATCTTCTTCGCGAATGTGGTATTTAAATTAGCGCTGGGTCTAATTGTACCCATGCAATTGGGCCCCAGTATCCTAATATTATATTGCTTGGCTATAGCCATTATTCTATTCTCACGTGCCCTTCCCTCTGTTCCTATTTCCTTAAAACCAGATGAAATAATGACGATAGCCCTAATACCAGCTTTGCCACACTCTTCAACTATATCAGGGACAGTTCGAGCGGGCGTTGCAATCACGGCAAGATCAGGAATTTCAGGCAGGGAAGCGATATCAGGATAGCATTTCATTCCGAATATTTTTTCTCTTTTGGGGTTCACTGGATATATCCTGCATTTATCTTTCGCTTCCAGTAGATTCTCTAGGATTACTCTTCCTACGGCCTTTTCCTTTTCCGTACTTCCTATGAGAGCTACGCTGCTGGGATTAAAAAAGAACTTTATCTTTTCCACGCCTTTTCCCTCTCTATTTATAATTGCTTACTAGCTGGCTTATTTAACCAAGCACATATACTATGTTACTCCATTGCTACTGTCAAAATACTAACCTTACATTGCTAATGCTCTACGATTTTGTCATCATCTCCTTCATGGTGGCATTTACCCTGAATAAGAAGGAACATAGAAGGTTGGTAGTGTTGAATCAGGTAGAGGTGGGCATGCTAGCTGATGTGTATAGTTTACTGGAGGATTTTTTGGGTAAATATATATTGAGTGGTTGTTTTTAGCATTCTTCTTAACAGGGTTAATTGTGGTTTATATATCGTAATTCTCTCGTTCTTGGATTGAGCAGGCATATTAAGAATTTTTGATATGATCTTCTCTTCTATGCCCGTTTGGCATATTACGGTTGCCTCTGCGTTATTTGCTCCTAACTCTATGAGTATAGGCAGCAATAATG
>Ga0265592_1000982_pt1 | contig 13186 bp, 13 predicted proteins | sample saktaG_7_FD_190141 | JGI IMG/M metagenome (GOLD analysis project Ga0265592, IMG submission 190141) | Saline water microbial communities from Sakinaw Lake, British Columbia, Canada - sak_2010_1_5_120m | ecosystem: Environmental > Aquatic > Non-marine Saline and Alkaline > Saline ... | reverse complement strand
ATGATAGGTCAAGATATTCGAGTCGATAAAAATCGATTCGCCCGCTGGAAGTGCTGATAGCTCACCAAGAGCCATATTCTGTGTCCTCGATTAATCCCTCTATCTCCTCATGGTTCAGCGGTACTATGCCAAAGGTACGGTCTGTAACGCTCTTCTTAAGCTCTAGTTCCACTTCCTCCCCCTCCTTCAAATCGAGCTTCTCCAATGGCTTCAAAACACTACCTTCATACCGCGCCTTCACTTTGAGCACCATACTACCAAACCATCACCACTAAAGGATTAGTGGCTGTATGCTTATATATTTATGGAGAGTCAGACGAGGGGCATCCGTGGCATGAGCAGGATAGTAAATAGTGACTAATGTCACCTAAGCCACTATCCAGGTAGCGTTCATGCGCTAGCACCTTTTCCACCTCCGTTATTTTTATTCTCCTCGATTATGGCAATATATTCTTTCACGAGTGAGAGACTCATTTCCAGGTCGCTCGCTATGTTTTCCGGGGGCACCCCGTCCTCGAAGAGCTTCCGCACTTTCTTAAACGCCTTGATATACCGGTCACACGCTTCTTCGCTATGCGAGGTCCGTCTGGCGATCTCCGGCGTGGGGACATTCTGAAGGAATTGCTTGATAATCACCGTCTTATGCGTGAGCGTCGGCCCCATATCGTGGATGCTGCCCCGGTGGGGCAAGATCACGTCATGCTCAAGTTGGTGCTCTTTGACATCTTTCCCGATGGTCCCTGCGCTCACCCCGATGAGATGGCTCACGTCGGCAAAATTGAGCACCCCACCCTGCCCATAGGCCTCCTGAAGCATTCTGGCTACCCGGTACCGCCGTATCTCCTTCGCGGAATAACCAGTTAGACGGAGTCTCAGATCTTCCTCGCTCGCAATCGTCAGTGTTACCGGTACCATCCGGGTGTTCTCGATCGTTCGGTCCCGCCCCGGTTTCTCATCCACATGTGCAGCCCACCAGACGGTCTGGCCGGCATCGAGTCGCCAGCCCTCCCGCAGATGCGTGCTATAGAGCTCGAGCAGATCGTGTACGAGCATGTCCTGGATCTTCTCGCCACCCATGAACTTATACTCCTGGATGAGGAGGAGCTTGATCGCGTTTGCAAAGCTTCGATACTTCCGCAGCATGCGATCTGCGTTCGGATCTACGCTCATGCCTCCGCCCTCCTCGCTCTCTGCTCTCCCGAGCCCTCTTGCACGCTCGTTTTTCCCCCACTGTTCTCAGGAGCGAGCACCTGGTGAAACCTTGTCTGCGTCTCTGGCCGGTCTTTATACTTCAGGTAGAGGTCCTGATACTCTCTGAGAACGCGCTCGGATAGCTCCGTGAGCTCCCTGATCTCGGCCTCTGAATAACCTCGCTCAAGGAACTTCGCCACCTTCGAGAACCCGGTAAGGTACCTCTGGATCGATGCTCCCGAATGCCCGGTCTTCCGCTCAAGATCCGTGTACTCGTATCCCTGAAGCCAGAGCTCGACAATCCTCGCTTTATGTGAAACGCCCGGTCCTATATCTTTCATCGTACCCCTGGTAGGAACCGTGATCCCTGCGTTCCGCAGCGACTTGATATCCCGTTTAATCGTTCTGATGCTGCTGCAGAGTAGTGCTGCGAGATCTTCCTGGGTGAGGTAACAGCCCTGATCCTTTGCCTCGTTCGTCATTCGAACAATCTTTCTCCGCCGTAGCTCGGCGATGCCATACTGCGTGAGCGCCTCTATGTCCCCCGCCTCATGCACGGTCACCTGCGTCGGGATGGTGAGGAGATCCTGCACCTTCTTCCCCGGTGGCTCGTCAGCCGCCACCGCGTTGATGGTTATCTGTCCTTCGTCCAGAGCGTCACCGAAGGACTCCTGGAGGAACTCCCAGAAGTCGTTCACCAGAGCCCTGCAGAGGGCTGGTGGGTACGCATAGCCTCGCTCCAGCTTCTGGTAGAGCTGCTGCTGTGCCGTTCGTAGCTTTACGCCCTTCAAAGGGCACGTGGATGCGTCTCGCTTTTGCATTTCCGTCACCAAAGGTATACCCTCTGATATGGTAAAGCATGGTGACATTTGACCCCTTAGTAAAAAGTTTCGATATTTTTGAGGAAGAGTTCTAGTTTGCTACAGAAGGCAGGGAGGGAAAACAACCAAGTTTACGGACCACCTTTGAGAAGATGTTTTATAACACTTCTGGACAAAAGGTGCTTAATTCTCGGCTATCACCCTTTTTTTTCCTCACAGTGGCAGCACACCACTGGCGAGGAACAGCGACGAGAATAATATAGCAACCATGTTCATCGCCTTGATCAGCGGATTGATCGCCGGCCCCGCGGTGTCCTTGAACGGATCGCCGACCGTATCGCCAACGACCGCGGCCTTGTGCGCATCGCTGCCCTTACCGCCGAGATAGCCGTTTTCGATCATCTTCTTCGCATTGTCCCAGGCAGCACCACCGTTCGCCATCATCAACGCGAGCATCAAGCCCGAGATGATCACACCGATCAAGAGCCCGCCGAGCGCGATCGCGCCCAGGGCGAGCCCAACCACCACCGGCACGACCACCGCGATCATACCAGGCACGATCATCTCTCGTAACGCCGCAGCGGTAACGATATCCACGCACTTGCCGTATTCCGGCTTCGCCGTGCCGTCCCAGATGCCAGGGATCTCCTTGAACTGCCTTCTCACCTCTTCCACGACCTTGAATGCGCCCTTGCCCACGGCACGCATCATCACCGCACTGAAGATAAAGGGCAGCAGCCCGCCGATCAGCAGCCCGATGAGCACGAGCGGATTGAAGAGGCTGAAACTCTCCGGCGGTAAATTCACCTTGTGCAGATAGTCCGAGAACAATGCTAATGCTGCAATCGCCGCGGAAGCAATCGCATAGCCCTTCGTAACAGCCTTCGTCGTGTTACCAACAGCATCGAGCTTGTCGGTCGTGTCCCTCACGTTGGACGGCAAATCGGCCATCTCCGCGATGCCGCCTGCATTGTCAGTGATCGGCCCATAAGAATCGAGCGCGACCACGATCCCGGTCGCCGAGAGCATGGCAACCGCGGTAATCGAGATTCCGTACAGACCTGCAGTCATCGAGCCCGTCACCACAAACGGCACGAGATACGCGACCAGAATACCGCTGCAGATAATGAGCACGGGCCAGCCCAGCGAGATCATGCCCACCGCAAGCCCGGTAATGAGATTGGTGCCCGCGCCCGTTTTGCTCGCGTCTGCTATTGATCGTACGGGCGCATGATCCTGCGTATAATACTCGATCGCCACGACCATAAGCGCCATGATGAGGATCCCGATGATCGAGGCACCGAAGAGCGAGTACGCTGCTGCATTATTACCGAACAGCGTGATGGTGATCGGGAAGAAGAGAATGATACTGAGTATCGCGGCAGTGAACACGCCCTTGTACAGCGTGGGCATGATCTTCTCCTCCTTGCCCATCCGCACCGCGAAGACCGCGATGATCGAGGCGAAGATCGCGACTGCGCCCAGAATTAACGGATACTCGATTACCGTCATCGCGCTCGCCACACCCGGGAAGATGCTCGATACGTTGCCCGCATTGACCATCAAGCCGCCGATGAGCATCGCCGCCAGCGCCGTCACCACGTACGTCTCGAAGAGGTCCGCGCCCATGCCTGCGCAGTCGCCCACGTTGTCGCCCACGTTGTCCGCGATGACACCAGCGTTACGCGGATCGTCTTCCGGTATGCCCGCTTCTACCTTGCCCACGAGGTCTGCACCAACGTCGGCCGCTTTCGTGTAGATCCCGCCCCCGATCCGTGCGAATAACGAGATCAAGGACGCGCCGAAGCCGTAGCCCACGACCAGATCGACCGCGTGCGAGCCACCGCCGAAGGCGATGTAGAACATGCTCGTGCCCAGTAGCGCGAGCCCGACCACCGCGAGCCCGGTTACCGCACCGCCCTTGAACGCGATGTCGAGCGCGCTCCGAACGCCTGAGAAGGCGGCCTGCGCAACGCGCGTGTTGCCACGGGTTGAGACGGACATGCCGATATAGCCCGCAGCCGCAGAGCCAGCGGCACCCACCAGGAATCCGAGCGCAACCCTGCCGGAATCCAGATACCCACCTTCAAACGCGTTACCAAGTGCAACCACTAAAATGGCCGCGACGATAACAGCAACGATCGCGATCGTCCGGTATTCACGGTTCAAGTACGCTGACGCGCCCTCCTGTATCGCGCCTGAGATCGCGTTCATCTGCTCACTGCCCGAGTCCTGCTTCAGCGTGTACAGGGCGAAGTACGCCGCGAATGCCAAACTCACCAGTCCCGCAAAGGGAGCCAACCATAACAAATCCATGTTCAGTATCACCTACTTCACTTTACGTTACTTTACTTCAGTTTTTCAGGCCATTTCAGCAATGGCCACATCACGATGAGCTTCTGCACTTTTCTTGTACGACCTTACATATATATAGTGCGGTTTTTTCACTCTCTTCGCTTTCGCGCTCTCTCACACACACCGCGCCGACGACCGCTGGGGAGGACAAATGAAGAAACGCGAGCTGGAAATCATGCTGGAACGCGTCGAGGATATCGAGCAGCCTGAGGTCGAGAGCGAGCAGTACGCGACACCTGCGCCCGTTGCTGCTGAATTGCTCTTCTTCGCCTTCAGTCACGGCGATATCGCCGACCGGGTAGTCTACGATCTCGGCTGCGGCAATGGCATCCTGGGCATCGGTGCTAAGCTCCTCGGTGCTCGTGCGGTCATCGGAATAGACAGGGACGGGAAAGCGCTTGAGACCGCGCGAAAGAATAGCATGACGTTCAGGGTGGAGATGGACTTCAGGCAGTGCGAGATCCAGGACGTTGAAGACGAGGGTGATACCATCGTGATGAATCCGCCCTTCGGCGCACAGTGGAAGAACCGGCATGCGGATCGCGCATTCCTGGAGAAAGCGCTTGTGATCGCGCCTGTCGTCTACTCGATCCATAACGCAGGCAGTGAGGCGTTCATCAGGCGTCTGCTCCCCGCGACCACCATTGACCGGTTCCCGATCGCATTCCCACTCAAACGGCGGTTCGCCTTCCACCAGAAGGACAGGAAGGTTATACCGGTAGACATCTATCGGATCGCACGACAGCGCGAGTAATGTAGTGTATTGTATTACGCGCCTCGTGCATTACGCAAGCAAGCTACTGCTTTTCTCACTGATCGATGTTCTCTGACTGGTAGATCCCGCAATAGCCATTGTCTGGAACATCGGCGAGTTTGACAAAGACGAGCTGGAGAAGACGTGCATTACGCATCACGACAAAGCCACGCTCGTTGTAAACCACCAGCAGTGACTCGCTCCGCCCCTCGTAGCCCGCGTCCCAGAACCCCGTTTCCAGGGTAACACCACAGCGGATGAGACTCGTTCTCGGAGCGCCAAAGGCCATCACGTCCTTCGGGAGATGAACGATCTCGTTGTATATGACCTTGTAGGCGCCGGGCCGCAGGAAGACCTGATCACCATCGGCAAACCCGAGCGGCTCGGTCTCCGAGAGCGTCCGTTCTGCGTTACTGAAATCCACGCAGCCCGGGCTCGTGAGCTTTTCTATCCGCCGCACCGTCAAATCCACACCATTCGGCTGCGTTTGCGTGTCAACATCAATCAAGTTCTCGACTAAGGGCGGTTTGACCTGTAACAGCGCTCTTATATGATCGCTTGTAAGCACTGATCCAGGCAGCTCTGAGCGGTCTTTCGCCATCGATCGGTTCATCGTGTTCTTTTTAATTTCACCGTTTAAATCTTACATACAGCAAGAGCCTTTTGCTTAACCACCGCTAGCTCGGCGCGAGCGAGCATGAACGAGGACGACGTTGCACGAAGCGCGCAATTGGCGCTGCTCCTGGAAGTGTCTGCGTATCCGAAGCCGGGAAACGTAGATCGTACTCACGATTTCGCTGATACGAGCTACGAGCATTTCCTCGCCTCCTCTGTTGCGCTCTACCCGATCTTCAGGGATGCCGCCGTGCAGGGTCGCAGCACGGGCACGGGTCTGGGAAGCTTGGTGAAACGCGGCGTTGAAGAGAGTCGTGCATGGCAACGCGGTGGGAACACGCATTTCGGCGCTTTACTCCTGCTCGTTCCGTTGACCATGGCTGCCGGCGCGTGCGAGTGCTACGATCCACTCGAGCTACAACGAACAGCAACGGAAAAAATGCGCTGCACCACCGTGGACGACGCAATCGACGTGTACCAGGCATTCCCGAAGGCCAGGGTCAAAGTGCGCACAGCCGTGCCCGAATTCGATCTGACCAGCGAAGCGGCGATCGACGAGATACGAGCAAAAGAGTACACGCTCTATCAGATATTTCAGATCTCCGCAGCTTACGATATGATCTCACGCGAATTGGTGGGCGGATTTGAACGGACCTTCACGAGTGCCGCACTCCTGAGCGAGCTGGCAGGAACTGAGCGGATCAATGAGGCGATCACGCATGCTTATCTCCGCTTGCTCGCGGCAGAAGAGGACACGTTTATCACCATGAAATTCGGCACTGAGCGGAGCAGCTACGTGAAGAAGAGAGCGAAAGAGATTGTGGATAACGGCTGCAAACATGAACAGATAGAAGCATTCGATAACGAGCTCGTAAGTGCAAGGCTCAATCCCGGCTCGACCGCAGACCTCATTGCCGCAGCACTATTCCTCTGCATCCTTGCCGGGCTCAGATTTTGAGGGCAGTAAACGATCGGGCCTGACCTCTTTCCAGCGCCCCTGGACATTCATGAGCTTTACGGCACCGGGCATTATCATGCCTATCGCCATCAGTGCGCCATCACGGTTCTCAACGGGCGCCGGGGTAGCAACGACTGCCGTGCCACGGTCGAGATCCAGGGTATTAACGATCCCGAGCCCGCAGACTTCCGCGCTACCGCGTGAAGTATCTCCGTTGCTGTTGCTATAAAGCCCTGCAATGCTCCCCTCAGCCGGCGGCCACGCGAAGACCCTGAGTTCAAAAACCCGTCTTCGTGCCCTCTCGAAGTACGCAGTGTACGCACGTTCTCGTAGCGCCCGCCGCTCCTCGCGCGTTCGCGTTCGCACGTGTTCCGAGCTGCGTATCCGGAGCACGGGGCACGTCAGGCGGGTCAAAATTTGACCCAGCTCATCCCCGCGCTCAATCGCCAGAACCAGTGCCGGATGTAGCGCAGCAATCTCCTGGAGCTTAAACGCCGTTGCTGCCTCGCCCTCCACCCAACCGGTCGAATCCACGATCACCACCGCTGCCCCGAGTGTGGTGGCCTTCCGTACCGCCGCTACTGTTCCCTGCACGCACTCGCTGGTACAGCTCCTTGGCGAGACATCGCCGACGAAGTAGAGCCCGCGAAGCGGCGCATCCGAAAGTCGGCGCAGCTTCCGCTCTACCAGGCCCATACCGATGCAGCACGGCGGCCCGATATCACTTTGGCCGACATCTGCATCGACCACGGCCACGGGGAGCTGCTGCTCGTAAAATCGGTTCGCAAGTGCCGTAACTGTGTGGGTCTTGCCGACATCGACCGCCCCAAGCAAGAAGAGGATGACTGGCTTCTCAGTGCCCGTAAGCGCATCAGGTATCGCTTCTTCTGGAGCTTGCAGCTCGTTTAACATCGCAAAGTTATTTTTATTGCCGGGCGAAATAGTTTAGGTAGTTAGTTAGTGAAGCTTCTTTAGCACGCTTAGCTACTGCGTTCTTTTCCCGGTTACACGGGCACAATTGGGGTGATACTGGAATATAATATGGAACCGGCAGAGAGAGAGGAGGTGGTACATCGCTGTATTGAGATGCTGGATGATATCCTTGGCGATACCACCGTGCCGCGAAACCTGCGGAGATCGACGGGCGAATTAAAAGACCAGCTGCTGAACGGCGAGGAATCTCTAGCCATGCGCGTCGCTTCGGTGATCTCTGATTTCGATGAGCTGAGCTCCAACCCGAACACCCCCGCTCATACACGAGCGCAGATCTGGAGCATAGTCAGTAAGCTGGAGACGATCTCCGGCGAAGATTGAGGTAACCAATTGATGATCACGATAGCAATTGCGGGAAAGCCGAACTCGGGCAAATCAACCTTCTTCAAAGCGGCCACGCTCGCAGACGTTGAGATCGCTTCGTATCCGTTCACCACTATCAAGCCGAACACCGGGATCGCGTACGTGAAGGTGGACTGTCCGTGTCAGGAACCGGCGATTCAGCAGGAGCTTGGCGGTAAATCGTGCGGGAAGTGCGTTGACGGTGTTCGATTCGTGCCGATGGGGCTGCTCGATGTCGCGGGTCTGGTCAGAGGTGCGCACGAGGGCCGCGGATTGGGCAACGAGTTCCTGGATGAGCTCAGACAGGCAGAAGCGATCATCCACGTCGTCGATGCCGCTGGTGGGACAGATGCGGATGGCAATGTGGTAGATCTTGGGAGCCACGATCCCCACGAAGATCTCGAGTTCTTCAAAACAGAGCTGAACCTGTGGGTCTGCGGGATAATCAAGCGCAACTGGCGTAAGATAGAGCGAAAAGCGGAATTAGAGGGTCTGAAGATCGAGCGCCTGCTGGCTGAGCAACTGACTGGCGTCGGCGTCTCTGAGGAGCAGATAAAGGCCGCGCTTCTGGAGCCTACGAGCCCTGACCGAGCGAATTTCAGGTCCTGGAGCGACGATGACCTCCACACACTGGCGGCCGCAGTCATCAGGAGGAGCAAGAAGATGGTCATCGCGGCGAACAAAGCTGATAATGCGCCTCACGAGAACCTCGAGAACCTGAAAAAGGGGTATGCGGCGAGCGAGGGCGAACGGGTCATTCCCTGCTCCGCGGCCGCTGAACTCGCGTTACGAACCGCAGCAAAGAACAAGCTCATCACCTACGTGCCCGGCGATGCGGATTTCGAGATCGTGGGCGAGCTCACGGAGAAACAACGCAAAGGGCTGGAAAAGATACGAGCGTTCTTGCATGCCCACGGTGGGACCGGGGTTCAGACGATCCTCAATTACGCGGTCTTCGATCTGCTGGACTACGTTGTCGCCTATCCGGTGGAGGACGAGCACAAGTTCTGCGACTCCAGCGGGCGAATCCTGCCTGACGCATTCCTGCTCAAACGCGGGAGTACCGCACGCGATCTGGCCTTCGCCGTGCATTCTGACATCGGCGAGAGCTGCCTTTATGGCGTTGATGCACGCACCAAACTCCGCCTTGGTGAGAAGCACGAATTGGTGAACAGGGATATTATCAAGATCGTCTCCACGAAGTAACTGGGTGGTGCTGAACTAGCGTAGCGCGACAGCGATTACTGGCCCATGCTCAGCTCACCGCGCGGTGAAGAGGCAGGGATTATCAGTCGCGATGCCCGCGACACCAAGTGCCTCTGCACGCTCAAAGTCTTCTCGCGTGTTGATTACCCAGGCATAGATCTCAATGCCATGCCTCGCCGCCGCATCCACATAGTCCCGGGTGAGGCGTGGATACCGTTGGAAGATGATCTCAGCTCGGGCATCCAGCGCCACCTGCACCGGATAAACCGGCAGCGAAGAGAGAATGATCCCCGTTTTCACTCGCGGTGCATGCGCTTTCACGGTGAGGAGCGCGGGATGGAAGAACGAGGCGATAATAACGCTCTGAGCCATACCTCCTGAAACCACGTCATGCACAACGGCCTCCTCGATACCCAGCTCTTTTAACTCGATCACCAGTCCGATACCCAGGTGATGGACGAAAGAAAGGACTTCGGATAACCGTGGGATATGCTCACCCCTGCCCGCGTCCAGTCTCTGGAGCTGCTGAAGTGTCTGCGCCGCAACCAGGCCAGAGCCGTTGGTCGTTCGCTCCACTGTCGCATCGTGAATAACCACGAGCTCGTGATCTTTGCTCTGTCTGAGATCGATCTCCACCAGATCGGCACCGCATTCGGCCGCCCTTTTGATCGCCCGGAGCGTGTTCTCCGGCTCTTCGGTACGTGCGCCACGATGCGCTACGATTCTCATCCCCGTGCTTTTAAAAAAGAAACGTCCTACATTAACTATGGGCATAACGCGAAAGGCATGGGTAACGTACCGCGATACGCTTACTACGATAAAGCTAACGAACCCGATAGCGATCGTGGGGGCGCCAGGACTGCGATCCGTGGGCAAAATCGCGGTCGATACGTTGATCGAGCAATTACAGCCGCGGTTATACGCTGAAATCTACTCCTATGGGTTTCCGTGTATTTATTATGGGCCTTCATATCTCGGCGCGCCCAGTCACGCGGGTGCGCTCACCACGAAAGATCAGCTCACTGAGCTGCCGAGCGTTAAGGTATATATCGTAGAACCGAAAAGCGGATCGGGCACGGCAGACAAGGAGTTCGTGCTCATCAGCGGTTATCAAGCGTATGATCCGCTCAACCAGCATCTGGTCGTTGACCGGGTTACAGATATTCTGAAGGAGCTAGGTGTAAAGCGGGTGTTTTCGCTCGGTGCGCAGGTGATCGAGTCGGGCATGACCTGTTGCGCAACGGATACGAACGTACTCGATGAGATGGCCCGGTATGGCATCACGCAGACGCACGTCAATATGTTTATCGGCTTCTCCGGTCTCGTCGCGGCATTCGGGATGATGAAGGGGATTGAGGGCGTGTGCCTGTTTTCGAGCACAACGCAGAACACCGAGGATCCTGAATATCCCGATCTTGACGCGGCACAGGAATTGGTGGTGCGCGTCGCTGAGATACTTGGTTTTCAGATCGATACGGCGGATTTCGAGCGGCGAAGACGGCACGAACCGGTGTTTCACGAGGAGCAGGAGCCAGAAGAGATCGAAGAGGCCAGGGCGCGAGAGCGCAAACCCTATACCGAAGACCTGGACGGGTACGCGTGATTAGCGAGAGGAGCGGATGGCAACGAAGACAAAAGCGACTGCAGACGCGCAGGTAAACGCCTATGAACTCGCCTGCCGGGAGATTGCAGAGCTGATGGCTGCGCAGGGGCTCCAGGAGGCGGAGAGTATAAACCGACTCAAGAAGGAGATCAGCGGTAAATACCGCTTAGCCAGCCTCCCACGGCACTCCGATGTGTTGAAAGTGAGTGGTGAGGACGTGAGAGCGCATCTGAAGCGTAAGAAGATGCGAACCGCCTCAGGCGTGGTTCCCGTGGCCGTAATGACCTCGCCCTATGCCTGTCCGCATGGGAAGTGCCTCATGTGCCCGGGTGGGCCGACTTCGGAGTTCGAGTCACCGCAGAGTTATGTGGGCCAAGAGCCCGCAGCCTGCCGCGCGGCGCAGCACGGGTTCGACCCCTATGAGCAGGTACGAGCACGGCTCCATCAAGTCGAGGAGATCGGGCACGACTTCGAGAAGGTTGAGCTGATCCTGATGGGCGGGACGCTCACCGCACGGCCCGAAGCATACCAGCAGTGGTTTGTAACCCGGTGTCTGGCGGCCATGGATGCGTTTAGTGCAGAACGGGGCAGAGCAATCCGAAACACAGGTATAACGTTCGAGACGAGGCCCGATTATGCAACGGCACGCGAGATAGATCGCATGCTCGCGCTGGGCGCGACGAAGGTCGAGCTGGGCGTGCAGCAGGTCTCAAATGCGATTTTAGAGCGGATTCAGCGCGGCCACACGGTTGAAGATTCGATCGCCGCGAACCGCTGTGCACGGGATAGCGCCCTGAAGGTCGGCTTTCACGTGATGCTCGGCCTGCCCGGCACGACGGTTGAAGAGGATAAGGCGATGTTCGCGCGGCTCTTCTCCGATCCCGAATTCAAGCCTGATTATCTCAAGATTTACCCCACGCTCGTGGTTCGAGGGACACAGTTATACGAGCAGTGGCGCAGAGGCGACTATGTGCCGTTCCGTGAACCCGAAGCCGTTGAGATCATCGCCTCTGCGAAACGGATCATTCCGACGTGGGTGCGGATACAGCGAATTCAGCGTGATATTCCCGCGCAGTTCATCGAGGCGGGCGTAAAGAAGAGCAATCTGCGACAACTGGTACAAGAGCGATTGCGAGAGGAGGGCTACCAGTGTCGATGCATTCGATGCAGAGAGGCGGGGCTTGCTCGCCTGGCGGGTCGTATCGCTACCGAGCAGAATATCGCCATGGTAATGGAGCGGTACGACGCATGCAGGGGTATGGAGCACTTCATCTCGTACGAGGATGTTGAGAACGACATTTTAATCGCGCTTTTACGGTTACGATTCCCGTCCGAACCGCATCGACCGGAGTTGAAGGATGCTGCTCTCGTGCGAGAACTCCACGTGTACAGTGAATTGGTGGGTTTGGGAAAACGGAAGGCCGGGAGCTGGCAGCATCGCGGGTACGGCGCTCGCTTGTTACGAAAAGCAGAAGAGCTTGCGGTTGACACGGGGTACAGGAAGATAGCCGTGATGAGCGGGATCGGTGTGCGAGAATATTATGAGCGGTTCGGATACGAACGCGAGGGGCCGTTTATGCTGAAAAGCCTCGTCTTCTGATACGTTCGGCTGGTAGCTATCTATCTCATTCTTTAATTAGGTAGGGGACAGTATGCCACTGCAGGATTAGTTAGAACGAACGAGACACCATGAGCATAAACAGTTACTTTACGTAAAACCTATTTAACCATCAGTGCGCGAAGTTCACCGCGCTACGCAAAAGATGGACCCCGCTTTTCTGCTGCTCCTGCTCGTCGCATCTTCACTCATCGGCGTGCTACTCGGCACGATAACAGGGCTCGTGCCCGGCTTCCACCCTAATAACGTGGCCGTTATCCTGCTCTCACTCACGCCCGCGATCCTCGCGGAGCCGCGCTCCTTCTGTGCCGCGCTGCCCTTTGATACCGTACTGCTCCTGGTCGCAGCTATCATTCTCGCGGCCTCGGTCGCCCATACGTTTCTTAATTTCATCCCTGCAGCCTTCTTCGGCGCGCCCGAAGGTGAAACGGCACTCGCGTTACTGCCCGCGCATCGGCTCTTGCTGGAAGGCCGCGCGTACGAAGCCACCGTCCTCTCAGCAATGGGCAGTTTCGGCGCAATCATCTTCTCCTTCCTCTTTATCATCCCCTTTTTTATCCTCTTCTCCTCACTCCATTTCTACGAGCTCATCCAGAGCCTGATGCTCTATCTGCTCATCGGGATCTCCACGCTACTCATTCTCACCGAGAGCTTCAGCGAACGGATGGAAGCATACAAGGCCATCCTCCTCTCTGCCTTCGTCTTTCTGCTCGCCGGGATATTTGGATAC